>Ga0153915_10001072_pt1 | contig 25246 bp, 33 predicted proteins | sample Opewatmetagenome_2_FD_107003 | JGI IMG/M metagenome (GOLD analysis project Ga0153915, IMG submission 107003) | Freshwater wetland microbial communities from Ohio, USA - Open water 3 Core 3 Depth 3 metaG | ecosystem: Environmental > Aquatic > Freshwater > Wetlands | place: USA: Ohio, Lake Erie...
ATGTAAGAAAGATAACACTTCACACAAAATCCTAACTTTAGGCTTTGACAATCATTAAAGAACTACATTCGAATGACTACTTCTACATACATCATACTTTAATGTTACTCTTAACATCGGTATATCTTAAAGTACTCATTCTAATTATAAAATGTTCACAAGCTTTCAGTTTATAAACCTTTCTGAGGTTATTTATCGAGGAGAATTAGCTTTTATAATTCAATTTTTTATGCTCTTCAAAATACTTTTTATCTTCATAATCTACAATCTTTTTAAGGGTTAATCCAGTACCTAAGGAAAAGAGTGCTAATCCAGTACCTTTTAATAAAGAATTTATATTATCTTTCTCTGGAAAATGGTCATCTCTGTAGCATCCAAATCCAACAAGAGAAACACCAATTACAAATCCGCCAACAGTCAGTATTTTTTCTAATTTTTTCATCTTCTTTTAAATAAAAAAGATTTTTGGTTTAAAAATGCTTATATATCTCAAAATACTCTTTTGTTTATGACATTAAAAGAGTACAGGAAAAAACGTAATCTGAAAAAATCAGGAGAGCCATCTTCGCGAAGACAGAAGGCACGTAAAGGAAAATCAAGCAAAGAAAAACATAAACTGCCTCGCTTTGTGATTCATGAGCACCACGCTAGCCATTTGCACTGGGATTTGAGATTGGAAATGGACAGAGTTCTGAAGTCATGGGCTGTTCCAAAACCTATTCCTCTAAAAAAAGGAGAAAAGAGGCTGGCAATTCAGGTGGAAGATCATCCTCTTTCTTATGCGAGATTCAAGGGAGTTATTCCAGAAGGAAATTACGGAGCAGGAACAGTCTTAATCTGGGACACGGGAAAATATCAGCTGATTGAACGTACTCCTAAGAAAATCGTTGTTGAATTCAAGGGAAAGAAGCTCAAAGGAAAATACTGCCTCATAAAAACTTCGTATGGCGGAATAAAAAACGGATGGCTTTTCTTTAAAATTTAACTAATTTCTTTTTTATATCCAGCAAAACTATAATTATCTCATGTCCTATCAAAACAATCAGCAGAGCAAAAAATCCCATTACAGAAAGAATAAATCCTTCCATGAATTTATAAAACAGGCTTATTACAGCTCCAATTAAAAAAAGTCCAATAAAGATATACAGAGTCAGTATATCTCTGTGTTTGTAGAAAGGATATTTCATGTAACTCTATCGTGTTTATAGTTAATTAATTTTTCTAAAATAATAAAATTTAAAAATCGATTTTTCTATACTATTTTATGGACGCAGGATATATACAAAAGAGGATGCACGAGCTTCAGAACGATGCTTCTTTTCAAAATGCTCTTGGAAAGCTGGTTTCTGGACGTTCTGGTTATAAGCCAGTCATAGAAAAAAAATACGTGCCAATAAAGTGCAAGAAATGCAACTCGATTGTGGAAGACAATCAAAAATTCTGCCATGAATGCGGTGCAAAAATCGAGAAATAGGTTATTTATTTTTACTGCACAAACAGCCTTTTAATACCTCTTTTGCCAAATCTCTTGCCTCCCTGAAATCTTCAAAATTTTTCTTTCTTATTTTTCTCGGAACATTTATTTTGAATAACTTTAGATGACAAAGGAAATTGCAAGCGCATTCCTCTAATTCTTCATTATCGTAGTTTATTGCATCATAAAATAAATCTTTTTTATATCTTGCATTTTCATAATACTCTTGATAACTGTTTAGTTCCTCTTCACAAGGTTTCTCTCTAAAAACAAAAAGTCTTGACCAAATAATCTTGCTCATAAAAAACCAAAGAAAAAATGATTTATATTTATTATTCCCATTTAAACTCCGTATCTGGTATCTATCTGTCTTGTCTTCATCTCAATTTCCTGTTTTTCCTCAGCTATCCAATTTTCCAAATCAGGTATTTCTACTTCAATTCCTCTCGCTTTGCAGTATCCTCTCGTGAGAAGATAAAAAATAATTCCAAGGCTTTTCGCGCTTTTGTTATTTCCTATTATTATTTTGTCTGCTCCTCTCGGAAAGTTGTTAGTGTCGCTTATCATTAGAACTTTTTTTCTCACATTCAGAGTGTCGTTGAGCGCGTTTTTGTCAAGCCAGGAGTCAGTTATTATTGTCAGCTCGTTCTCGAAGAAATCAGGAAGAGAGGTATTTGTAAGAATTCCTGCAGGATATTTTTTAGTGAAGGTTCTTATTCCTGTCAGTTTTGAAAACATCTCAGCAGCCTTCCAGCCAGCCTGTCTCTTGCATACGAGAATTACCTGCTCAGGAGAAAAACTTGAAAGGTATCCTATTCCTTCTTTCAGCTTTTCATCTATTATGTCTGTGTTGAATATGGCTAATCCATCTGCTCTTCTCCTGTAAACAAAAGGCCTCATTTGTGGAGTTACAACTCTCGTTCCAAGATAAATTCCTGTCTTGACATAATCTTCAAGAGGAACGAGCATGTCTGTTCTTTTTTTGATTCTGACTTTCTCTTTCAGCTCTTCTGTGGTTACGCCTTCAGAAATCTTTTCAGCGAGTTTCTTGGCTTTCTCAAGAACCTCTCTCTTTTTTTGCTCTATCTCTTTTTCTTCAGTTGTTGACTCTTTTTCAGCTTTCTTTTCAAGGTTTTTCTCTATTTTCTCTTCTTCTTTCTCGAGCTTTTCCTCGACTTCTTCTGCTATTTTCTCTTCCCTTTCTGCTATTTTTTCAGGAACTCCTCCTTTCTCGATATCTTCGATTATCTTCTCCTCAACTTTCTTTTCCTCTTCAGATTCATTTTTTGCTACCATTTTATTCAAAGAAAAAGTATATTTTTAAAGGTTTCACTCAGAGTTTTATTTTCTCTTTTTATACGCGAGTTCGTAATTTCTCAAGAATTTTTGGACATCTGTAATTGGAATAGAATTAAGAACCCTAGCGCTGTACGGATTTACTCCAATTTCGTCGTAGAATTTTTTAATCTCTTCATAAGAGAGTTTTCCATCTCCATCAGTATCGAGTATCTCTGACAACTCTTTTCTGTCTTTGAAATCCTTGATGGTAGTAACTCCCATAAATCCTAATAAACCCACCACAGAAACAATCCCTGCTGCCTTAATTAATTCAACTAATCCCATGCGATAAAAGAATAGGGGTTATTTTTAAACTTTGCTATAAAAATAGAACCAAATTTCTTCCTATTTTTTCTTCTGATATACTCGCTGGTAATTACTAACGAATTTTTTTTGTTCTTCTAATGAGACTGACTTAAATGCTTTGGCATTATATGGACTTACTCCAGTTTCATCATAGAATCTTTTAATTTCTTCAGAAGAAAGCTTCCCATCCATGTTAGTATCAAGTATGTTCATTACTGTATTTTCGGTATAAGTTTTATCTGCCCAGCGGATAGCTCCATATATTGCTCCTCCACAAGCTGCAGTAAACAATACCGTACCAACAATCCTTCCAACTAATCCCATGTGATAAAAGAAGAAATTCTATTTTTAAGAATTTGTGTGTTAGGATATTTATTTCAAACTCTTCTCAATTTCAATCAGTCTTCTCATCTTGGCTTCCCTTTCCTTTCCAGTTATTCCGCATTTAAAGAAATCTCCCTGAAAGCCAAAAGCCAAATCAGCGAGAATAGTTTCTTCTGTTTCTCCGCTCCTGTGAGAGAATATCAGCTTGATATCATGTTTTTTCGCTATATCGATTGTTTCCTTCATTTTAATCAGGGAACCAATTTGATTTGGCTTTATTATTATGGCGTTTATGCTTTTCATCTTTATTGCTTTTTTCAGCCTTTCTGGGTTTGTCGTTGTTAAATCATCTCCCACAATAAACACATAAGGAAATCTCTTTAGCAATTGCGCGAAGCTTTCAAAGTCATTCTCATCAAAGGCGTCTTCTACATAGAACAAGTTGAAGTTTTTTATCAGATTGCTTATATATTCCAGCTGCTCTTCGCTGCTTCTCTTGAAAAGAGGATTTTTGTAATTGTATTTTTTTCTTTTGTAAAAACTCGAGCTCGCAATATCCACTCCGAGAGGTAGCTTTGTGCCTTTCAATATATCCAGGACTTCTTTTTCGCTAAAAGAAACAGCCCAGGCATCTTCATCGTTTCTCTCTCCGTGAAATTTGCTGTCTCCGTCAAGAAGAATTTCTTTTGCATATTCTTTTGCACTTTTGTTAATTTTGAGAGCCTCTTCCACTTTTTTGCTCTCTGGTATCAAAAGAAATTCCTGAAAATCCGGCTTTTTGTTTAGATTTGAATGTTTTCCTCCCCCAACGCAATTCCCAACTAATCTTGGAGTTTTTTTTGCATTGGGGTTTATGAGCTGCCAAACTTCCTTTTTCTTTTCTCTTGCAACTGCCTTCAACACAGCAGATTCAAGCGCAAAAAGAGTATTGGCTCCTATCTGCCTGTCGACAATATCCTCTATTCTCCTCAAATCCTCGAATTTTTCTATTACCTCTTCTGAAAAATAATCGCTCAGCTGTTTTATTGCTTTAATGTCTCCTTCTAAACTCGTGTGATAAGGTTTTGCTTCATATTTTCCTGTGGATTTTCCAGAAGGCGATGAAGCACTGAAATTTCCTATGTCTGTTTCAATTGAAATGAGAATGGTTTTTTCTTTTCGCGAGTCTAAAACAGCCTTCGCACTTACCCCTCTTATTTTCATAACACTAAGAGAAATCTGTTATATAAAAAGTTAATGATGAGAAAGATAACTATTTTAAACATCGTTTGTTTTAGATAAACAATGGAAAGAAAGGTGTGGGTGGTAGCAGCAGATATGGGCTATGGACATCAGAGAGCAGCATATCCTCTCAAAGACATAGCTTATGAGGGTGTGATAAACGCGAACAGCGACAAAATGATTTCTCAGCAGGAGAAAAAAATTTGGAATAGTTCCAGGTCTTTTTATGAATGGGTATCCAGAGGGTCAGAAGTTTCTCCTGTAGGAAAATTTCTTTTTAATTTGTTTGACAAAGTGCAGAAAATCGACCCATACTATCCAAGAGAGCCCAATACAAAACCAACTCATTTGGTAAAACGTCTTGAAAAATGGATTAAAAAAGGGCTCTGTAAAGGTCTCATAAAGTATCTCGAAACAAAAAATATTCCTTTAGTAACGACTTATTTTATTCCTGCAATAGCTGCTGACTTCTATAAGCTGCCAAAAATATACTGCGTTGTTACAGACACAGATATGCACAGGATTTGGGTTCCAAGAAATCCTTCAGCAAGCAGTATTATTTATCTCGCACCGTGCCAGCATGCTGTCAACAGACTCATATCTTACGGAGTTAAGCCAAAACAGATTATTTTGACAGGATTTCCTCTTCCAAAAGAATGCATTGGCAAAGATTCCGAAATAGCAAAAAAGGCTCTGGCAAAAAGAATCGTTAATCTCGACCCTAATAAAGCCTTCATTAAAACTCATCTTGCACAGATAAAATCTGTTTTAGGAGAACATTTCAAAACTGATGCACATTCTTCTCCCCCAACAATAACCTTTGTAGTAGGGGGAGCAGGAGCACAAAAAGAGATAGGAGCTGAATTCATGATAGGTCTCAAGAAAAAAATAATGGAAAACAAGGTAAGGCTTGTTCTTGCAGCTGGCACGCGTTTTGATGTGAAGCAATATTTTGAAGACGAGGCTGAAAAGGCAAATCTAAAAAAGTATTATGGAAAAAGCCTTATAATTCTCGCTGAAATGAAGAAAAAGGATTATTTTGAAAAATTCAGCAAAATCCTCAATGAAACAGACGTTCTAATAACAAAGCCGAGTGAGATGTCCTTCTATGCTGCTCTTGGAATTCCTATTGTAATCCTGACTCCCATAGGAGCACACGAGGGATGGAACAGAAAATGGCTTTCGGAAATAGGGGCAGGCATTGATACTGAAAATCCAGAATATGCGTCAGACTGGATAGAAGAATGGCTCTCAGATGGCAGACTTGCAGACAGGGCATTGAATGGATTTATTCACGCGCCAAGAATGGGAACGTATGAGATAGAAAAAGTAGTTTTAAAATGAAATTCCACGAGATTACTCGCCGCCAAACTCTTCTTCTTCAACCTCTCCGGCTTCGTCTTCAGGAGTAGCTAATTCCATTATCTCTCCTCCTTCGACAATTTCTGTTTCTTCTGCTGCTTCTTTATCTTGAACTCCTTTGTCTGTGAGCTTTCTTTCCTTTATTCTCCTCAGCCTTTCTTCTTTCTTTTGGGGGAAAGGACGCTTGACAGAAATTGGAAGAATGTCTGAATTCAATTCCACCTCTGCTATTTTAAGAGCATCATAATTGATTTTTTCTAAGTCTTCTTTTTCTATCTTTATCAATAGAGGAGCATTCATAGAAATCTGAAGAGCTCTCGCTCCAAGAATCCTTGCAATTTCGTATTTGCTGAACTTTTCTTTTTCCATTTTATTATTTATTTAAGACTCTTCTCAATTTTCTTGGCTATTTCCCTTTCTGCTTTCTCTATCAAGTCGAGAACTTTATTAAATTCTTCTATGGTTAGCTCTTTTGAGTTTCCCTTCTGTATTGCATTTATAATTCCTTCGTGGCTTGCTACTGTAATTCTCGTCTCGCTTATGTATTCTTCTTCTTTGTTTGGATCAACTATCAGGCTGTTTCCGACCTTGTGAACTGTGAGAGAGATAGGAATATCTTTTGCCAGTGGAATATTTTTGCTTGTCCACTCTCCAAACACAGTTTTCCCTGCTTCTTCATCGTACTTTGGAATTCTGGCGCTTTTCAAAGATGCGATTGCTCCAATTCCTGCAGCATCGAGCAAGTTCCCATCATCGTTTATAGAATAGATGTCTATGAAAACAGTCCAGACTTTTTCTCCTTCCTTGATGCAGAGTTTTTCCAGCTCAATGAATTTGCTTTCCCTTATTCCCCTGTCAATAACCCTTGCCAGTTCTATAGACTCGAACTGAGGAGGTCCTGCTTCAAATCTTGGAGAACTCAATGGCAAGAGTTCTGAACTCACCACCAAATTCCCTTTGTCTTTTGAATCCGGATATGGTTCAGAAACATCCATCTTCACCCCAACTAGCACTTCTGTCTTGCCAATTTTCACTCTCGCGCTTCCTTCTGCATTTTTTGAGATGCCTGTTTCTATTACTATTTCCCTGAATTCGTCCAGTTTTCTTCCATCGAATCTTTTTCCTTGGTTGAAATACTCTCTTATTCTTTCTGCTGTTAATGGTGAGGTTTCAATCTGGCTCATTTTTCTTCTCCTACTTCCTTCAAAGCTTTTTTCTGAGCTTCATAGATCTCTTTGCTCTTTTCTTTTGCAAGCTCAATTGCTTCGTTTAATTGCTTCTTTGAGATTTTTCCATCTAATTGAATGTGACTTATCTTGCCTTCCTGAGTTAGGGTTATTGGAATGTCTGTTGCTCCTTCTCCATCTTCCCAATCCTCTTCCTCTTTTATCAAATCTGCAACAAGATGCTTGTCTAATTTTCCTATTGACACACTTTGAACAAGGCTTTTCATTGGAATTCCTGCATGAGCTAGAGCCATTGCAGCAGCATTTATTCCTGCGCATCTCGTTGAGGCATTCGCCTGAAGAACGTTTATGTGAACATCGACTACATTCGCCTGAAATTCGTCAATCATGACTACTGGCTGCAGCGCCCATTCTGTTATCTTGCTTATTTCGCTGCTCCTTCTGCTTGGTCCTGGCCTTATTCTCTCTGTGACAGAGAAACTCATCATATTGTAATTGCATCTCAAGGTTCCTCTTTCAGGATTCTGTGCATGCTGAGGATGCATTTTCTTTGGCCCGTAAACAGCAGCAATTGCGATAGTATCTCCGAATGCAAACATCGCGCTTCCATCTGCATTAGGAATTATCCCGACTTTTGCAGTTATCTTTCTCAATTCATTAGGCTTTCTTCCGTCTGGCCTTTTGAATTCTTTGCTGGATTCTTCTGATTTTTTTGTCGTCATTTTTCTTTTTTCTCCTTGTTTTCTTCAAACCAATCTTTCATTTCATCTGTCAGTCCAGACATAAAGGACTTTTCAGCTACATGGAGAATTGCTTTCTTCGCGAAAAGTTCGTCGTCTATCTTATCTCCATTAATCCATATCAATCCGTTCTGTCCTACTGTTATCCTGCATTTTGTCTTTTCCTTTATCAAGGATATCATACTTCCCTCTTTTCCGATTACTCTCGGAACCCTGTTTGGGTTTATGTTTATTATCATTCCCTTATCGAGTCTCCCAAGCCCTTTAAGTTTCACTGTCAAATCTATACCTCTCTTGTTTATCGCATTTATCTTTGCGACAACCATGTCTCCTATCATAAAAACTTCCTCCAAATCATCTTTATTGACATATCTCGGAACTTCCATCAGAGACAAAAAAGCGTTTTCAGGAGTATTTATATCGATAACCCATCCATTAAAAGTAACGTTTTCCACTATTCCTATAACAACGTTTCCTCTTCTAGGCTGATAAACTCCAGAAAGCGGAATGACTTTAACGAGTTTCTTGTTCTCTTCTGCTAATCCGTATCTTATTGCGATTATTTGATTGTTTCTTTTTTCTGTTCCCTCTCCAGGAAGATAATCCTCTCCTTCAAATATGACCTCTCCCGGAATTACTACTTTTCTGTCTGTCATTTTTAATGTTTTACTGTTTTATTTCCTGTGTTATCGCACTGCCATGAGTGGCTGAATTTAATTTGTCATAAAAGTCCATAATCATACCTGCTGGAATGCTTATAACGACTTCCAAACTTCCATCATTGAGCCAATTTTCTTCTTCCTTGTATTGGCTTATTATGCTATAGGCTTTTCCTGTATGTACTGCAGGAATTTTGATTTTTATTCTTTTCGTTTCAACTCTTATAGGAATAACAGAGCTTATCTGATTTATGATATCTGTAATCTGGCTGTCTATCGGAGTGTTTTTTATATTGACATGCGCTTCCTCAAGAGCCTTGTGAATTCTGTCTGGCGTATGAGGATTGCCTGTTTGCGGGTTTACCGAATTTCTTGAAAGAAAATCCACTACCTGTTTGAGCCTTTTCTCTCTTTCCTCATCTCGATAGCCTTCTGTTGTAAGAATCTCTCCTTCTTTCACTATTTTTTTTGCAATATCAGAAACATTTGTTGTTCCAAAACAAGACATCAAATCAGAATTCGATGCAACCTCTCCTCTCTTTGAATTTGTAAAAATTCTTTCGTCTTCTGGCTCGAAGAAAGAAGCCTGCCCTTTCTTGAACTTCATTGCCTCATCAAGGTCGACTATGATTTCAAAGTGTTTCCCCTTTTGTTTTATTCTTGCTACTGTCTGCGTCATTTTAATCTTATTTTATAAAATCGGATAATTGCTCCCCGTATAATCTTTTTAATTCTGTATCCTCGCTTTTAATATAAACTAATTCAAATCTGTCGATGTTGAATTTTTTCTCTTCTATCTCTTTCAATATGTCCAGTGCCAGCTTTACTCCTTTTTTTATTGTCAAATCTGCCTTGTATCTTTCCCTCAATTTTTCTTTTATCTTGTCGTCGTTTTCCCCTATCGCATTTGCAAGATAAGCAAGATAATTTCCAGTGACATCGCTTGTATACAATTCTGATTTTTTGTTGTTTATACCAGCAATCATCAGAGAGACTCCAAAAGGCCTTGCTCCACCATACTGGGTGAATTGCTGCTTTAAGTTGGAAAGGTCTTTTATTATTAATTCTGGTTCGATAGGAGAGTCATAGGTAACTCTATTCTGCTGAGCCAAAACTTGCGCTCTTTCAATGAGAACTCTTGCATCAGAAACAATTCCTGCAACGCTCGCGATTATATGAGAATCTATCTCATAAATCTTGTTTGCTGACTTTGGAACAATCAGCTTGTCTTCCACTCTCAAATCTGCGATTATGAAAATTCCGTCAGAACAAGCCATTCCAATGCTCGCACTTCCCAATCTAACTGTCTTTTCAGCGTATTCTACCTGAAGCAAGTGTCCTTGGGGAGAGAACATAGTAGCTGTTCTGTCATAACCCATTGCTTGGTGTTGTATGTCTAATGGTATATCCATTTCAATATTAGAGAAATTTATAATATGTTTTGATTTCCTTTTCTCTTCAAAAAACACAGGAACAGACAATTTATAAAGATTTCGGAGGATAATTCCAGTTTTTATCTCTTTAGTCCTTTCAGGGTTCCACTCACTTTCTTTATCTCTATCTTCTTTGGAAAAACAGCCAAACTGGCTCTCACGCTGTTCAATGCCTCTCTGTTCACAGAAATAACTGCATTCTTCTCTCCTACTTTAATCCACTCTAATCCTGCCTTGGCGTATCCAAAAGAGCCTATAAAATCTAGGATTGCCCTCTCCACATTCTTCTTCAGGCTCTCTCCCTGAATGAGCAAATATCTCTTGTTTTCCCTCATTGTTGGCTTTAGAGATTTCATGAGAAAATAAGGTTAAGAGAATTTTTAAACTATTCTTTCTAAAATATATTAGAAAAGAGGCGTTTTAACATGGATATTTACACTATAGGCGGATTTAACGAAGTAGGAAAAAACATGACTGCAGTTAGGACAGGAGAAGACGTGTTTATCTTTGATTTGGGGGTTTTTCTTCCGGCTATTGTCGCATTGCAGGAACAGGAAGAAAACCAGAAACAGGCTTATTCTGAAAAAAAATTGAGGGGCATAGGCGCCTTTCCAAACGATTTACTTTTGGATAAATTCAATTTGAGAAACAAGGTGAGAGCAGTATTTTTGGGGCATGCCCATCTCGACCACATAGGGGCAGCCCCATATATAGCATACAGATACCGGGCTCCTTTAGTAGGAACCCCGTTTACAATCAGTGTTTTAAAAAAAATAATCGAAGACGAATCCATAAAAGTTCCAAATCCCATGAAAACAGTGAATCCTAATTCTTCTTTTTTTGTAAAAGGCAAATCAGGAAATTACCAGATAGATTTCATAAACATAACTCATTCCACTCTACAGACCTCCATGATTGCGCTGCATACTCCAGAAGGAATCGTTCTTTATGCGAATGATTTCAAATTAGATAACAATCCTGTTCTAGGACTTCCTCCTAATTATGATTTGCTGAAGAAACTTTCAAAACAAGGGATAAAGGCTTTAATCGTCGATTCTCTGTATTCTGGAATAGAGAGAAAAACTCCGAGTGAAAAAATAGCAAGAGCATTAGTCGAAGAGGTTTTGCTGACAATAAAAAACGAGCATTCTGCGATTTTTGTGACTACTTTCTCCTCTCATATTGCGAGATTGAAGAGCATTGTGGATTTTGGGAAGAAGCTCAACAGGAAAATATATTTTGTTGGAAGAAGCATGAAAAAATATGTTTCTGCTGCAATTGATGTTGGCATGTGTCCTTTCCAGAAGGATATTCAGCTTGTTAGTTATAAGAGGCAAGTAGATTCTGTGATGAAGAAAGTCGAAAAAGACAGGAAAAATGCTCTTGTAGTGTGCACAGGACATCAGGGAGAACCAGGAAGCATAATGGATCGTCTTTCCCGAAACAAGCTTCCGTTCAATTTCAGGCAGGGAGACAATGTGGTTTTCTCTTCAAAAACAATTCCAACTCCTGTGAATGTTGCAAATAAAGAGCAATTGGATAAGAGGCTCAAAAGAGCAGGAGTAAGAATCTTTGACAATATTCATGTTTCAGGCCATGCAGGCAGAGAAGACTTGAGAGATTTAATTTCTATGCTGAATCCGCAGCATATAATTCCTGCTCATGGCTCTGTTATGCAGCTGACTCCTATGATAGAACTGGCAAAAGAGATGGGTTATAAGTCAGGAAAAGATTGTCATCTGATGCAAAACGGACAAAAACTGAGATTATAGAAATTTTATAAATGTGCCATTCCTTCTATTTCCATGGTTGTGAGAGATGAGATTCTTGGAGGATTGAAATCTGCTTTAGAGAGAGGGCATTCCCTTGAAAGAGCCATGATTAGTATGTTTAATGCGGGCTACAGAAGAAAAGAGATTGAAGAGGCTGCTATATCTTTACTTGAAAAGTCTAGGTCCAGTAATCAGGCTCAAGAGCTAGGAAAAATTAAAACCCCCCCTACAAATCTGATTAGCCAAATAAGAGCAAAATCTGCTTCAGGGTTACAGGCTCAACCAGAGTATGTTCCGGTTCCTCCTGCGCAAGGTACAACTCAACAACAGATTCCTATGGAGATTCAGAAGCCTGTTCAGAGAGTTTCGAGTTATGGGAAGCAGGAAGTTAAGCCAGGAAAGGAAAAAGGAATAATCATAATTTTAATCCTCTTGCTGATTTTCCTGATTGGATTATTTGCTGTAATCTTCCTGTACAGACAGCAAGTTATAGATTTTTTAAACAGCCTTTTCAGTTAAAGTTAATTAACGATTAACAATTAGTTTAACAATTAAAATGTCGATTTACAAGCCTGCAGAAGATTCCTATCTCATGTCGAGAATTCTAAAGCAACAAGTTCCCCCGCTTCTCAAGGAAAATCCAAATCTAAAATTCCTGGAAATTGGAGCAGGAAGTGGGATACATTTACAGACTGCCCTAAACTTAGGAGTAAAGTCAGAAAAAATTTTCTCTTCTGATATAGATGAGAAAGCTGTTTCACACTGCGCTTCTTTAGGATTTAATTGCATTCACTCGGATTTGTTCGAGAAGATAGAAGGAAAGTATGATATAATCATTTTTAATCCACCTTATCTGCCAGAGGACGCGAGAGAGCCATTAAGCTCAAGAACATCGACAACAGGAGGAAAAAAAGGAAACGAAATCATCCTTCGTTTTCTTCAGCAAGCCAAAAGCCATTTGAACAAAAACGGAAAAATCTTTCTCATAACTTCCTCTCTTTCAGGAGACATAGATTTCGAGAGTTTAGATTATGAAGCGAGAGAAATAGACTGCGAGAAACTCTTCTTCGAGAGGCTGTGTGTTTGGGAAATAACATAATCTTTATAAAGCCAAAGGGTAGTCTTGTGCTATGAACGATTTACCACAATTGATATCTGATTTAGATATATTAAATAGGGATTATTTAGCATTGTCTAAATTGAGAAGCGGAAAATTATTTGTTGATTTTTATAATTATGTTTTTATTCCGGAATATTCAAAATCTACAGAAATTTCTAGGGATGTTTTAGATAAAGTAGAGAAATCTCTCATTGGTGGTCCAAATAATCTAGAAAAGTTTATTCGAGATTTAAAGAAAACTTATCTTATCTCTTAATATCCTTCCATCCAATCTTTTTCTTCTTCAATTCTAAAAGTTGAGGGAATTGTTCTTCAAATACAGGTTTTTCTTTCTGATAAAAAATTCCGATAGGAATTTTTTCTGTATGAGGAATGTCGTAATCGAACTCTTGGGCTTTTTTCCATGCGCTTTCGAAATTCGTTTTATCATGCCCTTTTTCCTCTAGAGAATAAAATTTATTTTTGTATTCTGCATCAGGATGGAAAATCAGGCATGGCTGAATTACTTCAATGAATGCAAATCCTCTGTGTTTCAATGCCTCCTTAAGCACGTGTTCTATCTGCTTGACATCTGCACAAACCCTTGCTACAAAACCACACCCAGACGCTAACATTATTTTTATGGGATTTATAGGAGCGAGTTTAACTCCTAAAGGTGTTGTCTTGTCCTTGAAATTCCTTTCTGTTGTTGGAGTTGGCTGTCCAACTGTAAGGGCAAATACCTGATTATTATGAACTAAGTATTTAAAATTGGAATTATACCGAGCAGCATGAATCAAATGTTCCATTCCTTCTGCATATGCATCTCCGTCTCCAGAAAAGCCAATAACATTCAGGTTAGGATTTCCTATTTTCATTCCAAGGCAGATAGGAAGCACTCTCCCATGCAGAGCATTGATTCCATTCAAATTTAAATAATCGAAGATTTTTGCATGGCATCCTATTCCAGAAACAATCGCAAAATCCTCTTTCTTTTTTCCTGCTTTCAACTGTTCTGCAATTGCATTTTTCACACCTGCCAATACCTGAAAGTTCCAGCATCCCGGACACCAGGTTATTGGTGTTCTTGTATTCAAGTTTGCATTAGTGTTTGTGTTTTGTGTCGTCATTTTATGAACTCCAAAATTTCTGGAATTTTTTTTGTTTCATTGAAGTGTTCTTCGTTGTGCTTTATTATAATCTTCGCCCCAAGTTTTTCCTTGAATTTTTCTGCTTCATCTAACTCAACATCAGGGTCATCACTGGAAAATATAGCCAAAAAATTATTGCAATGGTCCAAAACTCTTTCGAAATCAATTTTTGTATGTAGCCAGGGATGAGCAATTTCCATTTCTTCTGGTGCGAGATGTATCAAATCAAAAAAGCCGGCAACAAATACACAACCTTCTATCCTCTTGTGTCTGTGCATTTTCTCTAAAAATCTCATGATTGTCTGGCATCCAATGCTATGTCCAATAAAATAAGTTTTTTCGTCAATTTCTTCTAAGTTTACATTTTTTTCTAGGTATCTCACCCACTCTTCAATCTTCGGCTCATCTGTATTGGGCATATCAAAAATAGTAACCTTAAAATTCCTTTTAGAAAGTTCTTGTCTAAGCCAGTCAAACCAAGGTTCGCTCGAAGAATGCCCTCCCCACCCATGAATTATGTAAACTTTTGTCATCTTATCTCCTTGATTATTCTCCTTGCGATTTCTTCCATTTCTCCTTCAGATGGCATTACAGAAAGGGGCTGTTTTGGAATTTCTCCCAACCCATCATTTTCCTTTCTCGGAAGCAGATGAATATGCGCATGGCTTACTCCTATGCCTGCAATTATTTCCTCAACCCAGTCAGTATCAAAAGCCCGCCTCAGAACACCAGCCAAATATTTAACACGTTTCATGAACTCGAGGTATTCCTTGTTCTTTATGTCCCAAACCCAATCTGAATGGCTTTTTGGAATTACTAAAATATGCCCTTTAGCATAAGGGCGAATATCAAGAAATGCGAGATGCTTTTCGTCTTCCCAAACTTTAATGCTCGGAATCTCTCCTTTAGCTATTCTGCAAAATATGCAATTTGGCTTATTCATTTTAATTTATTTCAATCTCCTTTTTATTTCCTCTCGCAGTTCATCAGCCAAAAATGGCCTTCCATCAAATCTCAAAATCTTGTTTTTCTCTGTAATAAAAACTCCGGTTTTTTCTGCAATTAATTTTCCTAACTGTCCTGTGGAATTATTTTCCACTAAAATCACGTTCTTGTTTTTTAAATGCTCCTCGATCTTTCCCTGAAACGGCTCTAAATATAAAATCTGAATAAAAGCGCAATTAAATCCTTTTATAGCATCGATAATAGAGCCTTTTGTTGAGCCAAAAGATATAACTACGTTTTTGGAGTCCTTTTTTCCGCTAATCGAGTATTGTTTGAATTTTCCTGCTTCCTCTTCTATTTCTTTTCCAATTTTAATTCTCTCTAGAACATTTTTCTTTATTTTTTCTGGATTTTCTGTTGCGCTTCCGAACTCATCTTTTTCATAGCTGTTGTATCTTCTGAGAGAAACGGATTTTCCTGATTTCGTGATTACCGGCTTTTCATTCAGGGTATAAAAGCTCTCTGCGAGATGCTTATCACTCAATATGATTGCAGGAACTTTGAACTTCTGAGAAAAATAGAATGCTTGGCTTGTTAACTCTTCTGCTTCTTTTGGATCCCCAGGAGCAAGAACAAGCCTATTAAATTCTCCATGCCCTGCATTTCTGGCTAATTGCAAGTCTCCCTGTCCTGTGTAAGTCGCAACTCCAGTACTTGGCCCAGGTCGCGAAGCGAGATAAATTACAATGGGAACTTCTGCCATTCCTGCGAGAGAAAGAGCCTCTGTCATCAAATCAAACCCGCCACCACTTGTTCCTACCATGGCCTTTGCTCCTGTTACCGAACTTCCTATAGCAGAGTTAATCACAGCTATTTCGCTTTCCATCTCCAGAACGAGAATATTTTTCTCTATCTGCTTTCCTGCGAGTTCAGAGAGAACGTTTGTGGCAGGAGTCATGGGATATCCGTAATACACGTCTAAGCCAGATTTTATCGCACCTTCAGAAATTCCCTGATTGCCGTTCATATAACTCAGATTGCTTTTTTTCTGAACAACCCTGCACGCGACTTTTTTCTCCTCTTGACAACCCTCTTTAGCATCTTTGATATTCTCTTCAAATCTCTCTTTCAACTCTTTCAGCTGTTCCTCTAAAACCCTGAAGTCAATGCACAGAAGCTTGAAAAGCCTGCCAGCAAAATACATGTTTCCTTTTCCCTCTCCAGAAATAACATTCCCATTTTGCTTCAGCTCTTTTTTGTGTAAATTTAAGGTGTTTTCATCTAAGGCAACTAGAATATCAACAACAGAATCATTGCTACTTATTGGCATATCGGAAAAGGTGAGGACATTGAAGTTGTGCCCTCCTCTTATCAGCGACTGGTAGTCCCTTGATACAAAAACATAGTATCCCTGCTTTGTGAGAGCTTCTCCCAAAAGTGTTGAAAGTATATTCGCTCCTTGTCCTGCTTTTCCGCCAAAAAGTATCGTTAATTTCATCTTTTTTATGACGTAAAAAGAAATAAAGAATATTTAAAGGTTGGGGATTAGTGTTCTTTATCTAAATTTTCAAGTATATGATTTAGATCTTGGTTTTCATTTTTATATACTTTCTTTACATATTTAGGTAAATCTTTTAATACTTCAATTAAGGATTCATATTTTTTTAAATCAGCCGTTTTCTTTCCATAGTTTTCTAACTCCTCTTTTACCAATGCTCTGTAGCGTTTTTCTTCTCTTCTTTTTAACTCCTCTATTCCAGTAGCCATGTCATAAGTTTCTTTTTTTGGCTTATAACCTATAGTACTTTCTTCATTACAGATTCTTATTAGATGTCTTCCAGTTTTTTTCTTTTTTAAAAATCCTGCCCTTTCTGGGAAAAATTTTAAGTGAATCCAATCTCTTTCTGAAGACACTCTTACTTCTAAGGCCTGATTATATTCTTCATACCTCTTCCAATCATGATATTTCACATGAAGCATTATCCCTCTCACCCCCTTGTAGATAAAGAAGAGATCATCTTCTTCATTCATCCTAGATACAATTGCATACAATGTTGTTAAACCATTTAACACCCTTTCTGTAAAATCATTAAAAAGTAATGAATTTTTATCAAGAGACTTTTCAAAAGATTTCTCTTTAATTTTTTCCTCCATTTTTTCTCTGTCTAAATTCATTTCTACTAATTCACTAATATCCTCTGTAGAATCATTCTTTCTTTCTGAAATTTGTTTTTTGTTCATAATTTCAGTTATTTGGTATCGATATATAAATCTTTCTTTGTATTCAATAGAATTAACTTTATACTAAATCACAATCAATTTTATATATCCTTTTATTTATCCAAGATTATAAACTTTTTTGAGGTTAAATATACAAAATGGAGGGCAAAAAGTGGTAAGATTTGCGCATATCTCTGATGTACATCTGGGAGGATGGAAGCAGCAGCCCTTACAAGACCTTAATTCCCAGTCTTTTCACATGGCTGTCGATATCTGCATAGAAAAGAAACTGGATTTCATTCTCATTTCAGGGGATTTGTTTGATTCTGCTTATCCTTCAATAGAAGTTCTGAAAGACACTTTTTTCGAGTTTAAGAGAATAAAAGAAGCCAGACTTCCATGTTTCATAATTGCAGGAAGCCATGATTATTCTATCTCAGGAAAAACCTTTCTCGATGTGCTGGAAAAAGCAGGATTCTGCAAGAATGTTACAGATATCGAAGAAAACAAGAACGAAATTATCCTGAATCCGGTAATTTTTGGAGGAGTTGCGATTTATGGCTATCCAGGAAAAAAATCGGGACTGGAAATAGCGGAACTGAGAAAAGTAAAACTGAACGATTGTCCAGGATTGTTCAAGATTTTCATGCTCCATACCACAATAGACAAAGCAAAAGGCAGTCTTCCTATAGACTCTCTGGAAGTGGATTGTCTTCCGAAAGCAGACTACTATGCTCTCGGGCATTTGCATATAGATTTTCAGTATCAAAATTTCGTTTATCCTGGTCCTATTTTCCCGAACAATTTTCAGGAGTTGGAAGATTTACAATACGGAAGCTTTTATCTCGTAGATACAGCTTCAGAAAACCCGCTTCAAAAAGTAGATTTGAAAATAAAAGACATAGTTTCCATTAGCATAGAGATAAGAAGCGCACTCAATGCCACAGAGCAGATAATTTCTGAAATAGAGAAGAGGGACGTCGAAGATAAAATCATCCTTCTTCGGGTTAGAGGGGAGCTGGAATCTGGAAGCAATTCAGATAAAAAATTTTCTCAGATAGAAGAAACTGCATCAAGAAAAAAAGCCTATTTCCTTCTGAAAAATATTCATGAATTGAAAACCAAAGAGCTTGAAATGGAAATTGAGGTCAGGAATATAGACAACATAGAAGAGGAATCAATCAGGCTTTATTCAGAGCAGAACCAGGGTTCTTTTAATTTTAATTCTTTTATTCCTCAATTGATACAGAGTCTTTCAATTGAAAAGCAGGAAGGGGAAAAAGTGGAGAGCTTTACCAATCGCCTTCTTGAAGAATCTAAAAAAATACTAAAATTCTAAAATGGTCTTGAGATGAAAGTAAAAAGCATTGTTCTTGACAACATAAGAAGCTATGAACATCAAGAGATAAGTTTTACAGAAGGCTCGACATTGTTATCAGGAGATATAGGTTCAGGGAAGACGAGCGTTCTTCTTGCAATTGAATTTGCATTGTTTGGATTGCAGCCAGGTCAAAGGGGAAGCGCATTGCTGAGGAACGGGAAAAGAGAGGGGAAAGTGAGGTTTGAATTCGAGGTTGATAATGACGACATAATAATAGAGAGGAGTTTGAAGAAAGGGAAAACGATTTCTCAGGATTACTGTTCTATAATAATAAATAACGAAAAAAGAGAATTTTCTGTTACAGAATTGAAAGGCAAAATTCTCGAACTTCTCAGTTACCCTATGGAATTTGCCAAAAAACAGAACCTTCTCTATAAGTTCACTGTATACACGCCACAGGAAGAAATGAAGCAGATAATTCTTGAGGATGCAGAGACAAGGATTAACACCTTGAGACATGTTTTTGGAATAGACAAATACAAGAAAATTCTCGAAAATGTCACAATCCTGACGACAAAAATGAGAGAAGAGAAGAGGATGAAAGAAGGAATGACTTCCAACCTCGAGAATAACAAATTGATTTTAGTGTCAAAAACAGGGGAATTGGAAGAGAAAAAGAAAAATCTCGTTTCACTGGAATCAGAACTTTCTGCAAAAGTACAAATAAGGAAAAAAATTCAGGAGGAAAAAGAAGATTTTTCCAGGAAAATAGAAGAGAGAGCAAAACTCCAGAGTGAGATTGAGAAGACGAAGATAATGATGCTGAACAAAAACGAAACTATTTTCAACAACGTAAAGACGATAGAGCAGTTAAAAAAACAAATTTCAGAACTGCAACAAATAAAATTTGATGAAAACCAGATAAAGCAGCTGGAACAATCGATATATCTGAATAAAAATGAAAAAGACAAACTGAACAGAATAAACCTGGAGATAAGCTCAAGGATAAATTCTCTGTTATTGAAAGACGAGGAAAACAAGAAAGTGGAGAAAAAAATTTCCAGTATAGAAGTCTGCCCGACTTGCTTGCAGAATGTCGACGCTGTTTACAAAGCCAATGTTTTAAACAAAATTAACAGCGATTATGTAGAAGCCAAAAAACAATTGCAGGCTCTTTCCCTTGAAAAGAGACAGACAGAAGACAAACTCACAAGAATAGAAATGGAAATTTCCAATTCAGAAAGGCAGTTGACAGACCTGAAAATCCTAAAGATGAAGCTTCAGGATATAGACGAAAAACAAAACCAGATAGAGCAGATAGAAAAATCCAATATTTCTCTAGGAAAAGACATCCAGCTCCTGAAACAACATATAGATTTACTGACAAATTCTCTTCTTTCTCTTGCGAGATTCGTCAATCTTTTAGAAGCAAAGCAAAAAGAATTGGACGAAGCTATGCAACAAGAACGGCTTGCAGACATAAGGGTAGCAGAACTCAGAAGAGAGATAGAAGTTTTTTCAATACAGATACAGGAGCTAAAAAATGAAATAGAGCGAACAGAGGAAATCAAGTCTCAGCTGATTTACATAACAGAGCTGGAAAACTGGCTTTCAAAGCAATTCATTTCCCTGATTTCCTTCATAGAGAAAAATGTGATGATAAAACTCAAGACAGAGTTCTCCAAGCTGTTTGCAGAATGGTTTTATATGCTCGTGTCTGATAATTTCAATGTAAAACTCAGCGATGATTTCACGCCGATAATAGAACTCAACGATTATGAATTAGATTACGCTTATCTATCAGGAGGAGAGAGAACAGCGATTGCTCTTGCGTATCGTCTTGCTCTGAATCAAGTAATCAACTCTCTTTTGAGCAGAATAAAAACGCGTGATATTGTCATTTTGGATGAGCCAACAGACGGTTTTAGCGAACAGCAATTAGATAAGATGCGGGATGTTCTACAGCAGCTGAAAGTCAAGCAGTTAATAATCGTGAGCCACGAACAGAAAATGGAGGGTTTTGTGGACAACGTAATAAAATTCAGGAAGAGGGGCGGAATAACTAATGTGGGAACTTTCGATTTTTACAACAATCCTTAAATAATTCATCTTACTTGTGTTTCAATGAGTTCATTGGATGATTTATATGATAGCATTCAGAAAGAGAATTCTAAATATAAAAATCAGACTAAAGAAGGACTTCCAAGGCTCACGAGAGAAACTCTGATTGCATTTAGAAATGAAATATCGAGAGAAGTATCTAAAGGAAATTTCTTAGACCCTATTTTGGAAAAATGGTGCAGAGAACTCGAAGAAGAAAATCCAGTGTTGTTATGCTATTTTCAGGAATCTGCGAGTAGATATCACCCAGATATACAAGGAATTACTTTATTTTCTTTTGTTATGTTCTATCAGCTTCTCAAGTCACAAGCGAGCAATGATAAAATCTTTCAGTATTTTAACAGAACTAACTAAATAAATTCCTAATCCATAAAATTTATAAACCTCGTTCGCTCTTAAAAATTATCTAGAAATTATTCTAAAATATTAAAATGGATAGCGATACTGAGTTAAAAAATCAAATCTTAAAAGCAGGAACAACCATAGTCGGAATTGTGTGCAAAGACGGAGTTGTGATGGCTGCAGACAGGCAGTCAACAGCAGGCAACATAGTGATGGACAAAGGTTCTGAGAAAATAATTTCAGTGAACAATTACCTTGCTATAGCCTCTACAGGAATGGTTTCTGATATTCAAAAAGCAGTGAAGTACACTGCAGCAGAATTAAAGATAAAAGAGCTTCGTTCAAAAACACGCCCTTCTGTTAAGCAAGGAGCGAACTTGCTCGCTAGTATAATCTATCAGTCGATAAGACAGCCAACAATGTTGCAGTTCATGGTTGGAAGCATTGTCGGAGGCTATAATGAAGACGGCTCTACAGAGTTGTATACCATAGACCCTTCTGGAGCAATAAAGCAGATAAAAGACTACGATGCCAACTTCGGAAGTGGAATGCCCTTTGTTCTCGGCTTATTGGAAAGGCAGTACAAAAAAGGAATGAGTGTTTCTGATGGAATTAAGTTGGCAGTTGAAACCATAAAGAGCTCAACACAGAGGGATATAGGAAGCGGTTTTGGAATTGATGTATATTCTATCACAAAAGAGGGGTTAAAAAAGGCTGTTTCCCAAGAGATTCAGCCAATCTACAAAGAAGATTAAATTTATTTTATTTTAAAAAGTGATAAAAAAACGATGGATATTCTAAAGCAGATAACAGACCAGTTACACGAGAGTATAACTGATGCGACGTTTGAAGGGGCTAATATTGTTCTCTATACAGACAATGCCAAGTTTTTCAGAGAAGGGGAAGCAAAAATAAAATCTATTGTCGACCAAATCAAGAAAAGAATCGAGCTCCGTGCAGATGAAAAAATCCTGATGGAACAAGGAAAAACAGAGGCAGAGATAAGAAAAATCGTTCCTGTTGAGGCAGAGGTTACAGAGCTCATTTTTGATGTTCAGAGAAGCATTGTAATAATAGAAGCAAAAAAACCCGGAATGGTCATAGGAAAACAGGGAACTATTCTCGACGAAATAAGGAGAACAACGATGTGGATGCCGCAGGTACAGAGAAGCCCTGTCATAAAAAGCAAAATCACAGACAGCATAAGAGAAGTTCTCTATGCCAACAACAATTACAGAAGAAAATTTCTTAATTCGATAGGAAAGAAAATTTACAAGGAATGGAACCCGGAAAAAGTGGAAGAATGGATTAGGATTACTTTTCTTGGAGGAGCGAGACAGGTTGGAAGGAGCAGCTATCTCTTGCAGACTCCGAACTCCAAAATTCTTCTCGATTGCGGAATAGACGTTGCTTCGCAGGGAACAGAGAAATTTCCTTATATGGATATTCCTGAATTCGATTTAAATCAGCTGGACGCAATAATAATCTCGCATGCCCATCTCGATCATGTCGGTCTTCTTCCCTACTTGTACAAGATGGGATATAAAGGGCCAGTATACATGACTCCTCCGACAAGGGACATTGCTGCTCTGCTTGCTCTTGATTTTATAGGCGTAGCGTATAAGCAAGCCACAAAGCCTCTTTTTGATTCCACAGATATCAAAGAGATGGTTAAGCACAGCATTTGTCTGAATTACAACGAAGTTACAGACGTGACTCCAGACATAAGACTGACTTTCTACAACTCAGGACATGTTTTAGGAGGGGCATTGTGCCATCTGAATATAGGAAACGGGCTACACAATCTGGTTTATGCTGGGGACTTTAAGTATGCTCGTTCTCGGCTTTTAGACCCTGCAGTTGCAACTTTCCCAAGAGTGGAAACAGTGATAACAGAATCTACCTACGGCGCAAAAACTGACAGTTTTCCTCCAAGAAAAGATACAGAAGAAAAGTTGATAGATCTCATCAGCAAAACAATACAGAGAGGAGGGAAGGTTTTGATTCCTGAATTAGGATTGGGAAGAGCACAGGAAACAATGCTCGTTCTTGAAGATGCAATAGCCAGTGGAAGACTGAAGAAAGTTCCTATTTATATAGACGGCATGATTTGGGACATTAATGCCATTCATACTGCTTATCCGGATTTTCTAGGAAGCAAAGTGAGAACAGACATTTTTCAGGACAAGAACCCCTTTGTTTCTGACTTCTTTTCCCGTGTCGGAAGTCCGCAAGAGAGAAAGAATGTGATTGAAGGAGGTCCGTGTGTTGTTCTCGCAACTTCAGGTATGCTTGTTGGAGGAGCGAGCGTGGAATATTTCAAGGAATTCGCTAGCAATCCAAAAAATGCAATAATATTTGTGTGTTATCAGGGAGCAGGGAGCTTAGGAAGGCAGGTGCAGGAAGGGATTAAGGAAACGAGGATGATTATTGACGGAAAAGAAGAAATAATAAAAGTTGAGTTGCAGGTTGAAACAATAACTGGATTCAGCGCGCATGCAGGAAGAAATGAGCTTCTCTCTTTTTTCAACAATATCCGTCCAAAGCCAAAGAGAATAATAATAGGGCATGGAGAGGTTTCAAAATGCCTGGATTTAGCATCAGCATTATACAAGCTGAATCACGTGGAAACTAACGTACCTCGTATCCTTGAAACTCTCAGGCTGAGGTAGTTTTATTTTATACAATCAACATTTAAAAACATCTTTTCCTTTTATTGTTAAGGTGAGACAAAATGAAGCATAACTGGAAAATAACCTTTCTGCTCTTGTTCATGTTCGTTCTAACTCAGTTTATAGGACTTTATGTTATAGACTCGCATGTTTTTGAAAGAACAAGAGTAGTGAATGGAGTAAACGAAACTCTTACGAATCCGATACTGACGGCATTTGAACCTCCTCCAGTGCAGCAGGCATCGGATTTCAGTGTTTATCTAGTTTCTATAATATTCGCATTTATTCTTGCGATTGTAATTCTCTTTCTCCTAACGAAATTCAAGGTAGACATAATTCTTAGATTTTGGTTTTTCATGGTTATTGCAATAGCCCTATTCATAACTTTCAATGCCATTTTTACAAATTATATAAGCTCTCTCTATTTTATAATCCCTGCAGTTGTAGTATCTCTTGTTTTGAGTTTCTTTAAGGTTTTCAAGAGAAATTTCTTAATTCATAATTTTACAGAGCTTCTCATATACCCAGGAATTGCGACCCTTTTTGTTCCTATACTGAACCTGTGGTCTGTGCTTATTCTGCTTTTGATAATTTCTGCATATGATATCTGGGCTGTATGGCACTCAGGAATAATGCAAAAAATGGCGAAATATCAGATAAACAATCTGAAAGTCTTTTCTGGCTTTTTTATTCCATATATTCCAAAAAAATTGAGGATGCAGCTGAAAAAATTGAAGAAAAGCAAAAAGGCAAAGGACAGAAAAATAAAAGTCAACATAGCAATTCTTGGCGGTGGCGATGTGATATTTCCAATAATCACTGCAGGAGTTGTTCTCACGATGAAACAGCCTATAAGCTTACTTCCTGGCTTTGTAGGAGGACTTCTTCCAGCCCTATTTGTAATTGCAGGAGCGACTCTTGGACTGGCACTTCTCTTTATTTTTTCAGAGAAAAAGAAATTCTACCCCGCTATGCCATTTATAACAGCAGGAATACTTTTTGGAATCATTCTTTCTTACTTTCTTCTATAGATGTCAAAATGTAATAACTATATAGAAGTAACAAAAACATAAGATTTATAAACAATATCTTCTACGGCTTTTTATGAATTTAAGAATACCTCTAATAAAAAATAATCCAGAAAAAGATTTTCAAAAATGTCTGGGATTAGTAAGAACCCTCACTAATTCTCCATTAACATTGAGAAATAACCCTCAGTTATTTGAAGATGCTGTATTCAACCTATCTCAGCTATATTTCAAAGATGGAATTTCTGAGAGGTTAAAAAGAGTTGCAGAGTATGTAACTAAACCAATTCCAATTGATTATTTTATTGAGGATTAATTTAACATGATTCTCAGCCAGGAGCTTATAAACCGGATTAAAGACCATTTCGATTTGAATCTTTATGAAACAAAAGTCTGGCTTGCTTTGCTTAGCAAGGGAGTCGCTTCTGTCGGTGATATTGCGATTATTTCCCGTGTTCCAAGGAGCAGAACTTACGATGTTCTTGAAACTCTGGAAAAAAAAGGGTTTGCTATAATAAGAATGGGAAAACC
>Ga0153915_10001073_pt1 | contig 25246 bp, 19 predicted proteins | sample Opewatmetagenome_2_FD_107003 | JGI IMG/M metagenome (GOLD analysis project Ga0153915, IMG submission 107003) | Freshwater wetland microbial communities from Ohio, USA - Open water 3 Core 3 Depth 3 metaG | ecosystem: Environmental > Aquatic > Freshwater > Wetlands | place: USA: Ohio, Lake Erie...
AAAAGATAAAAGATAAAAGATAAAATTAAGATGTTATTTAGTATACAGGGCGGTAGACCATTTTAATAATGGTGAGACAAAAATAACCAAAAAATGTATAGATGTGTTGAAAAATGTAAAAGAATTTATTACAGTAAAGAGGGAGACGGTTTTGTAGCAAACCGGTGCGTCTGATAGGACTCGAACCTACACGCCTCGCGGCACCAGATCCTAAGTCTGGCGTGGCTACCAATTACACCACAGACGCATAAACGGAAAAAAAGGCCTGCAAAGATATGAAAAATTTCATTAATCGAATAACTTCATTTGACCAACAATCTCATCTGCAATATCAGTATCGCTTTTCTGCAGGCTTTCGTCTTCTTCATCTTCTTCAATTTCAACCGCTTTGACATTTTCGGGCACTTCCGCTTTTTCAGGGAAACGGATAGGCTCCAGTTCATGAATGGTTTCCACCGTGAATGTCGTAAGCCGTTTGCCTTTGGCTTTGTAGCTTTTGATACCGATAAATTCATCGCCATCCAGTACCAGGTTTTCCCTGAAACTGTCGCCGGCACCAAAGATCACCTCTATCCTGGGATAGTACGTGTCAGTCAGCAGTATCAGTTTGGAATCAGGGTTGTCACCGAGCAGCGACAGTGGCTTGCCGGAAGCTTCGATGGTAAAACGTTTGAGGTAAGGAAAGAACTGTTGGTCGGCATCATATAAAGCTGCCGTCCACACTTTATCGGGATTATATTGTTCGATGATGAGGATGTTGTCCTCGTAATGGTTGCTCAGGTCAAAATTCGTGGTACGGAAAAGGCCGTTGCCGGTAACGATCAGGATACAATCATCGCTTTGGAACTCGCCCAGGTATTTGCCACGTCCATCGTAATTGAGTCGTAAAACATCGTGGTCAAACCAAACCTGACGACCTCCCAACGTGGAACCACCCTTTTGTTTCAGGGCTATCCGGTGAATGTCATTTTTAGTCAGGATGTTACCCATGGATTGACGTCCTTTGATGGCGATTTCGCTGAAATCCTTGTCAAATTGAAGCTTTTTGATGCGCGGACCGGGTTTGAGGGTTGTACGGATCACTTCGGCCTCGCCGTTCGGATTGGCACTGAAATATAGCACTCTTGAACCAGCCAGGCCTTGTGTCAGGTAGTATTCCTTGTCTCTCGTAATACCACTAACAGCAAAACGCTTGATATAGGAGGCTCCGTCTTTGCCATTACGGTAAACCATGTTGTAAATGGTTCGCGAATCGTTTTTCTTGAACACGTTGACGTACAGGATGTTTTTGCCAACGAACATTTTTTCGGTCACCTTGACGACTTTCAATTTTCCGTCTTTATAAAAGAGGATGATGTCGTCAATGCTGGAACACGGGCAAATGTAATCATCTTTTTTCAGGCTGGTCCCGATAAAGCCTTCCTCCCGGTTGATATACAGTTTTTCGTTGGCTTCCACTACTTTGGCGGCTTCGATGGTGTCGAAGTTCCGTATTTCGGTCCGCCGTGGATAATTTTTGCCATATTTTTTCTTAAGCCCTTCAAACCATTCGATGGTATAGGCCACGATATTTTCGAGGTGCTGTTCCGTCTCTTCGATCTGGGCATTCATGGATGCGATGAGTTCTTCGGCCTTATCTGAATTGAATTTCAGGATGCGTCCCATCTTGATTTCCATCAGTTTCAGTATATCGTCCCTGGTAATTTCACGAACGAAAGAGGGTTTGAATGGTTCCAGCCGCTTGTCCACGTGCTTAATGGCCTGATCCATATCCTTACTGTCCTCGAACGCTTTGTCCTTATAGATACGCTCTTCGATGAAGATTTTTTCCAGACTGCAAAAGAGCAGGCTTTCCTGCAACTCCTCTTTATGGATCTCAAGTTCCTTTCGGAGTAAGTTAAGTGTATTGTCTGTCGAATAGTTCAATACATCGGAAACAGTCAAAAACATCGGTCTGTCGTCCTGGATAACACAACAATTGGGTGAAATGCTTACTTCGCAGTCACTGAAAGCGTACAGGGCGTCAATGGTCTTATCCGAAGAAACGCCGGGAGCCAGATGCACCAGTATCTCCACACATTGGGCTGTGTTGTCGTCAACCTTGCGGATCTTGATCTTACCTTTATCATTGGCCTTCAGGATGGATTCAATGACAGTCGAGGTCGTTTTACCGTAGGGTATTTCGGTGATTACCAGCGTCTTTGAATCAAGCTTGCTGATCTTTGACCTGACCTTTACTGATCCGCCGCGTTCCCCGTCATTGTATTTGGACACATCGATGGAACCGCCAGTCATGAAGTCCGGCAACAGTTCAAACTCCTCCCCCTGAAGATAAGCAATGCTGGCTTCGATCAGTTCGTTGAAATTATGGGGAAGAATTTTTGACGACAGGCCAACGGCTATACCTTCGACGCCCTGAGCCAGAAGTAACGGAAACTTGACAGGCAAGCTGACCGGTTCTTTATTGCGTCCGTCGTAAGAAGGTTTCCATTCCGTCGTTTTCGGATTGAAAGTGACATCCAGTGCAAATTTCGAAAGTCTGGCTTCAATGTAACGAGGTGCGGCTGCTCCATCACCGGTCAGTACATTCCCCCAGTTCCCCTGACAATCAATCAACAGGTCTTTCTGACCCAACTGAACCAGGGCATCGCCTATAGAAGCGTCGCCATGTGGGTGGAATTGCATGGTGTGACCAATGATGTTGGCTACCTTGTTGTATCGGCCATCATCCAGTCGTTTCATAGAATGCAGGATGCGACGCTGAACCGGCTTCAATCCGTCAGCCATATTTGGAACAGCACGTTCAAGGATAACATAGGAAGCATAATCGAGAAACCAGTTTTGGTACATACCCGACAGATGATGCCGTACACCAGCATCTTTTAAATCGGGAACCTGGTATTCGGAATGGCTGCTGGCAGGTACATCTGTTTCTGCTGACAAATCTGCGGTATTTTCTCCGGATGTGCCAGATATATCTTCCTGTGGAATAAATTCATCCTCCGTATGTGGGTCTTTCATAGATAATGGCTTCGATTAATCGAACTTTTGCATGGCAAAAGTGCAAATATAATCCAAAAAAATCACTTACTTTGCAGGCTTAAAAATTTTAATAATCAGATAATGGCACAGCAGGAAGACGTGTTTAAAAAATTGGTTTCACATTGCAAGGAATACGGTTTTGTTTTTCCATCGAGTGAAATCTATGATGGATTAGGCGCTGTTTATGACTATGGTCAGATGGGCGTTGAGTTAAAGAACAACATCAAAAAATATTGGTGGGACGCCATGGTGCTGCTTAACGAAAATGTAGTCGGTATCGACTCTGCCATTTTTATGCATCCGACTATCTGGAAAGCTTCCGGTCACGTGGATGCCTTCAATGACCCTTTGATTGATAATAAAGATTCCAAAAAAAGATATCGTGCTGACGTGTTGGTGGAAGAACAACTGGCAAAATACGACGATAAAATCGATAAGGAAGTGGAAAAAGCCCTGAAACGATTCGGCGATAGTTTCGATGAAGCTCAGTTCCGCTCTACCAATCCTCGGGTAATGGAAAACCAGACCAGGCGTGACGCCTTGCATGCCCGTTATGCTAAAGCGCTGAATGACGGTGACTTTGAAGAACTCCGTCAGATCATTATCGATGAAGAGATTGTCTGCCCGATTTCCGGAACCCGTAACTGGACAGACGTACGTCAGTTCAACCTGATGTTTTCTACCGAGATGGGATCGACAGCCGATGGTGCCATGAAAATCTATTTACGTCCTGAAACAGCGCAGGGTATTTTCGTGAACTACCTGAATGTTCAGAAGACAGGCCGGATGAAGATACCTTTTGGTATTGCTCAGATAGGCAAGGCTTTCCGTAATGAAATCGTTGCCCGTCAGTTTATTTTCCGCATGCGCGAGTTCGAACAGATGGAGATGCAGTTCTTTGTTAAACCAGGTACCGAGTTGGAATGGTTTGCCAAATGGAAGGAAATACGTTTGAAATGGCATAAAGCCCTCGGTCTTGGTGATAAAAAGTACCGGTATCACGATCACGACAAGTTGGCTCATTATGCCAATGCCGCCACAGATATTGAATTTGAAATGCCCTTTGGATTCAAGGAAGTGGAAGGTATCCATTCCCGTACAGATTTTGACTTGTCCAGTCATGAAAAATATTCCGGCAAAAATATCAGGTATTTTGATCCTGAGTTGAATGAAAGCTATGTGCCTTATGTCATAGAAACATCAATAGGTGTTGACCGGATGTTTCTGAGCATTATGTCTGGTTCTTACAAGGAAGAAGTACTTGATAACGGCGAAACCCGCGTTGTGTTACAGTTGCCGCCAGCATTGGCACCCGTCAAACTTGGTGTATTGCCACTGGTTAAGAAAGACGGTCTTCCCGAGCTGGCCCGTGAAATTATCGACGACCTGAAGTTTGAGTTCAAGTGCCAGTACGATGAAAAAGATTCCATCGGAAAACGTTATCGCCGTCAGGATGCCATCGGTACACCATTTTGTGTAACCGTAGACCATCAGTCATTGGAAGATAAGACTGTTACCATCCGATTCCGTGACAGCATGTTGCAGGAACGTGTTTCCATCGGTGACCTGAAAAGTATAATAGCCGGCAGGGTCAGCATGAAGGAATTGTATAGGAAGCTGGTATAAATCAGTCGGTGGATACGATTTCTTCAAGGTGTATGTTGAAAATCAAGGCGGAATAGGCAGGGATGTCATCGTAGTCAGAGGTTCCGTAGCCCAGGTAATAGGGTATATAGATTTTCCACGTATCGCCTACATGCATCTGCTCGAGTGCCAGAGACCATCCTTCAATGACACTGGAGCCAACCGTAACCAGGTAATCTTCGTCACTGTCAAAAGCGGTGGTATCATTGTAAAGCCATCCGGCGTAGTTTACATAAACATCATTGCCGATAATGGGTGAGGCTGTCGTGGTATCGCCGGACTCAAGTATCTGATAATAGATACCGGTGTATCCGTTAAGTGTATCGCCGATAGTATGAATACCCTCCATCCTGGACACTTCTTTCATGAAAGCGATATTGGCGTCTCTCCATTCTGCTTCTTCATCCTCTGTACAGGATATCAACGTTGACAGAACCAAGGCAGATACAAAAAGAAAAAAATCCCGTTTTTTCATACTATACTAATTTTTCGTTCAAGGTAGTATGGAACGCTGCATGCCCTGATTATACCACGCCTGGGTGCTTTTACAAGCATGCTCGTTTCATAAATACAATAGTTATATCACCAGCAACTTTAATAGAGTTTTACCAGGGGACAAAGGTAGGCAAAACAAAAGTAAAAATCTCTTAAATAATCGGCACTCATCAGCGATTCATCGTTTTTTCGTACTTTTGTTCGTTAAAAACATAAAAAACGGATTGAATGAAACGAGCATGCCTGTACCAGACACCCAAGCAGATGATAATCGGCATGCGGTGTTCCATCTGTCCTTAAACAAAAAAATAGTATCAGATGAAAATAAAAGTCGTCAACCGGTCCAGGCATGAATTACCGGGTTACGCCACCTCTCTTTCTGCTGGAATGGATCTGAGAGCCAATATAGAGGAGCCAGTGCTGTTAAAACCGCTCGAACGCAAACTGATACCAACAGGTATTTTCATGGAATTACCGGCTGGTTATGAAGCACAGATTCGTCCCAGAAGCGGCCTTGCCATAAAAAAAGGTATCACGATACTGAATACTCCAGGGACAATCGATGCTGATTACAGAGGTGAAGTCCGTGTCATTCTGGTTAATCTGTCAGCTGACGATTTTATAGTTGAAGACGGGGAGCGAATATGCCAGATGGTCATTGCTTCACACGTCCAGGCTGATTGGGAAGAAGTTGATGTATTGAATGAGACCGAACGTGGTGCCGGTGGTTTCGGACACACCGGAAAGAAATAGCCTATGAAGAAACAGTTCCTGCTTATCCTTGTTATGCTGCCGCTTTTGTTACCTGCAGAAGCTGCACGTAAAATGGCTTCTTCCACGAAGGAGAAGGAGGATAATGTATCAGTAACGCCTCTCAGCGATAAAGATAAACAATTGTTTGACTATTTTTTCCAGGAAGCTGTCAACCTGAAACACCAGGAAAAATATGCGGAAGCCTATGAACTGTATCGTTATTGCACGGTTATTGACTCCCTGAACCCGCAACCCTGGTATGAACTATCGTCATTTTACAGGAGCCTGAATCTGGCAGACCAGGCGCTTGGTACGCTTGAAAAAGCCTACCGGCTTGATTCGGGCAATGAATGGTATACCTTTGCTCTGGCCAACATGTACCTTTCCCTCAACAGGGTTCAGGATGCTATTTTTTTATATGAAAATTTGGTTCAAACCAGACCCGATGATGAGAACCTGCTGTATCAACTGGCCGGTTTATATACCAGGACAAAAGACTTTAAAGCTTCCATCAGGATTCTTAACCTGGTGGAACGGTTAATAGGCAAGAACGAGGGTGTCAGTCTTGAAAAATACAAGATTTACAAGCAAACCGGAAACCCCAGAAAGGCCATCCGGGAAATTGAATCATTACGGCAGGAATACCCCTATGATGTGGATTATGTGTTATTATTGGGTGATGCATGGATGGATTTGGGTAAACCCGAAAAATCCTACCTCGTATACCTGGAAGCAAAAACCATGGATCCGGGTAATCCTTCCATCGCTTTATCGCTGGCTGATTATTATAATGTAATCGGAGATAGCGTGGCTGCCAGTAACCAATTACATCTTGCCCTGACAAATCCGGATACCGACATCGAAACAAAACTCAACATCCTGACACCGATGTTGGTCACGTCCATGCAAGGCGGAGACAGCCTACGGATCTTATCTTATTTCGACCTGTTGCTGGAGCAACACCCCAACGAGTACCAGATTCGTGAGCTATATGTACAATGGTTGCTGGAAAAGGGTAACAAACAACAGGCGAAGGACGAGCTTCGTACAGTCCTGGACCTGAATCCCAATCAACTAAAAGCCTGGAAAAACTATCTGGAGCTTAATCTTGAATACGATAATCAACCGTTTATCAGGTCTGTCTGTCAGGAGGCGTTGACGTATTTTCCCAAAGAAGCCCTGTTCTGGTTTTACCTTGGACTGACCTGGACATCCGAGCAGGAAGGAGGAAAAAATGACCTGGTGAAAAGCCAGGAAGCCATCAACGCTTTTCAAAAAGCCATCGAAGCGGCCAATTCTGAAGATAAAGGTTTCATCTCAAGGCTATATGGTATCACGGGCGACACGTATCTGTTGCTGAACGATACCATCAAAGCATTTGACCTTTATGAAAAAGCCTTATCGGCTTATTCAGGGAACCTCCTGGTACTGAATAATTATGCCTATTACCTGGCCGTAGGAGGAAAAGACTTGTCCAAGGCCGAAAAAATGTCGCGTAAAACCATTGAGGCTGATCCGAAAAACGCCACTTTTCTGGATACATTTGCCTGGGTTTTTTTCAAACAAGGTCAGTTCAGCCTGGCAAAAATCTATATTGAACGGGCCATCAGCAATGAACCTGATCCCAACGCTGAAGTACTGGAACATTACGGCGATATTCTTTGGTTCAATCAGGAACCTGATGCCGCCCGCCAGCAATGGGAAAAAGCGGCTCAGGTTGAAAATCCTTCTGATACCCTGTTGAGAAAAGTAGAAACAGGAATATATTGCATAGAAGAGACTAATCCGATAGAATAATATGAGAAAATACGTGCCATCCGCTCTCAATTCATCACTGACCATTCTGAAAACCATAACTCTCCTTGTTCTGTCTGTTCTATTGATGACGGGTTGCCGGAGTTCCAAAGAGATTGTGACCAAGCCTTCTAAAAAAGACATGGAGTTGCTTAGGAGCCTGGTTCTTGACAAACCAGTTGTCTATCAGATTGATTCCAAAATGGAGTTTAAAATATCCACTCGTGAAGGTATCAGCACCAGCATGAAGGGATCACTGAAGCTGAAAACGGACAGTTGTATGATTTTCTCGTTGCAACCGTTTGCCGGCATTGAAATCGCCAAATGTCTGATCCGGTCTGACAGTGTCTTCGTCGTTAGCCGTATGCATCAGATATATGCAGCTGAAAGTATCAGCAGGATGCCCTATGCCTCTTTCGGGCTGTTTGATATAGTACAAAAAATATTGACCAACAGAGTATTCATCCCAGGTATTTCCAAACCAGAAGAAAGAGACTTGAACCGTTTTGCCTGGGCAAAACAAAAAGAGGGCACTAACCTTAATCTGACACAAAATGATTATTCACTGGATTATTCACTCAATGATGACCAGCAGTATAGTAAATTACGTGTTTATACCAGTGGAGAATCAGGGAACATACAGGTCATATACAGCAAATTTGAGAAATCTGATGATGTCGTGTTTCCTTATACTATTGAAATTCAGGCTAACGAAAAAGATAAGCATCTGAATCTTCAGATGGCTTGTCTTAAACCTGTTTTCAATACATCTTCTGATATGAAGTTCCTCATTTCTGCCAAATATAAAAAAGTTACGTTGAAAGAATTAATCAAACGTTTTCAGGATATGTTATGAGAAAAGTAATTGTTTTTTTATTGACTTGCCTGTTGCTATCATCAGTTACTGCTCAAAGCAGCAAACGGCTGACCGATCTTGAAAAAAAACGGAAAGCGGCCTTGGAACGGATCGAGGAAACAACCCGTCAGCTCAATAAAAACAAGTCAACCGCCAAGAATACACTCTATAAACTCAATGTACTCAATGATCAGATCAAGGCCAGGGAGAAATTTCTGGGCGTATTGAACAAAGAGCTTGGTGCGTTGGATACTGAGGTCGACGAAACCAAGGAAGAATATGCCGAAATGAGCCGGAGGCTTAGCATTAAAAAGGAACAATATGCCCGATCCCTGAGATTGATGAGCCGTCGCAACAAGTCGGAAGACAAACTGATGTTCTTGTTGTCTTCAAAAGATTTGAGCCAGTTAACGCGGCGTATGCGATATCTGAGTGAATATTCTGATTATCAGAAAGTTCAGGCCGCTGAAATAACCCGCAAGCAAGCCGAATTGGACGAAAAGCGGTTGGCGTTGGAACGGGCTTACCGGGAAAAAGAAGCTGTCAAGAAGAAGAAAGTACAGGAAGCCAACCTGCTCGAAAAAGAGAAAGGTCAAAAAACAGAAGTTATTAAAGAGTTGAAAGCCAAAGAGAAAACGCTGACTGCCGAAGTGCAAAAGCAGAAGAAACTGGCCGATCAGCTGAATAAACAGATTGAAAACCTGATTGCCGAAGAAGCCCGCAAGGCTGCTGAAGCTGCCGCCAAAGACAAGAACAGAAAAGCCGAAACCAAAGGGGGCTACGCCATGACCGAAGCTGAGAAATTGCTGTCAGGTGATTTCAGCAAATTGCAAGGTCAGTTGCCGTATCCTGTTTCGTTGCCAGGCACTATTGTGGTCCATTATGGTGAACAAAAATTTCAGGAACTGAAGCATGTCCAGAACAACAGCAAAGGTATTGACATACAAACCAAGCCTGGAGCCTATGCCCTGGCTATTTACAACGGAACTGTCAGCAAAGTGTTTGCTTTACCAGGTTTCAACAACTCAGTCATTGTCCGCCATGGCAATTACCTGAGTGTCTACGCCAACCTGGCCACCATCAGTGTCAAAGCAGGTGACAAAGTCAAGACAGGGCAGAGCATTGGTAAAATCTATGTCGATTCCCAGCAGAACGACCAGACCATCATGCATTTCCAACTCTGGAAGGATACCCAGCGGTTGAATCCGGAAGTCTGGTTACACAAGTAGGACAGGGGAAGCGTTAAGCAAGTGACAAGCCATCCAGGATCTTAATGTACAATCCCAGTGCTTCACGCATTTCTTCCAGAACGATGTATTCGTTGGCTGTATGCGAACGCGCTGATTCACCCGGGCCGATTTTGAGTGTCGTAAAAGGCATTCGCGCCTGATCCGATAGGGTGGGAGAACCATAGGGAACACGTCCGGCAGCCATACAGGCTTTGACAACCGGATGATCCGTCTCGATCCGTGACGAACTCAACCGGAATGAGCGGGCTTTTACGTCACAACCGACACAGCCGGCAATTTGCTCGTATAATTGTTCAGGGCTATAGAATTCATTGATACGTACATCCACGACAAACTGACAACTATCCGGTATGACATTGTGCTGTGTACCAGCGTTTACCTGAGTCACCGTCATTTTGACCGGACCCAGGAAGTTGGAATGCAACGGAAAGGTTTTCGTCCGGAACCATTCGATGTCTTTCATGGCTTTATAGATGGCATTTTCTCCTTCATGCCTGGCCGCGTGACCAGCAACACCATGAACGGTGCAATCAAGCACCATCAGCCCCTTTTCAGCGACAGCCGGATGCATATTGGTCGGTTCACCGACAATACCAAGATCTATGGGTGGCAACACGGGCAACAGGGCCTCAATGCCGTTTTTACCCGTAATTTCTTCTTCGGCCGAAATGCCCAGCACCAGGTTGTATGATTGAGGCAAGGCGCTTAAAATCCGAAATACCTGGATGAGGCAGCACAGACTGGCTCCCGCGTCGTTACTGCCAAGTCCGTACAAGATATCGTTTTCAATAAAGGGCTTGTGGGGATTTGTCGTCCAACCTTCAACCGGTTTAACGGTATCCACGTGCGAGTTGAGGAGAATGGTCGGACGTCCTTTTTTATAACCGGGTGCTGCGCACCACAGATTATTCAGCTCTCTGTGTACTGTCAGTTCACGTGCTGTCAGCCAGGCAGTCAGAAAATCCGCCCGTTTGTCTTCAGACCGGCTGATGGCAGGAATGGCAATAAGTTGCTTCAGTAGGTCGGTTGCTTCGTTGTGGTAGTTTTCGTACATGGCCTGTATTATGGACGCGATAGAATGCAAAGATAAAAATCTTCTCTCAGAAAGCCTTTCAATAAAACAATATTCCATAAACTTTCGTTATTATTGCACATGGTAACTTAATTTGTGCAATATGAACATCATCCATTTTGCCAGGCTGATTCCTGAACAAGCCAAGAAACACGGTCATAAAACCGTTTTGCGCTACCGTGATTACACGGAACGACGATGGAAAGACATTACCTGGAATGAATTCGACAGAGATATTCAACGGGCAGCCTCTTCTCTGATCAATTATGGTGTAAAAAAAGGCGCGACAGTTGGACTGTTTTCACAGAATAAACCGGAATGTCTGGTTGTGGATTTTGCGATTTTCAGTATTCAGGCAGTCGGAGTTCCCCTCTATGCTACTTGCACAACCGTCCAGATTGAATACATGCTCAGGGATGCTGCTGTTGAATTATTGTTTGTCGGAGAACAGTACCAGTATGACAGGGCTTTCGAAGCTATGAATATGGGCTGTGGGCTAAAGCAGCTGATCATTTTCGATACCGATGTCAGGTTGGCGATGACCGACAACAGCTCTATCTATTTCAAGGATTTCTTACAGAAGGGGTATATCTGTCAGCAGGATGAAGCGATTGAACGACGTAGAGAGGCTGCCAGTGCGGCGGATCTGGCTAACATACTGTATACGTCCGGTACCAGCGGCGAATCAAAAGGCGTATTGATCACACATGGTATGTATCTGGAAGCGATACGGGCCAATCATTTGAAAATGGCTCACTTATCGTCCAATGAAGTCTCCTTGTGCTTTCTGCCGATGACCCATATTTTTGAAAAGGCCTGGGATATGTATTGCCTGACAAGGGGGTTTCGCATGGATATAAACCTTAATCCATTGGACATTCAACTGACAATGAAAGAAGTCCGGCCTACCGTCATGTGTTGTGTGCCACGATTCTGGGAAAAGGTTCATAGCGGCATTTATGAAAAAATCAACAAGATGCCGGCATTTGTCCGGTTGTATTTTCACCGCGGCTTGTATGTCGGGAAAAAATACCACCTCGATTACAGGCGGAACGGTCTTAGACCACCTTTATGGACTTGTATCAGCTATTTTTTGTACCATCAGACCATTTTCCGCATCATTAAAAAAAACATAGGCCTTGAACGAGGAGTCTTTTTTCCGGTTGCGGGAGCCAAGTTCTCGGAAGAATTATGTATTTTCTTTCGATCCATGGGTATTAAAACGGTTCATGGTTACGGCCTGACAGAAAGTACGGCAACTGTTTCTGTCTTTGATGAGATGCATTACTACACGGATACCGTTGGAAGTATCATTGATGGCCTGGAGGTACGGATTGATGAAAACCATGAAATCCAATTGAAAGGGAGAACCATTACTCCCGGGTATTACAACAAACCAGAGGAGACAGCGGCGGCTTTTACCGGGGATGGCTTTTTCCGTACCGGTGATGCTGGAGCTTTTGATGAACATGGACATCTGATTATCACGGAACGAATCAAAGACCTATTCAAGACATCCAACGGAAAGTACATTGCTCCCCAGCAAATTGAATCGGCTCTGTGTTCCGACCCTCTGATAGATATGGCCGCTGTCATTGGAGATGGTTGCAAGTACGTGACGGCGTTGATCGTACCGAATTACAACGAACTGATGGCTTTGTCCCGTCATGAACTGGGCATAGAAACCGATACCGTAGAGCTGCTTGTTCAGGATGACAGAATCCATGCCTGTTTCGAAGCCCGCATCCGAAAACTGCAAAAGAATATGGCTGGTTTTGAACAGATCAAGCAATTTATCTTGTTAAGCAAGCCTTTTTCGATGGAGAACGGCGAATTGACCAACACGTTAAAAATGCGTCGTAAGGTTATCAGCGCGCATTATGCCGGAATCATAGCAAAAATGTACTGATTTTTTTGACTACCTTTGCGCATCAAACTAATTTACCATTCATGATTACGACCGAACAGATAAAAGAAGTTCAGGAGCGCGAGCACGCGCTGAGGAGGTATCTTTGACATCGATACAAAGATCATACAACTCGAAGAAGAAGAATTAAGAACGCAGGTTCCAGGGTTCTGGGACGACAACAAGACCGCTGAAACCCAAATGCGTAAGGTCAAGAGCATTCGTTCATGGATTGAATCCTATAACGAATTGGTCAAGGTGAACGAAGAACTCCAGCTGGCATTTGATTTTTACAAAGAAGAAGTGGCCACCGAAGAAGAAGTTGAGGCGGCCTTCGCACATTCTTTGCAGATGACAGAACACCTGGAGCTTAAGAACATGCTCCGTCTGGAAGAAGACAAACTGGGCGCTGTCCTGAAAATCAATTCGGGTGCCGGTGGTACCGAAAGTCAGGACTGGGCGTCCATGCTGTTCCGTATGTACCAGCGATGGGCAGAAAATCAAGGTTATAAATCCGAAGTTACCAACTGGCAGGATGGCGATGAGGCCGGCATCAAGACCGTCACCATGACCATCGAAGGGGAATTTGCCTACGGCTACCTGAAATGTGAAAACGGGGTGCATCGTCTGGTGCGCGTGTCTCCCTATAACGCCCAGGGCAAGCGCATGACGTCTTTCGCTTCCGTATTTGTCGTTCCGCTGGTGGATGACACGATAGAAATCGAAATTAAAGACTCCGATATTACCTGGGATACCTTCAGGTCGTCAGGTGCAGGCGGACAGAACGTCAATAAGGTGGAAACGGGTGTCCGCCTGCATCACGCACCTTCAGGCATCGTCATTGAAAATACCGAAAGCCGTTCCCAGCTTGGCAATAAGGAAAACGCCCTTCGTTTGCTGAAATCCCAGCTTTATGAACTCGAACTTGAAAAACGCCGTGCCGAACAGCAGAAAGTCGAGGCTGGCAAAAAGAAGATCGAATGGGGCAGCCAGATTCGCAGCTATGTCTTTGATGATCGTCGGGTAAAAGACCACCGGACGAATTATCAGACATCCAATGTGCAAGCGGTGATGGATGGCGACCTTGATGGTTTCATCAAAGCCTATCTGATGGAGTTTGCCGGACAAGAAGAATAGCATGAAGGAAAAACAGTATTATCCCTGGTTGGTGGTTTTCATGCTATGGTTTGTAGCATTACTCAATTACCTGGACAGACAGATGCTCTCCACCATGAAACCCTCTATGATGGTGGATATCAGCGAGCTGGCTTCAGCCGAAAATTTTGGCCGTCTGATGGCAGTCTTCCTGTGGATATACGCGTTCATGAGCCCTGTCTCCGGCATAATCGCCGACCGCCTGAACCGCAAGTGGCTTATCGTGGGTAGTTTGCTTGTCTGGTCCGGTGTCACCCTGGCCATGGGTTATGCCACCACGTACAACCAACTGTACACCTTGCGTGCTGTCATGGGCATCAGCGAAGCCTTTTACATTCCGGCGGGTTTGTCGCTCATTGCCGATTACCATCAGGGGAAAACCCGATCCATCGCCATTGGTATTCACACGACAGGTATCTATCTCGGGCAGGCCTTCGGCGGTTTTGGTGCTACCATCGCCAGCCATTTTTCCTGGCAACTGACCTTTCATTCCTTCGGGCTTGTCGGTATCATTTACGCGGTGGTGTTGTTACTGTTTTTAAGGGAAAAGAAGGCGTATAACGTGGAAGCTGCCCGCCAGTCATCCATCGGCAAGGAATTCTCCATGGCCTTTAAAGGGCTCGGGGTGTTGTTCGGCAATATTGCCTTCTGGGTGCTGCTGTTCTATTTTTCGGCGCCCAGTTTTCCCGGGTGGGCCGTTAAGAACTGGGTGCCGACGCTGTTTTCGGAAACCTTGCACCTGGATATGTCCCAGGCGGGCCCGTTGGCTACCATCACCATCGCTATGTCTTCCTTTCTCGGTGTATTGATTGGCGGATACGTATCTGACCGGTGGGTACAGAAACACCTGAAAGGGCGTATTTACACCGGTGTCATCGGATTGGTGCTTACCATCCCGGCTCTCTTTTTGCTGGGGTACGGCGAAGGCTTTGTGATGATCCTGACCGGTGGCGTCTTGTTTGGAATGGGATTTGGCATGTTTGATGTCAACAATATGCCCATTCTTTGTCAGTTTGTGTCACCCCGCTACCGGGCAACCGGTTATGGTTTGATGAACCTGGCTGGCATTTCAGCCGGAGCCTTTATCACCGACTTGCTTGGCAAATCGGCCGATCAGGGCAACATGCGGCAGGATTTTGCTCTGCTGTCTGTTGTGGTGGCTGTTGCCATCGTACTGCAGTTAGTGATGTTACGTCCCAGAACCGTCAATATGACGGAAGAATAAATGTGTATAGTTATGGTTAACAAGAAGAAAGTCATTGTCATCGGTGGCGGTTTTGCCGGCATCCAACTGGTCAGAAAGCTGGATGAGGCGTTGTTTGATGTGCTTCTGATCGATAAAATCAACCACCATCAGTTTCAACCCCTCTTTTACCAGGTAGCAACGTCACAGATTGAACCTGCCAGTATTTCCTTTCCGCTCAGGAGTATTTTTAAAAACAGGAAAAATGTACAGATTCGCCTGGCCAATGTAACATGCATTGACCAGCAGCAGAAAAAGGTCATGACCTCTATCGGCGATTTTGAATACGATTACCTGGTTATCGCTATCGGTTGCCGTACCAATTTCTACGGAAACAAGGCCATCCGGGAAAAAGCTTTTTCTCTGAAAACCACCTACGATGCCATCACCATCCGTAATCATGTATTAAACAATTTTGAAGACATCATCTCAGCCAGCGAGGAAGAAAAGCCATGCTTTCTTAATCTGGTTATTGTCGGTGCAGGTCCTACAGGTGTGGAACTGGCAGGTGCTTTTGCTGAAATCAAGAAGCGTGTTCTGCCCAGGGACTTCCCGGGCATCGATTTTTCCAAACTCCGGATTATCCTGGTAGAAGGCAGTAAAAATACGCTCAGTGCCATGAGTGAAAAATCAAGACGTACATCTGCCAAATACCTGAAACAGATGGGCGTGGAGCTGATGACAGAGACATTTGTAAAGGATTATGACGGAGAAACCATACAATTCAGTACGGGTGAAACCATCAAATCCCGAACGGTAATTTGGGCAGCAGGAGTCAAAGGACGGCTTATGTGCGGCATTGATCCGGCTGTGGTGATGCCAGGAAACCGCTTGAACGTGAACCGTTACAGCCAACTTGCCGGCAGTGATGCTGTTTTTGCTGTCGGAGACATCGCTTATATGGAAACTCCGAAATATCCCAAAGGCCATCCCCAGTTGGCCAACGTGGCCATCAACCAGGCCAAGGTACTGGCTTCCAACCTGAAAACGATTGCATCCGGTTCCGGTAAATTGCGTGAGTTCGAATACACCGACCTAGGCTCCATGGCTACCGTCGGTACCAACAAGGCATTGGTCGATTTTCCCTTTGTCCATTTCAGGGGTCTGGTCGCCTGGCTTATCTGGATGTTTCTCCACCTGATGCTTATCCTCAGTGTCCGCAACAAACTCATCATCTTCATCAACTGGGCCTGGGCTTACGTCAACAAAGACAGTTCACTCAGGTTGATATTGACCAGTCAGGATGAAAAGGGAACGTGAAAAAAGTTAATCTATGAATCCAAACGTCGAATCCATGACTCCCTTTATCGTTATGGATGTACTGGAACGTGCCAACGAGCTCCAGGCACAGGGAATAGATGTGATCCACCTTGAAGTGGGTGAACCCGATTTTGATATACCGGGTTGTGTGGCTGACGCGGCTCAGCAAGCCTATCGGAGTGGCAGGACACATTATACCCATTCGCTGGGAAATCCTTTGCTCCGCCAGAGCATTGCTGACTTTTACACGAACGAATACGGCGTCACCGTTGATCCGGATTGTATTGTTGTGACATCCGGCTCTTCTCCGGCTATCCTGATGACTTTGCTGGTGTTGTGCGAGGCAGGCAGTGAGGTTATCCTTTCCAACCCGGGTTATGCCTGTTACAGTAATTTCGCCCTCGCGGTGAACGCTAACCCTGTTTCAGTAATGCTAAAACCGGAAAACCAATTTCAGTATCTCATTCAAGACATCAAGGCCAGGATCACCGGTAAAACCCGCGCCATTTTTGTCAATTCGCCAATGAATCCGACCGGAGCCTTGGTGGACGAGGCTGTGTTTGAGGGACTGGCCGGGCTGAACCTGCCCATTATTTCCGACGAGATTTATCACGGGTTGGTGTACGAAGGACGGGCACGCAGCATTCTGGAATTTACAGACAATGCCTTTGTACTGAATGGATTCTCGAAACGGTTTGCCATGACCGGTTTGCGGCTTGGCTATTTGATTGCTCCGAAAAAATATATGCGAGCCCTGCAGATTGTTCAGCAGAACCTTTTCATTTGTGCGCCCAGTACGGCTCAGGAAGCAGGCATCGCAGCTCTTAAGGCTGCGGAAAAAGACGTTGAGGCTATGCGGAATACCTATCATGAACGCCGGGATTACATGGTCTCCCGCCTGTTGAAAATGGGATTCAGCATTCCTGCACGGCCACAAGGCGCTTTCTATGTCTTTTGTGATGCCAGCCGTTTTACAAACGATTCCTATGCCTTTGCTTTCGACATTCTCGGGAAAGCGCATGTCGGCATTACGCCAGGCGTTGATTTTGGTACTGCCGGTGAAGGCTACGTGCGCTTCTCCTATGCCAATTCGCTGGAAAACATAAAAAAAGGACTGGATAAACTGGAACAGTATTTAACGACATAGCGGTTCACCGTTTTTTTCTTCATCTCCAACTACTTGGCAATCATCTCGCCCTTGTAAACCAACCCCATCTAGATACAACCAGAGCATTTGTTTGATCTTGCTCATCTTTTTGTCTTTCCGGACATGACATTGATTGTATTCCGGAGCCATCACTCTTCGTACCTGCTTTTTCGTTGCCCCGTACTTGTACTCGAGTAATTTTTTTACTATCGGATGATAGTATTTCCTTGTTTGAATCCTCTTAATAAGAAAATAAGAGAATATAGATGAAAACTGTTTTTGACTACACCCTTATGATATTAAGTAGGGGTTCGACGTGCCAAGCGATTCGTCTCAAAGGGTGGAAGCAGCGATTTGAAATATTCCAATCAATTTTATTTTACTATTTGTACGCAAATTTTTACGGATTGATCCATCAATGGTGTTTGATAAACCGACATGAATATATACGCGTTTTTTTAATGCCTGCTTAATTAATAATTTTGCTACATGAATGATTATGCATTTTTAACAGCTACCCTAAAAGGCTTCTGGTTCGTCAAGGTAGAAGATGTTAGTTATTTTGAATATAAAAAAACGGATAGGTGTTGGAGCCTTTTTTTAACAGATGGCTCAACATTTAAAATGAAACGAGAGACTACTTCGGAAATCATTCTTGAGAAATCGCTGTTTTATATACGTATAAATCAGCATCAAATAATCAATGTCAAGTATTTACACAGTATTGAAGGTCGTATGTGTTGTTTATCAACTCTTAACCAGAACCGAATTGGATTGTTATTATCCAGAGATTGCTTGAAAGACCTGAAAACACGATTTGAGATAATTTGATTCGGGTGAATACTTAATTTAACAGGCTTCTATTTATAAAATGCTACTAAATACCGTAACAATTAAACACTACCGAACATGAAAAGAAAAAGTATCTTATTTATTGCTCTTGTCTGTTTTCTACTTTCTCAAGGTCTTTCTGCTCAACAAACCAATATGACGTATGTCGATGTTGTGTATTTGAAGAACGGAAGTGTCATTAAAGGTATTATTGTAGAAAATACTCCAAATTCAGGCATTAAACTTAAAACAGCGGATGGAAATATTTTTGTGTACAATTACACTGATATTGAAAAATTCGCTAAAGAAGAGTCCCCGATTAATAAAACCCAAGTGGCATATCATTATAATGAAAAGAGTCCCGGGCTGGCCTTTGTATTCTCGTTTTTACTTCCTGGAGGTGGGCAATACTATAATGGCCAAATAACCAAAGGTGTTACCATGACGGCGTTATACCTAGGTTCCTATTGCATGATGTTGGGGGCGGAAGATGAGGGTACTTTATTGCTAGGGTGTACGGTTCTTTTAGGAGATTACCTTTGGTCTGTAATTGATGCACCCGTATCAGCTGGTATATTAAACAAGAAAAATCGTGAAGGATTGGCCTCAATAAAAATTGGTAAAAATTCCTATCTAAGCTTGAGCCCTGATTTAAAACTGGTTCAAGAACCCACTCTTTGCCTGGGCTCTCGTGTTGAACCGATCGTTGGAATGAAATTAAAGCTTTCTCTTTAAGGTATAATTAAATTTTATAATGTTAAAAAATCAAATTATTATGAAAAAATTTGGACTTGTTGCAGCAGTGTTATTGAGTGTGTGTGTTATGTTCTCTTCTTGTTCCGAAGATGAGGATGTGGATATAAGGGATAGTTATATTGGCACGTATCAAGGGACAGAAACATTCACAAACAGTAGCACCAATTATTCTTATGATGTCACATTGACTGTAGCGAAATCTGAAGTGTCAAGTGATAAGATTGTTCTCACTTCCACCTTTTTTAATGATACTCAGGAAATAGTTCAAGCTGTTGTAGAGAACGGTGAATTTTCTGCTGCATTTACATCTGAAATAAGTGGCGTATCAAAAACTGTAACTATAACGAACGGACAGTTGGACGGAAGTACTATTTCCTATTCTTATACCGCACCAGGCTATGTGACAGTCACTGTCAATGCAACAAAATTATAATGAATTGATTTTTAATAGAATCAGAGGGCTAAGAAAACCCTCTGATTTCTTTTGCCTTTGACAAATAATGAGGAAATATATTTTCATGTTGGTGGTTTTGGCATACCCGATCGAGTTGCTATTTTCCATTTCAGCCTACCATAAACCGATCATAGCGCATCAACCGGACGGAAGTCTTGTCACACTCACACTTGTGGGCGATGAACACCGTAAATGTGCACAAAATGCCGAAGGTTACACGTTGATATGTAATTCAGATAATCAATGGGTCTATGCTGTAGAAGATTCATCCGGCGGGCTTTTACCATCAAACTATTTGGCCAATGACCAATTAAAGGACGATACTGCTGTCGTGTCTTTTTTAAAAGGTACCCCTAAAGGTATAAAATATAACATGTTGAAAAACAAAAGTATGATTAAAGGGCTTGCCGGCGTGGATGCCCAAAATATAAAAAGAATCACGGCTTCTGGGGAGCGAAAAGGACTGGTCATCCTGATGAACTTTTCCGATGTATCGTTCTCAACAAGCAGCTCAGCTTTTGACAAACTATTTAACACCAAAAGTTATGTCGGCTTGTCATCGGGAAGTGTACGGGATTTCTTTCTAAAGAATTCGTACAACCAGTTGGATTATTTGTTTGATGTGGTAGGGCCCTATACTGCTTCGCGTACGATGGCCTATTATGGAGCAAATGATTTTTCTGGATATGACAACTGTCCGGAAGAACTAATAAAAGAGGCTGTGATTGCTGCATCAGCAAGTGTAGATTACTCAGACTATGATAGTGATAATGATGGTTATGTGGACAACGTTCATGTTGTTTTTGCAGGATATGGAGAAGAATCGGGAGCAAGCACCAATGCCATTTGGTCCCATGAATGGGCGCTGCCGGATACTCTCGAATATGATGGCAAAACTATTTCTGTCTATTCTTGTGCCCCGGAGTTAAGGGAAACCTCTGGAAGCACCATTTCTGCTATCGGAGTACATTGTCATGAATTGACTCATACATTGGGCGTTCCCGATTTCTACGATACAGACGGTACGGATAATGGCTATTTTCAAGGTACCGGAGATTGGGATCTCATGGCAAATGGAAGTTGGAACAACGACGGTGACTCCCCTGCCGAAATCAATCCCTACAGTAAAATATATATTCTAGACTGGGCAGATGCGGAGACTCTATCGGATTCGACGGAGGTAAACGTGAAGTTTCAATGCCGGGAAAATGCCTTTTACCGCATCAATACGCAAACTACAGACGAATTTTTTTTACTGGAGAACAGGCAACAAGCAGGTTTTGATGCTGGTTTGCCTTATCATGGACTTCTGATATATCACATTCATTCCGATATGAACTTTGAGAACAACGACCTTAACGCGGCACATCCTCAGAAATGTTATCCGGTGGTTGCTTCATCAACCGTATCTGTTCCAAATGCTACACCTGCTTCTTATGGAGTTATAAACAGCAGTGGATGCCCTTATCCAGGTTCGGGTGCTAAAAATGCATTTACTGATGAAACAACTCCCTGCTCAAAATCATGGTCACTTGTTACAAGTAATTGTTTTATTACGGATATTCAAGAAGCAGATTCTTTGATTTCATTCAAATTCGCTCGAATCTCGGGTGAAGAAAATGCCCAGGCCGGCGATACGACGATTCTCTACTATGAACTGTTTGATGATGGCTTTCCGCTGAGTTGGTCACAGGATTTGATAAGTGGTACCCAACAATGGGTGAAATCCGGTGGAAGCACAAAGACCACAGAATCCCCAATTTATATTTCTTTAAGTGGTAATAAAATGTCCGTTGGCGAGAGTACGACAATGGCAATTTCCGGAGAGTTGGATCCGCTTGGCTCTGATCCTGTCTATGTCAGTTTCTCCTATAAATGTTTGAACAATGCCGGTTTGTCTGTATATTACGATGCTGGTTCCAACAATTGGGAGAGAATCGATTCGTTGGATGAATCTGACTCTGAATCATGGCTTTCGGTAGTACTGGCACTTCCAAACATAGCAACCAATTATTCCTTAGGGTTTCTTGGGTCTTGCCAGGCCAATAGTACAATCTGTTTAGATAGTATAAAAGTGTTCAGCGTCAAGGATGTACAAACGAATATAGAGTCGGTTGAAGCAAACCAAAAGGCACTTCAATGGTCCATTTCAAATAGTCAAATATATGTTGAAACAACACAAAATGGGAATTTGTATGTGTATGATTTGCATGGAAATCTTGTTCGAACCATAACACTGAATCGTAGCGTAACTGAAATAAGTTTGCCTTCCGGATTGTACCTGTATCGGTTTAACAAGCAGCATGGGCTGATTTGTGCACCCTGAAAATTATTACTATATTCGAGCCTTAATCTATTTTCAAATAGTAAGGCATAAATATGTATTTCAATAACATCCGGTTGATTTTAATCATCACGATTGTACTGGGTCTGGTCTCTTGTACTAAAACGAAGGAGGAGGTTATTAGAAAATCGCAGTTTGAACAACTGGTACAACTGGCTAACGATTCGTTGCCGACGAATCCGGCGTTTACGAAGAAATTAATACAGCAATCGTTGTCTAAGGCTTCAGACAGTTTGGAATTCTATGAATTAACCTATGTTTTGGCTTCAGGCTACTTTAACCTTACCCAATATGATTCGACGGCCACGCTGTCAAGATCTATTTTATCTTTTTGCACCCGACATACTCAATTGGAAAGTGTGCCGCGTTTACAGGGCAGAGCGCAAAACCTGTTAGCAAATTACTACAACTGTTTGTTTGTCAATGATTCGTCAATCGTCTATTACCAAAAGGCTCTGAATTATTTTCTTTCAATCGACGATCACCCGTCGGTGATTCTGTTGTACATCAACATGGCTGATGCCAGTGTGGGTAAAGGCGATTACGCCAACGGGGTGAAATTTTACCGGAAAGCATTGTTCTTGTCGGATTCCATTAAAAATAACGACAATGTTTTCAGTATTTACAGTGGTTTGGGACGGGCGTACCTTGACTTAAGGGATTTTCAACAGTCTGAGAACTATTACCGATCGGCGGAAGTTTTATTTTCAAAACAAGCACTTGTCGACCAATACATTTACTGCAACAACCGAGGTAATTTGTATTACTATTGGAACCGGTACGAGTCGGCTCTACCTTGGTTCATAAAGGCTTATGATTTGGTAACGCCCGGTCACTATGAATTTCACATGCAGCTTACCGCCCTCAATCTGGCGGATACTTACCTCAGAATAAACCGGTTGGATTCTGCCAACCACTATGCAGAAATGGGCAAGTCGTTTTTCAAATCGATTGACCACACGTCTGCAGATTATTACAACACGACTATTCGGGCGGCCATTGCCTTGAAACAAAAACAAACGGCATTCTCCCTGCAGTTGCTGGAATCGATTTCTGTTCCGACAGGTATTGAACAGAATTTGGTATCCCTTCGTAATAAAGTCTTTATGGATTATTGCGTTCAGACCGGGGATTATCGAAAAGCCTATAACTCGCTGCTGGAAAATGTGGCACTGAACGATTCTCTTCGGACCGATTATACGTTGAAGCGGGCAGCGACCTACGATATGCAATACAATCTGGATACATCGCTGCTTCGAAAGGATCTGTACATTTCTGAGCAGAAAGTAGAAATTGAGGAGATGAAGTTCAGAATCATCTTGTTGGTGGTTGGTGGATTGACTTTGGTTTTACTTTCATTGACTACGTTTTTTTGGCTTCGCCGTAAAAAAGACTTGCAACTGCTTCAATTCAAGGGACGATTGGACCAATTGCGGATGCAAAACATACGTAACCGCATTTCACCACATTTCATTTTCAATGTACTGAATGGCATTACCAACAACGAGCAGGTGTCGGACAAACGGAGGGATTTACTGATCCTGTTGATGCGTAAAAGTTTGGAAATGGCTGATGAGTCGTTGGTAAAACTGGATCAGGAGTTGGAGTTTGTGCGTTTGTTTGTTGAATTGGAACAATACAACCTGGGTGATGATTTCACCTACACGTGCGAGGTGGATCCCTTGATTTCTACCGATCAAATAGCTATTCCACCATTGTTTATTCAGATACCGGTTGAGAATGCCATCAAACACGGTCTGAATCCATTAAAGGGAGAGAAACGACTTTGGATACACGTTTCTAAAGTGGAAAAGGGAGTTGATATAAAAATAAGTGATAACGGTGTGGGTTTTTCCGCCAACAAATCCGGTACGGAAGGGACATCGACCGGCATGAAAGTGTTGCATGAGACAATTGCCTATTTGAATACGCTCAACGCATCCAAGATTCGGTTGGAGGTGCTGGATGCCGCCCGGACTACTTTAACCGGTACAACGGTTCACTTGTTTATACCTGAAAAGCTGCTGGTATGAGAATGGTTTATGACGCCTATATTTTAGACGACCACAAAGAGAGCGTTGATGTGCTTCTCAAGGCCCTGAAACCGGTTGAAAATTTGCATGTTTGTGGCTATTCCTTGTCGGTTGCCCAAGCCAGAGAACAAATCTTGCCACTCAAGCCTGATTTGTTGTTTCTTGATGTTGAGATGCCAGAGGTTTCGGGTCTTGATTTTTTACAAAACTTGCGCGCTGAAATAACCTGGCCTATGCGTGTGGTTATTTACACGGCCTACGAAAAGTATCTGCTTTGTGCGCTTCGTGCAGCTGCTTTTGACTTTTTACTAAAACCCTTTGTGCAAAATGAATTGGAAACCATTTTGAACCGGTTTTTTATGGATCCTCCCAAACCGGATGAGTTTTCACATCAGCTGGATAAGCTTTCGTCGAATTTGACTTCATACAAGTCTTTTCTGGTACCTACAGCTATTGGTTCGCGTATTTTAAAACCATCTGATATTTATTATTTTGAATACAACAAGTTGTTGCGTTGCTGGTTTTTGTACCCAAGTGACGGTACTCCCATAAGACTTAGGCGTAAAACCACGGCTGAATGTCTGTTAAACCAGTTGTCCACGTTTATTCAGATTAATCAACAACAAGTACTCAACATAGAGGTGCTTGACCATTTGGAAGGACGTACCTGTTTTTTGAAACCTCCGTATGATGTTGATACCCGGTTGACCGTGTCAAGGGATTGTCTTAATGAGTTGAAAATACTTTTTAAGACGTTATGAATTTATTCTGTTCTTTGGCCTTTCTTTTTCTTTCTTTTTCCTTCTTTTCCACCTCTGTTTTTTCCCCTTCTCTTCTTTTACCGTATCGCTTCTTGATACGCTTTAGGTTTGTCGAAACCAAAAATTCACCCAATAAACCTTTTTTTCTCCCGACTGTTGCCGGTTTCGAACAGGTTGTTCATGCAATAACATTACCTTAATATTCGAATTTTTTTTTCTGAATATCTTTGGGGGACCTTAATGTTAATATTGATATTCACTTCCAAACAAGCAGGGTACACGCTTGTAATGCAAAGACGGGCTGAATAAAAAGACGGGCTGAATAATTTAAACAAGACACTTTGTAAATAAACCATCATTTATGAAAAGATTCAGTTTGTTTTTCGCGTTACTCCTTTCTATTGGGCTCTATGCCCAGACTCCTTCAAAAGGTTACATCATTGAAATTGA
>Ga0153915_10001074_pt1 | contig 25201 bp, 29 predicted proteins | sample Opewatmetagenome_2_FD_107003 | JGI IMG/M metagenome (GOLD analysis project Ga0153915, IMG submission 107003) | Freshwater wetland microbial communities from Ohio, USA - Open water 3 Core 3 Depth 3 metaG | ecosystem: Environmental > Aquatic > Freshwater > Wetlands | place: USA: Ohio, Lake Erie...
ACTCAGCTATCTGCTGGCAAAGTCAGCGACGAGGTCCTGTCGGAGGAGGCGCGCGAGAGTCTTCTCGAACGACTGCTCGACGACATCGCCGAGATTCTCAAGGTGACCGAGATAAGGCCGCGTCGAATCATAATCATGGCCGCTCCTGAATGGAAGCAGCGGATGCAGCTCGATGCCCTCACGCAGCAAGAAGGGAAGGTCGATATCTCAGCGATCATCAAGAAGTATATGACCGACGCGCGGCCAGAAACCAGAAAGGAGATACCTGCATACGCAAAGGAGCTTGCAGCGGAGGTCACAAGGCTCTCGGATGAGGACAGGGCGTCCATGGCCGTGAGGATCGACGAGCTCGGGACGCTAGCCGCCGCCAAGGGATTCCTCGAATCCGAGTTCGGCTGCGAGGTCGCCGTGTTCTCCGCGGACGATCCCGCCCGCGTCGATCCCAAGGGGAAGGCGAGATTCGCGAAGCCAGGGAGGCCAGCGGTGTTCCTCGAGGGATGAATTCAAATCGAAAGGAATATACCGAGAAACCATGTACGGGGGCTATTCCCTCGGACCCCGATTGTCGCTCCAGGTGATTCCCTTGCTGTTCACTCGACTTGCAGATTTCGTGATACGCCGCTACAAACTGATAATCATCGCCTGGATTGTGGTTCTGTTCTATGTGTTTCCTCTCATCTTCAAGATAAACGATGTCGTGATCTATCAGGAGACGGAGGTCGGCCTGAACAAGCTCGAAGCGATTCAGGCGGACAACATCATCGCAGAGCAGTTCCCTGGCCGTATTCCCGTCAGCACGATAACCATCGTCATCCAGAATGAGGACGTAGCATCTACTGAAGCCCGGGGCTTCTCGTCCACTCTCTATGACGAAATGTCCGCGCCCGGCGTCCTGGCCGGCGTTTCCCGCATTGACTACTTGTACAGCACCCTGGAAGCGTACTTGACCGGGATGGCAGGGCAGCTCGCGCCCGCCTCCAGAGGACTATACTTGCAGGTCAACGAGACTGCTACACTGATCTATGGTGTTCCGCTTCAGATAGTCAACACCCACACAACGCTCATGATGCAGCCGAACATGACCGATGTGCAAGCCCAGACGATAGTCCTGCAGGGACTCGCAGCGCAGTTGGCGGCCTCGGGGGCGAACCAGACCACTATTGACATGACCCTGGGATACGCGAACTCCTTCTACACCGTCTGGCTTCCAACTCACACCCAAGATCCCTCCGCGCTTGAAAACCTCACCAGGGCCGCGGTCTACGACTTCTTCTCACCCTTGCCTGGCGATGCGGGAACGTTCCCGATGGCAATCGCTTATGCCTTCACTATCTACACGTATGGTCTTGCAGCCGCCCAACAGGAGTTCACCTTCGAACTGATGGCAGCCCAGGCGGGGGTCTCAACAGATTTCGTTCGTCAGATCTGGGCACTCGGTCCCGCGCCCACTCCTCAGGCCCTCTCGGTCCTAGCTCACGATGTCGTATTCGGCTATCCGCTCAGTCAGTTCCCGGTCTCTGTTCCGCGGGCGCTCGTCAGCCAGTTCGTGAATATCGGTTCGAATCCGTCCAACACGACGATGCTCATGGTCGTGTCCTTGAACGTTGGCGGCTCTTCCTCCGAAGCCGAGCGCGACGTGAGGGCGATCCGGGAGATCGTGCGCGAGCATCTCGCCCTCCTCGGCGGGAAATACTCAGTCTACGTCTCCGGAGACCCAGCGATAAACGTGGACACCATGGACGCGGTCGCGAGCGACACCAGCAAGATCGACACGACCACCATCTTCCTGGTACTCCTTCTTGTTGGGCTGTTCTTCCGTTCCGCAGTCACCCCCTGGATCCCTCTTGTGACGATCGGGATGGCGTACCTGACTACGACGGCTGCGGTCTACATCCTCGGGCTCTATGTGATGGAGATCCACTACAGCGTGATGACGTTCGTGCTCGTCGTCATGCTCGGTGCAGGTACCGACTACTGCATCTTCGTAATGTCGCGATACAGGGAGGAGCGCGTGCTTGGCAGGACAAAGGAGCAGTCGGTGAAGACGAGCCTAGAATGGGCAGGCGAGAGCATAGCCACGAGCGGCGCAACCGTCATGATCGGCTTCGGCGCCCTGATGATAGGCGAGTACAGCATGATCAAATCGATGGGCATGGCGCTCGTTGTAGCGGTCGGCATGGCACTCCTCTTCTCGCTCACCATGCTCCCGTCGCTCCTCATGCTATTCGGGGACAGGATGTTCTGGCCAAATCGGATGGAGAAGGAGGCGAAAAGGGTCGCCGCCGTCGAGAAAAGGGGAGGGGGCTACTTCAAGAAGTCCGCGAGCTTCTCTCTGAAGCACGCGAAGGCTATCGTGATAGCCGCTTTGATTGTCGCCGTCCCCTCCGCATATCTCTTCCTCTCGCTCCAGCCGAGCTACGACTTCATCGCGAGTCTTCCGAACGCCGAGAGCAAGCTCGGAATAGATGCCCTCGCCGACGGTTTCGGCGAGGGGAACCTGATGCCGACGTACGTCGTTGTCAGGTTTGCCAACCCCGTGGTCGAGAACGGCTTGCTTTCTCAGACGGCCTGGAACGATCTGGAGGACTACAGCGCTCGGCTCTCGGGGCTGGATAACATCCGTTCAGTGACCGGGCCGACAAGGCCGTTCGGAACCACGGCGAACGAGTCCTTCATCATCGGTCTCACCCCCGACGAAAGGGCAGCCTATCTTGCCGCCATAGGAGACACGATTGGTGCGGACGACCGCACCATCAGGATCACAGTCATTCTTCAAGACGAACCGTTCACAGTCAAGTCGATAGAGACGATAGAGAACGTGCGTTCCCTCGACCGCGAGGTCGAGTCCACGATCTTCGAAGGCCAGGCCGTGATCCTGGTCGGGGGATCGACGGCCTCGATGTCAGATGTGTCGATGACGGTGTCGAACGACTTCGTGACGATGAGATTCGTGGTCATCATCGGCATCTACATCGTCCTTCTGTTCGTGCTCGGGTCGCTGATAATCCCGTTGAGGCTCATCGGGACCGTCCTGCTCAACATAGCCATCACGATTTCCATGACCATGCTCGTGTTCCTCTACGCGAGCGGCACGCCTGTGCTCTGGCTTCTGCCCTTGATCCTCTTCGTAGTCGCTATGGGCCTCGGGATGGACTACGATATCTTCCTCACGACACGCATCAGGGAGGAGGTGGCGAAGGGCAAGACCGACGAGGAGGCCATCAAAACCGCGGTCGAACGAACGGGCGGGATAATCACCGCCTGCGGTGCGATCATGGGCGGCGCGTTCGGTACGATGCTCCTTTCGAGCACTAAGCTGTTGCAGGAGTTCGGGTTCGGTCTCGCGTTCGCCATTTTCCTCGACGCGATGATACTCAGGATATACCTCGTCCCGGCCATCATGCTCCTTCTGCAGAAATGGAACTGGTACGCCCCTGGCAGGCTCCAGAGGGTCAGACGTTCTGACAAGGAGCGAGAAAAGGCTCGAAAACATTAAGGCCTGCCCACGGGAATACATTCGATAGATACCATGTGGCCAAGAACAGCCGTGATAGCGGCCTTCCTCAGCCTTCTGATGATTGCGGTCGCGGCGATCCCCCCCGCCGAAGCGCAGGGAGACCCGGACAATGCGATGTGGCTTGAGACGGAGATGACCGTCTCTGGCCTGATATCCTTGGAGGGCAAGGGCACAGCCACGGTCACATTCAAGGGGGCCACCGCCGCACCTTTCAGAGCGAAGGTCATCACCGAGTTCGACAAGGGCCAACAGGCGGGCAACCAGTACCTCGAGACGGATGAGGTCAAGAACTTCCTGAACGCTGTCTCATCCGCGCTCGTTGGCAAGTCCTACTGGGGGATAACCGTTTCTTCAGTGGAGAACTTCTCGGGCGCTGGCGACGCGGACATCGAGGAGCACACGCAGGGCCTCGTGGATTCCACGCTCGACACACCGCAGACTCCCCAAGGGGACGCGATGTTCAAGTTCAGCTTCAGCGGCTCTGGCAAGGCCACGAACAAGATGATCAAGATCGCCCAGGGTTCTTTCGACTCGTTCGGCATCGCGATCAAGCAGGCCGTCCCGGGATACTCCTACGACGGGACTCTCGAGATCAGGCAGCGGGTAACCACCCTCACCCTAGGGAGCTACACCGGCCCGAACCTCCAGGAGGGCTCCCTCAAGGCCTTCAGGAACCCGCTTGGCGCGGTCACTTGGTACTCCTACGACGGTTCGGTCCAGGACGGTCTCACGGCGAACGACACGCTCGCGTTCGAGAGCTTCTCCGCCGTGGAGAATCAGCAGGTGGCGTTCGTTGTCGTCGTGATAGGCTGTCTGTTGATCGCGAGGATGCCGGAGCGGTATTTCGACAAGTTCGAGAAACTCCATCCTAGGAAGTTCAGGAAGTACGCCAAGCCACTCATCTCTGTCAAGATACTGTCGCTCGCGCTCATTGTCGTCCTGTCCGTCTTGTATCTCTTGCCGTACCTCTTCTCGTCCGAGAGCGTGATCTACTCTGCCTATCTCTACCTGCTCGTCCCCTTGGCGGTCATCGGCCAGCACTTCCTGTCCAAGATGCTCTACGACAGGGCGGCCCTTGACATCCCCGACGAGTCCATAATCGAGGTCAAGCAGGCGATGGTCCAGCCAGAGGAGGTCGAGGGGGAGATGTTGTGCAAGGCGTGCTACCGTCCCATCGAGGCCGGGCTTGAGCTCTTCCAGTGCACCTGCGGCGCGCGCATGCACATGGACTGCGCTGAGAAGTCGCAGACATGCCCAGCTTGTGGGCAGGCCCTGTTCCCTGAGAGGACGAGATCCATAGAGTGCAAGGCGTGTGGCGAGACCTTCCTATACTCAGGCGCGGAGGATCCGTACTCGATTCAGTGCACGAAGTGTGGAGCGTTCCAGGAGGACGTGAAGCCGGGGAAGAACTACCTCGTCGTGGACTCGGACCCAAGGAACGCCTTCATGATGATCAGGGCGATGACCGTCAGTGGCAGGCAGACCCTCGTCATGACGACCCAGTTCCCAGGCAAGATCAGGGCGGACTACGACCTTGGAGAGGATGTCCCTGTGAAGTGCTTCTCCGATGCCTCGACAGACATCGACAACGTGAACCCGAAGGACCTCGAAGCCGACGCGATGGAGGTCGTGTCCACATTCCTGATGACCACGAAGAACTCCGGCGTTCTCATCGACGGCATCGAGACCTTGACTGAGATCAACGGCTTCGATAAGGTGATGGCGTTTGTGAAGAAGTTGAACGACCTCGCGAGGACTCACGGGTCGACCATCATCCTTTCCGCAAGCAAGAAGGCCCTGACCGAGTCGCAGATGAAGGCGCTCAGCGACGCCTTCGACGAGGTTCACGACTACCTGTGACCTTCCTGCCGGACCATCGAGCGTACAGATGATGCTCTGCGCCCAGCTGGTCAAGGATCCTTCCGACAACGAAGTCAACCATGTCCGAGACGTTCTTCGGTTCTGGGTAGAACGCCGGACTGGCCGGCATGATCGTCGCCCCGGCGAGGGCAAGCCGCTCCAGGTTCCCGAGATGAATGCTCGAGAGCGGCGTCTCGCGGATCAGCAGGACGAGCCTTCGCCGCTCCTTGAGCGCAACCGAGGCGACCCTCGTGAGCAGGTTGTCCGCGATCCCGCACGCGATCTTCGACATGGTCGATGTGCTGCACGGGGCTATGACGAGAGCGTCGAACCCGACTGATCCTGATGCCAGCGGAGAGAACATGTCGTCGTTCTCGAAGTGCCCGTCAGCATAGGAGTAGAGGGTTTTCTTGTCGATTCCCAGCTCGAGTTCCAGCAGCCCGGCCGCTTCATCGGAACATATGACGGTCTTGTTGTGGGGCAGCGCCTTCAGGAGTCGGACGCCGTATACGACCCCTGACGCCCCCGTGATTCCTACGATGGTGTCCATCGGTATCGCGAAGGAGCAGGTCTCTGAAAAACCCTTTCCCTTGGGGGCCCTCCGATCCGCCCAGATTCGCCACACTGGCTAATCGTCTGGCACTTCAAGCCGCCGAGAAGCATTTAAATACGGGTACTAGCTTATCCGCGATTTGCCACCTCTGGTGGCATGAGGCCAGCAGTCCGCTGGCGACGAGTTCCATTTGATGAGGTATCCGAATGGCCACAGCTTTCGACGTCCCTGCTGAGAAGCTCATACCGAGACTAGCCGAGGAGCTGAAGAAGGTCGAGACGATCACTCCGCCCGACTGGGCGGGCTATGTGAAGACCGGCAGGCACAGGGAGAAGAGCCCTGTAGGGAACGACTGGTGGCATGTAAGGGCGGCCGCAATGCTCAGGAAGATCTATGTCGAGGGGCCCGTGGGCACGACGCGCCTCGCCGCGATGTACGGCGGGAAGGCGGACAGAGGCTCGAAGCCCAACAAGGCCGTGCGTGGCTCGCGCTCGATTTCACGCCTGACCGTCCAACAGCTGGAAAAGGGGCAGCTCGTGCAGAAGCAGAAGGATGGCGGAAGGGTCGTGACGGCCAAAGCCAGGAAGATGATAGACTCGATGTCCACGCAGATCCTGAAGGACATGGCCGCCAAGAACCCCGAACTGACGAAGTATCTCTGAGTGAGGTGCCATGGCGGAAGAGGATGAGCTGGAGGTCCTGAGGCAGAGGAAGCTCCAGGAGCTGCAGCTGCGGGCACAGCAGGAAGTCGCCGCGCAGGAACAGACGAAACAGCTCGACGCGCAGAGGCAGATGCTGATGCGCCAGCTCCTGACCCCTGAGGCACGGGAAAGGCTCGCGAACCTCAGGATGACCCGACCGGACATCGTCGAGTCGGTCGAGAACCAGCTGATCATGCTGGTCCAACAGGGAAGGATAACGCAGCAGATAGACGACTACACCCTCAGGCAGATCCTGAGGAAAGTGATGCCGAAGAAGCGAGAGATCAAGATCGAGAGGAGATGACAGCATGGCGAAACACAAACCCCACGCCAGGAAGCTCAGGCTGATGGCCGCCACGAAGAGCAACAGGAGGGTCCCCGCCTGGGTCATGATGAGGACGAACAGGTCCTTTCTGAGGCACCCGAAGAGGCGCAACTGGCGGAGGACCAAGCTGAAGGTATGAGGTCAGAACATGGTCGAGGAACTTGAGAGGGTCTTCACGATCCCGCTGACGATAACGAAACAGATTCCCAGGACGAAGAGGGCACCTAGGGCCATCAAGGAGATTAAGGCCTACGTCCGGAAGCACATGACGGACAAGTCCGCCACAGAGGACGAGGAAGAAAAGGGCCAGAAGAAGGATGTCTGGCTCGACTACAAGCTCAACGAGTTCATCTGGGCGCGCGGGATTGAGAATCCGCCGAACAAGGTGCGGGTGAAGGCAATCAGGTTCGAGGACGGGCTGATCGAGGTCTCGCTGCCGGAAGAGGAGTCCTAGGCCTGGCGGGTAGGGCTCATGCTGAGGCTCGGCGACATCAACGGGAATCCGTACGTCGGCGTCTACTGCGCCGCAAGCGAGGATTATGTGCTGGCTCCTGATTCTATCCAGCCAAAGGATGCGCGCGACATAGAGCGAACACTTCAGGTCAAAGTAATCCCCACTTCGATAGCGAGCTGCTCGATCGTCGGCTCTCTCCTGTCGATGAACTCCCGCGGCGTGATGGTCACGAACTTCGTGGAGAAGCGTGAGCTTGCGAGACTCCCGAAGTCGCTCCGAACGGGCATCATGGAGGAGAAGCTCAACGCAGCAGGGAACAACATCCTGGCCAACGACAGGGCCGCGCTCGTCCACCCCTCGGCTTCGTCTCACTCACTAAGGCTGATCGCCGATGTCCTCGATGTCGAAGTCCAGAGGGGCAGCGTCGCCGGAATAGAGACCGTCGGCTCGGCATGCATCGCCACAGACAGGGGAGTCCTCTGCCACCCCCGGACGACCGAGGTCGAATTGCGTGATCTGAAGGATCTCTTCGGCGTCCCGGCTAGCCTCGCGACTCTGAACTACGGTACCCCGTATCTTGGCGCATGCGCGATCGCCAACAGCAAAGGGGCATTCATCGGGTCGAGGTCGACGCCCATAGAACTTGGGAAGCTGGAGGACGGCCTCGGGCTGTACTGACGAATCATTTGGAGAAGACCCAGATCTCTGTTCCGCCTTCTGGAAGGTCGTCCTGCGCGAACTCGACCTCATTCCCCACCTGGGAGATTCGCCTGCCCTTGACCACGTCAAGGAACTTCTGCACCGGTTGGAGCGAGATGCTGAGACCAGGCACCCTGTAGTGCATTGGCACTGCGACCTTGGGACCGATGCTCTCGACCACGGATTTCGCGGACTGAGGGCCGATAGTGAACGTGTCGCCCACAGGGACAAACAGGAAGTCAACAGGGGCGATCTTGTCAACGGTCGTCTCCCCCAGAGTGTGTCCGAGATCCCCAAGATGGCAGAAGGAAGTACCATCAACCTCGAACCTGAAGATCGTGACCTTCCCTCTCTTTACGCCTCCATCGGCGTCGTGGAAAGCGTTGATCCCCTCGATGCGGACCCCCTTCTCGACAGTCATGACTGGCTTGTCGAAAACGGTGGAGTCCGCCCCAGCCACGACCGAGCTGCAGTTGTGGTCAAAATGGTCGTGTGATATTAGGACGATATCCGCACTGACCTTCGGAGGGGCGATCCCGATCGATCTTCCATCATGCGGGTCAGTGACCACCCTGACGCTCCCATCGATCTCAAAACAAGCGTGACCGTGCCAACGAATACGCAGACCTGCCAGGCCCCCCTGAACGTAATCCGTAATTGCGTACTTAACACAGACGGGTTACTCTCTCGTCTTCTTCACGAGCCTGGTCTTGGAGGGTTGTGCCTCCGGGGCGGCCGACGTAGATGGCGGCGCTCCCTTCACCTTACGGACTCTCCGGAGCTTGACGGACGAGCTAGCGGACTCTGGCCGTGCCTCCTGAGTCATTGCATCCTGCGAACCCCGGGCCAGGGGAGCGCTCTCCTCCTCAGCAGGCTCGGCTTTGGGCGTCTCCTCCGGCCTTGCCTCTCTGAGCACGGATCCTCCTCTGCTCGGTGTTGCGGGCTGGGATGGCTTCTCCGGAGTTCCCAGAACCTCCTCCATCTGTCGCTTCAACTTCGCCTTCTCAGCTGAGGCCTTGGCCTGTTCCTTCATCACGGCGGCTGGCGTATGAAGCGACGATTCGATCTTGTGGCCGACGGTCCCCGGCTCGAACTTCTGCTTCTCGAGCACGAGGTCCCTTTCGAGCTTCTCAATCTGTATGATCCACTCGTCCTCCTCGTCGAAGTCCCATCCGCAGAATTCGCATATCCTGGCGTCAAGAGCTACACCGAGGCCGCAGCTTGGGCATTCCTTTTTGACGTCCGCGTCATCCATTTTTTTGCCCATCACACAGATAATTCTCTGGTCATTATTTAAGGATTTTCTGGCCAGTATTGCGGATTCGCAGTTTGCTGGGAAGCGATAGTCAAATAGAACCTGCGCGCATTACCAGAACCGAATGAAGACACTGGTCCTCTGCGTGGACAGGGACGACGACCTCGGCACGAAGGCGGGCATCAACGGCCCGGTGATCGGGCGCGAGGAGAATCTGAAGGCGAGCATCGCGTTGGGTCTCGCCGACCCCGAGGAAGTCGACACCAATACCCTCCTGTCCGGGCTGCAGCTCTACGACGACCTCGTCAAGCGCGGGATGGAGGCGGAGATCGCCACGGTCTCGGGCGATTCGCACGTAGGCTTTCAGTCTGACCTCATCCTCACGAACCAGCTAGAGAACGTCCTCGAGGTGGTCAAGCCGGACAGGGCAATCCTCGTAAGCGACGGCGCGGAGGACGAGTCGATATATCCAGTAATCTCGTCGCGAGTGAAGGTCGATTCAGTCAGGCGCGTCTATGTCAAGCAGAGCAGGAGTATCGAGGGCACCTATCACATGATAATGGGGACTCTCCAGGACGAGAAGATGAGGCGGAGGTGGATCGTCCCGTTATCCCTCGTGCTGATCATCTGGGGTCTGTTGTCCCTCTCGACCAAGATCGTCCAGTTCGCGGACGGCGGCTATGTGGACATCGGGCTCGTCTCACAGATGGCGTATGGGACAATCGGACTCGTGCTCGGGTTCTACCTGATAGGGTGGGCGTACCACTGGTCGGAGGCCTTCAGCGACAGAATCTCGCGCGCCAAGAAGGGCATACGCCAGGGGAGCCTGACTATACCTGGCGCAATCGTCGCCCTCGTCCTCATAGTCGTCGGGATCTTCGTCGGTTACGACATGGCCATTATCTACAGAGAGGGACTTCTGCCGAGTGAGAGGAGTCTCTCGATATCCATACTGTTGTTCGTGCTCGGTGCAGTCTGGTTCGTCGTGTTCGGGGTGTTCGCCTATGAGACCGGCAAGTCCGTCACCGCGTTCCTTCAGACGGGGAAGATCAAGTGGTCGTACATCGTCATGATGGTCTCCGTTCTCGCAACGGGATTCATCATCCAGGGCGCAGTGGACGCGATGTTGTTCTTCGTGCGTTACCGGAACGGCACGGACGACCCGGTAGTGATCTTCGCCGAGATGATAACGGGCATACTCATAGCCGTGTTCAGCGCGGTTCTTAACGCATCGCTTCGTAGCGAGGCGTCGAAGCAGCACCCGGGTGAGCCCCTCGGGACGTGATGCCCTTGCGACTCGAGGAGTGGCTCCCGATCTATCGACGAATCTGTGAGGACTTCGGCTTCTCCGAACGGGAGGACATTCTTGCAGCCCAGCGGCTTGCGGACCTGATTGGCGACCGCGTCGAGGGCTATCTCGAACCCGTTCGCAAGGACCTCCCGGAGTCAGTGCTCATCTGCGGCGGGAGTCCGCGGCTCGCGGACGAGCTCTCGTCGATGAGCGTCGACCGATACGTGGTTGTAGCGGATTCCGCGGCGTCGGTTCTGCTCGATGCCGGCGTGAAGACGAGCATGATCGTGACCGATCTTGATGGAGTTGTCGAGGACCAGGTCGAGCTGAACCGGGCAGGGGCGGTCGTGTTCGTCCATGCTCACGGAGACAACAGGAGGGCGATAGAGAAGTACATCCCGCTCTTCCCTGGGCCGATCATAGGGACCTGCCAGTGCGACCCGCCGAAGGGTCTGGTGAACTTCGGCGGGTTCACGGATGGCGACAGAGCCGCGTGCATATGCGCCGCGCTCGGTGCAGAGAGACTGTATCTCGCCGGCTTCGATTTCGAGAACCCGTCCGAGAAGCCAGGTCGGCTGCAGGAAGTGAAGCGAAGGAAACTCGCGTGGGCAAAGCAGATCCTCCACATGCTCGCCGAGGACCGCGTGAAGATTCTGGATGCGACGTCGGAAACGGAAATTCCGTGATTAGCACTTCGACATGTATTTAGCTGTGAATATTGTTGTCTGGGCGGGATCGGGATGACTGTTGTCACCATGCAACAGGTTGAAGCTGCTCTGAGGAAGACGGTCGGCCGGAAGGGGATGACCGATGCGGAGATCAAGAACCTCGCCGACTACCTGATGAGCTTCTTCGGCTACACTGACGAGGTAATAGACAATAGGTTGACATCCGAGGACAGGGACGTCTTCTACATGCTCGAGGAGGAGGGTCTCCTAACGACAACGCACGAGGAGGTCCTGCTCAAGAAGGGCAAGCTCTGGAGGATCCATTACTGGATTCTGAAGAAGGACCAGATCATCAGGCTCGCGAACTCGACGGAAGCCAGCGAGGAGAAGAAGGAGGACGCGGGAGACGTCTACGACCAGATATCGGACGAGGAATGGGCAAGGCACAAGACGACTTCCGAGACGATTCCGCCGGGAGCCCCCCAGGGGCACGATGAAACGCATTAATACGTGAACTCGTATCGGACGAGACGCTGGTCTGTCAGAGATGAACGGTTATCTGATTGCATTAATCGTGTTCCTCGCGTGGGTCGCACTCGTCTATGTGTTGCATCGAGTGAAGTTCTTCGAGAAGCACGGGATGAGCCTGACCGGCCCTATCATAATGTGGAAGACCAAGCGCGGGAAAGCCTTCATTGACAGACTCGCTTCGCGGCAACGGTTCTGGACCACCTACGCAACGCTGTCGCTTTGGATCTGTGCTGGGGCAATGGTGACGATCATGGTTCTCCTGCTCTGGGAGGCGACCATCGTGCCCCAGCTAAGCCGCCCGCCCTCGCCGGAGCTGATCCTCGGAATTCCGGGCATCAACCCCGTCATACCGATTGGATACGGCATTCTCGCCCTCGTAGTGGCGATAGTCTTTCACGAGTTCGCCCACGGGATCATGACAAGGCTCGGCGGGATGCAGGTCCAGTCGATGGGCGTGTTGTTCCTCGTCTTCCCGATCGGGGCGTTCGTTGAGCCGGACGATAAGGAACTTCAGACCACCACTCGTAGGAAGAGATCCAGGGTCTACGCCGCGGGCCCTGCCACGAACATCATACTCGCACTGATCACCCTAGGGCTGTTCTCGGGGGTGATGATGTCCTCCGTCGAGCCCGCGCATGAGGGGGTCATCGCAGTGGGGGTCGTAGAGGATTCACCGGCCTCGATTGCCGGCATCAGACCGAGCAGTGTGATCACAGGCGTGGCCGGGACGACAATCACGAGCACAGAATCCCTCGACTCACGCGTATCACCAGAGCCAGGTGCGCTCATCCAGATTCAATACTACTACAAAGGCGAGCTCAAGACAGTCTCGAACGTGACCGACGGGGTCGTGATCGGCTATGCTGCTCAGGGTTTCGCAGCGTACGAGGCGAATCTGAAGGTGGGCATGGTCCTGGCGTCGCTGAACGACACCCCTATCGGGAACGTCAAGGCGCTCGAGTCCGTGATGGCGCTCTGCAAGGCCAATCAGGTCGTGAATCTCACCGTGATGAGCTACGACAGCTTGATCCAGAGATTCATTGTCAATTCGTCGATTAGAACGATTACGTTATCGGACAAGTACGAGTACTACAAGACCTACGATCCAGGGAACAACGATGAGAGCTACAAACACGTGGCGTATCTCGGGGGCGGATTCCTGAACCTCGGGATCGACGACAGGAACTCAACGTATTACTCGAGCACTCTCGCCCATCCATTCAGAGGTGACAGGAACATCGGGGACATTTCGACCTCCTGGCTCCGGTTGATCGCGCTGCCCTTCCTGGACCTCGCTCCTCTCAGGTCTCCCGTGACGGACTTGTACGAACCTTCGGGTGCCCTCGCATGGATGCCTGCCCCGGTCTTCTGGTTGATCACGAACTCGCTGTACTGGATATTCTGGCTGAACCTGATGGTCGGCCTGACGAACGTTCTCCCCGCAGTGCCTCTGGACGGTGGCTACATATTCAGAGATGGGCTCGACTATCTCCTCAGCAAGACCAAGAAGTCCTACACCAAGGAGCAGAAGGACAGGATCGTGAGCGCCGTGACGATGAGCTTGGCTCTGCTAGTGTTGGGATTGATCCTCTGGCAACTCGTCGGTCCGGCGTTCTAGACAGGTGAGTTCCGGCGCTTTCGCACGGGTCACTCTTCTGGGAGCTGCGTTCCGCAGACCTTGCAGACCTTGGTGCCTTTTGGGTACCTCAGGAAGCACTTCGGGCAGACTATGGGGTTCACTATCAGCATGTAACCCGCGAGCTGCTGTTGAGTGTTCGGAGTGTGCATCGTATCTCATACGCGATATCGTCCTCCCATCCTATCATGATTTCATTGGCATGAATCGAGGGCGTGGTGGCCGTCCAGAGGCAGGAACTGGCGCCGCATAGTCTTTATTTACCAAGTCTGGTATCAGATGGCTGCCATGTTCTCGCCGCAGAAGGACATGAAGGAGCTAGTGCTCGAGATCCTCAAGAAGGACCAGATGTCAATCAGCGGAGTCGCGAGGGAGCTTTCGTCTCGCGGCGTCAAGCTCCACAGGCTCGAGCTCACAGGCTACCTGAAAGCGCTCGCAGACATGAATGTCCTGAAGTCAAAGGACATCAAGCCTGCCAAGGTCTTCTCGACCTCGGCGACGAGGGAGAAGAACCTCTACGAGCTAGTTGGTGAGAGCTGCGCCAGCCATGCGACGACAGCCGACGAGCGGGCCACGCTCGCGGCGTTCTGTCTCCAACGGCTGTTCAAGAGGGCCGTCTTCGACATGGAGGTGAAGCGATGCGGAATCCAAGGGCAAGTCGAGGGACGGAGGGCAACTCCCGAGGAGCGGACGGAGGCGAAGGCGATCCTCGCGAAGATGGGCTACAAGGTTCCGAACAGTGATATACCGCTAGTGGTCGAGCGAGACATGGACGATATGTTCCTGCAGGTGATGGCCGATCTAGTGATCGAGCGGTTCAACGCCAGGCCTTATCTCAGACAGACGACACAGCTCAGGCTCTGAGGGACAGGTTATTTATGTGCTCTTGCCAGTCCCCCCGAGCGTGAAGCTCGGGGAATTGGTCAAGAGGATCAGGGAATACCGCGGCGTAGTACGCAAGGGTCCGATCGCGCAGGTCGCGATGAGCCTGATCCCCCTTCAGAGCGAAGACATACTGGCCGCATACGGTGAGGATGCGGCCGTCATCAAATGCGGACGCGAGATCCTGCTGATGGCCGCCGACGGCATCCTGCAGGACCTCGTGAAGAAGGACCCATTCTGGGCAGGATATTCGGCTGTGCTTGTCAATGTCAATGACATCGCGGCGATGGGCGGACAACCTCTTGCGATGGTGAACGTACTCGCCTGCAACGACGAGGTCGTCCGTGGGAAGATCGTCGAGGGGATGAGGGCGGCCGAGGACAAGTTCGGCGTGCCCATGGTCGGCGGGCACCTCCACCCAGACACGACCTACACGGCCGTGGATGTGGCGATACTGGGGAAGACCGATCGTTCGAGGCTCGTGTTGAGCAGCGGCGCGGATGTGGGCGAACCTGTGATCTTCGCCATGGACTTGGACGGGAAGTTCACCGAGGGAGTGCCTTACTCTTGGGACTCGACATCAAGCAAGAGCAGGGAGATGGTACGGAGGCAGTTGAAGGTGATGAACAAGATTGCCCCGTACCTGACTGCGGGGAAGGACATCAGCAACCCAGGAGCGCTCGGGACTCTCGGCATGCTGCTGGAAGCCAGCAGGAAAGGGGCGATCGTGGACATCACGAAGATGCCGGCCCCGAAGGGCGTGGACCAGCTGCAGTGGTTGACCGCGTACCAAGGGTGTGGGTTTGTAGTGACATGCCGGCAGGCGAGAACGCAGATCGTGATCGACGAGTTCGCGCGGGTGGACATCACGGCGGCCGTGTGCGGCAAGATAGAGAATGGAAGCGTCCTGCAGCTCGTCCAGAACGATGAACAAGAAGTACTTTTCGACTTCAGCGTCGACACGCTCGGCTGCGCCGCGCCGCAAAGAACTTAAGCACGCCGCACTATTGATTCGCGAGAGCGAGAAACACGGCAACACAGCGGTTGGCAACCAATCCCAGAGGGCGCCTAGAAGCTGGGGTAGGTTGAGCTAATAAAAGGGGACTGTCACGCTGCGGCCCCCACCGTGCTCGACTCTCTCTTCTTCTTTCTGCTACACTGTATTACATCATCACACTCACGTAACGGTCCTCAGGACGCCTGGATTTGGGCGCGCCCGGATTTGGGCGAGGGGTTAAGGTAATCCTCTTCCTTTTCTTCCTCGAGGATAATATGAGGACGAGCGCGAGAAATCAATTCCCGGGCAGGATTGTGAGCGTTGAGAAGGGCTCCGTCGGGGCCATCGTGAAGATCGATACAGACTCGCCGTGCCACATGACCGCGTACATCACCAAGGAGGCTGCCGAGGACCTCGGTCTGAAGAAGGGTGACCACGTCGTCGCGATCGTCAAGGCGACTGAGGTGATGGTCGGAAAAGAATGAACCAGTTCAGTGTTTCCTGATCCATCCGAGGGAGGTGTACTGCTCATCCGCCTCGGGGGACGCCAGGAATTCGATGAGCGCCTTTGCGTCAGCCTTGTTCTCGCTGCTTCGCACGACCGAGACCACAGTGCTCCTGAAGATCTGGTGTTCGGGTCGCAGCTCGACCGCTTCTGCGGACTGCGGCCACAGCTTGGCGAACGCGCTCCAGCCGAATATCGCGTCCGCCTTCCGGGTATTGATCAGGGCCATGACGGACCCGCAAGAATCGGCCCTCAGGACTATGTTCTTCCTGATCGCGTCCGTCAGACCGGCCCTGCTCGCCACATCGTCCCACAACCCCTTGAGACAGCCTTCGGTGGCAATCCCGACCTTCACTCCCTCCTTGCACAAGTCCTCGACGGACCGTATCTTCGCTGGGTTTCCGAGCGGCACTATGATCGCCGATCTCCTCAGCCCCAGACTCGCTCTGGAATCACCGTCTATTAGTCCTACCTCGGCAGCCTCGTCGAGCATGTACTCTGCGCCGGTACAGATCACGTCAGCGCGATCGCCGCGGGTTATCTCCTCGAAGAGGACATTCGGTCTGCCGATCCGCATCCCGCATTTCATCGCACGACTCTTCTCGAATATCTCGACTGCCTTCTGGAGCGGTGGTGCCACGGCCCCTGCGGAGAAGATCATCAAATCGTTCTTATCGTCACCCATGTCGTCCGACCTCCCTCGAATAAGGAAGTGCCAGGCCACCGGGGTTGCCGACCTCTCCCGCGTCAGCTACCCAGAAACCTTCTCGGCCCCGCTTCCCGGTGAGCGTTGATAGTTCGGGGTAAGGCTGCTCCCGTCAGGGCCTGACCTGATGCCCCCGATTGAGGCAGTGGACCCAACCCTCCGGCTGGATCGCAGAGCCACCTTCAACCCCATCGGACAAGGCCTCATCGTTGGTATCTGGACCGGCGAAGGTTCGGTTACGACGTCCCCGGCTGTCACCCCCACTAACGACGGTTTTGGTGTACAAGGACACGCCGAACGTCCCGGTCGAGCCTGGCGGCTGTCCAATAGAGAGGGTGCTATAAAGGAGTTTGCGGATGAATCGTTCGGACAGCAAGTTGGCGGCCGACGGATGGACGGGTCGTCGAGTGATGTCAGGGTCAAACAACGGTTATATAGCATCTCACCATTATGCTCGCCCGAGCATATCGGTGATAGAGTGAATCAGACCCAGAAGTTGCTGATTGTGATTGCCATCGTGGCTGCCCTAGTCATCGGCGCGGCTGCGGCAGTTGTGTTGACGATGAAGAAGGATTCGTTGCTCCTGGCGACGACCACGAGTACGCAGGATTCCGGGCTCCTGGACTACATCCTGCCTGTTTTTGAGGACCAGTATGACTGCAAAGTCCTCGTCGTGGCAGTCGGGTCCGGAGAGGCGTTGAAGATGGGGAAAGATGGGAATGCGGACGTCCTGATGGTCCATTCTCCGGCATCTGAGCAGCAGTTCGTCAAGGACGGCTATGGGACAAACCGGACACAGATAATGTACAACTGGTTCGTCATCGTTGGTCCCAACGACGATCCCGCAGGCACGAAGAGCGCGAAGAACGCAACGGACGCCTTCCACAGAATCTATGACAATGGCACTCAGGGGAACGTCAAGTTCGTTTCGAGGGCAGACGATTCGGGCACCTACAACAAGGAGCTCTCGCTCTGGGCAAGCGTCGATTCAACATTCAACAAGGCGAACGTGACCAAATGGGATTCGAAGTGGTACTTGCAGGCCGAAACCGGAATGGGGGCGGTATTGGACATATGCGAGGAAGAGGATGCATACACGCTGTCCGATGATGCCACATTCTACTCCCGCGTGGAATCGGGACTGATTCCCCACCTGAACATCACAAGTTCTGGGGATTCCAAGCTCAAGAACCAGTACAGCGTCATCTTGGTCAATTCGACCATGTGGCCCCACATAAACAAGACCCTGGCAAAGAACTTCCTCGATTGGATATCGTCAAAAGCGGGGCAGGACGTGATCAAGAGCTATGTCAGGTACGGGCACCAGCTCTTCACGCCGAACGCCCCCGGCTACGCGACCCAAAGCGTCCCCGCAAGTATCTCGGCAACAGCTGCGGTGAATGTGCAAGCCGGTCCGGGAGCTAGCAGGGTGCTCGGCAGAGGTTGTGCGCCACATGGCTCTTGACGTCGGGTATGACGTTGTCCAGGTGACTCTGCTTTCCCTCTACGTCTCGGGGTGCGCGACGTTCCTCGGGTCCATCATAGGGATTCCGCTCGGAGCCAGGATAGGCTTGAGGGAGTTCGGAGGCAAGGGTCTCCTGAAGACCGTAACATATACCATGTACGGGTTCCCGCCCGTGATCTCAGGACTCGTGATCTACTATCTGTTGTCTCGAGCAGGGCCCTTGGGGTCTCTCGGTTTGCTTTTCACTCCCACCGCAATGATCCTTGCCGAGATGTTACTGGTCATCCCATTGGTCACCGGAATCACCATCAGCTCAGTGTCCGAGGTGGACAGGACAGTGAAGGACACAATCACTTCACTCGGAACAACCCGTCGCCAGCGCGAGCTCACTGTGATGAGAGAGGCTTGGGTCGGGATCGTCATGGCTGTGATGATCGGCTTCGGCAGATGCATCGCCGAGGTCGGTGCCGCCTACATGGTGGGCGGGAACATACAGGGTGAGACAAGGGTGCTCACGACTGCGATAATGATGGAGACGAGGCTCGGGAAGTTCGACTACGCGGTAGGGCTAGGGATCATCCTGCTGGGGGTCGCTATGGCGGTCTTCCTTTTCCTGAGGTATCTCCAGGAGAAAGAGATCCTGTGACGTCCCTGGTTGTCCTTGAGAAGGTGACGAAACGGTACGGCGACGTCACGGCAGTCAGGAGAGTGGACCTTGAGGTTCGAGAAGGCGAGGTCTTCGGCATAGTCGGACCCAGCGGAGCGGGCAAGAGCACTCTGCTCCGCCTCGTTGACCTCCTGGAGCCAGCCGACGAAGGGAAGGTCTCGGTCCTGGACACGAACACAGACCCTGCGTCTACCCAAGCGTCCGCGGTCCGCCGGCAGATAGGTATGGTCCAACAGAAGCCCGTGGTCTTGAATCGAAGCGTCGCCAACAACCTGGCATATGGACTCATGATTCGTGGTTGGGAAGAGGACAGAATCAAGTCTGCAGTGGATCGCGAACTCGGGAAGCTAGGGCTCGAGGAGAGACGAGGGAAGAATGCGCGAACCCTGTCCGGAGGAGAGATGCAGCGCGTCTCGTTCTCGAGATCGACTATCTACTCGCCCAGACTTTTGCTGCTTGACGAGTTTGCTGCGAATCTCGACCCCGCCAATGTCGCGCTCCTGGAAGGCATGGTCAAGGGGTTCATGGAGGAGGATCGTTCGAGGGCAGTGATTCTCGTGACGCACAACTTGTTCCAGGCGAAGCGGACGTGCGACAGACTGGCACTGATGTGGAACGGGGAAATCGTCGAGACCGCCGACGCAAACAGATTTTTCGAGAGCCCGGAAGACCAGAGAACAGCCGGATTCGTCAGGGGCGAGCTTGTCTACTGAGATTCGGAGCCTGCGGATGGACCACCTCCGACCGTGAAGCTTGAATTACCCTTCCTTCTATACCCGCGCGTGCAAATCTCAGAGACCTTGAGGAATCTAGACGAGTCGGTCTTCCGCGCGCTAAACCATGCAGGGTCCAATCTCGCCCTTGACGCCGTGATGGTCGGGCTCGCGATTCTCGGAATGACATACGTTCTTGTCTTCGCCGGCCCGGTGTTGTGGCGTGCGAAGCGCCGGGAACTCGGTTTTGACGTGGTGGTCCTGCTCATCCTTTCCGACCTCGTCGTGGAGGGGTTGAAACTTCTCTTCGAACGCGAGAGGCCTATGACGGTCCTTTCCGAAGTGCACACCCTGTCTTGGGGGCCGTTCACGACAGCCACCAGTTACTCCTTCCCGAGCGGGCACGCGTGTCGGGCCTTCGCAATGGGCACGCTCATTGCCTTGAAAATGAGGAATATGACAGGGGTCTCCTTCCTCGGGATAGCTGGCTTGATCAGCCTCGGCAGGATCTATCTTGGGCTGCACTGGCCGTCTGACGTGCTGGCAGGAGCTCTGCTCGGAGTGCTCATGGCGTTTGTGATGCGCAAGGTCGGGGACGGAGACAACGCATACACTCGCGCGCGGTCGAGGGCGGTCAGATGGCTCCGAAACCTCCGGCGCGACCAGCGTCCGCCCGACCAAGCCAAAGTTCTTGATTGAGTTACCCCTATCCGCGACGGGTCGAGGCCTTGCAGGGGCAGCGCATTGCGAGTTCTGACTTCAGTCGGATGATTGACGAGCGGGAGGTCCTGGAGCTATCTCGGAAGATGATCAGGATACCGAGCAGGTACAACCAGGAACAACAGGTCTCGGATTTCATCTTCCGGACTCTCGATCGATGGGACCTGGCGCCTCGCAGGATTGACGTCCCTGGGTGTGGGCCGGATGTCATTGCGGAAACGGGGCCGAGAGCTGCTCCGTCGGTCGTTCTCAACGGGCACATGGACACGGTCGAGGTCGCAGAGGGCTGGCACCACGATCCTTTCGGTGGACAGGTGGCGGGCGGACGGCTCTACGGCCTGGGCGCGCTCGATATGAAGTCGGGCCTCGCAGCGCTCATGATCGCATTCAGGACTATCGCGCAGAACCGCCTTGCACGCAACATCAACGTGAAGTTCCAGGCGGTCTCCGGCGAAGAACTCAGCGGCATCGGGACAGGTACCCTGGTCAGAAGGGGGGAGTTCAGGAAGGCCCGGGCAGTCCTCGTGGGGGAGGGATTTGGCGGTCTTCGGGTGGTGACGAACGCGAGGCGCGGAGGGTTCTACTTTGACATACATGTATTGGGGCGGTCTGCGCATGCCGCACTGCCTGAGCTGGGCATCAACGCGGTCGTCGATTCATCGCGGATCGTTTCCGCGCTGTACGAAATGAAGCTGCCTCGCGCGCGAGGCCTCGTCGACGAGAATCTGAAGCCCCTGGCGGAGACTCAGACCGTCCTGAGCATCTCAGGCGGCACCAAGAGCCTCAGCGTGCCAGAGAAGTGCTCCGTCAGGTTGGTCCGCAACGTCGTCCCCGGCAGGCGAGCAGATGTGGGGCAAGAGCTGAGAAGAGTCGTGCAGCGCCTCCGCCTCCGCTCGCGTGTAAGGGTCGTGTTGGACGATCGACCCGGGGAGATATACTGGCCGTATCTAACGCCTCCTTCGAGCCGGCTCGTGACGGTGGCGAGCTCAGTCATTGAGAGATACACTGGAAAGGCCCCTAGACTCGTGTGCGGGGTATCGGAAGCGGATGACAACATCATCGCCGAGGAAACGGGCGTCCCCGTCATCTGCGTCGGACCAGGAGAAACGGGCGAGCGTGCCAGGTATCACCAAGCTGAGGAATCGATCAGCATCTCGCAGCTGAAGCCCGCGTGCGAGATCTACCTCGGCATAGTCAAGGAACTATCTGGCTAGAGGACCTGGCATGTCCGCTCATCTGTCAGTCCCATGTTTATCCGTGTCCTTGAAACGGTACCCACACGGCAGATGAATCTGCTCATCCTTGCTACGGGGATATTTGCGGCACTGCAAAGGCCTGATCCTATAGGCCGCGCAGAAGTAGGCCTCGGGGTCGTCGGCGGACTGCTTCAGGAACGGGCAGGTGAACACGAACCTGCAGCAGGCTCCGCATCTTCTGCACTCTCCCACTCGATTTGGATCCACTGGCAGGATGAGGCTCGTGGCGAATCTTCGCAACTTTCCGTTCGACAGGCCTGGTCGCATCTTGAGTGCCCGCTCCCGACTCCCCGAGAACATACCGAATGCAAATAGGCTTCTGCGACGTCAAGCGCTGTCAGGGCACAACCCCTAATACGAATTGTCCGATTGACTTCCCCGGCAAGAATCCAGGGGTCGAAGAAGATGACCGGAATCAGCATTCTAGGCTTTGCCGGGAGCCTGCGTAAGGAGTCGTACAACAAAGCACTCCTCAGGGCCGCTCTTGAGCTGGTTCCTGACGGTGCCAGCTTGGAGATCTTCGAGCTCGACGGAATTCCCCCGTTCAATCAGGATCTGGAGCAGACCCCGCCGGAGAAGGTGAGGGAGTTCAAGTCGAGGATAAGGGCTGCTGGTGCCCTGTTGATAGTCTCTCCCGAGTACAACTACTCCATCCCGGGGGTGCTGAAGAACGCTATAGACTGGGCCTCGAGACCGTATGGCGACAACGCCTTCGAAGGCAAGCCAGTTGCCGTCATGAGCGCTTCCATTGGGATGCTCGGGGGCGCCCGCGCACAGTATCATCTGAGGCAATCATTCGTGTTCCTCAACATGCATCCTGTCAACCAGCCGGAGGTCATGATGCCTTTCGCGGCTTCCAAGGTCGACCCACAGGGCAGGGTGACGGACGAGGTGACCAAGAAGCTCGTCAAGGAGTTGCTCAAGAACCTCGTCGAATGGGCGCGCAGGATGTCAAAAAACCCCTAGTGACACCTCTCGGTCAATAGCTGAGCGGTTTTCGGTAGAACGTGAAAGTACGCACCGGAGCGTAGCCGAGGCCCCGATAGAGGTGCATCGCCCCGGATAGATTTGCGGTGTTGACATCGAGCGCGGCTTCCGTCATTCCGAGTCCAGCGAGCAGCTTCAGGCTGCGCGAGATCAGCGCCTTCGCGACCCCCTTGTGTTGCCAGTCCTGTGCGACGAATATCCGTTCGGTGTGTCCACGCCTCGTGCCAAATACCTCGTTCTCCCTCTTGTTCACGTAGTTCTGGACTGCGCCCACAACCCGGTCGCCGTCCCACGCGACCTGCCAGAGTTCTGGCTCGAACTCGTCAGTCGAGTGCCATGCCTTGAAATGTTCCTCGTCGAACTTCTTCGCGCTGTACCATGGCTCGCTTCGATATGCCTCCATCATCCCCTCCCAGACGTCCTTGTACCTGTCTGGAGGCACCGGCCGGACCTCCAATCCTTTGGGAAGCGGGAAGTCGGGCGCGCGGCCGATGTCCGGTCTGATCATCTCGAGCAGATGCCACGTAGGGGAGTACCCGTTCGAGAGCACGATGTTCTTCCAGTCGTTGGGCTCGTCGCAGGCCCATGTCTGGTAGTATCCTTCGAGCCCGAGCCTCTTCGCCCGCTGCAGCAGCTGGGCCTCGTTAAACGCGAACACGGATTCTCGGATGCCCCTGCTCCTCCACTCGGGAAGGAGGTGGACGAAGTTCCAGAGCAAGGTTGTATTCGAGTCCGCTGTCTCCCAGGAGATGTCGCCGTAGCCGATGACTTCACCGTCGGACTCAATCATGATGAGTTCCTCCCTGGGGTCGCGGTCTCCAAGGCTTTCATAAGTGTTCGCAATGTCCGCCTCGGTGTTCAACCACTCGAACCCGTCGCCCAGCCAACTTCTCTGGCTCACCCTGGACATCGCAACGAAGTCGGAGGCGTCTCGGAATCGCCTGACCGTGGCCCCCTTTATCCTTGGAAGTGTAGCGCTGTCGCCCATGTTGAACGGCCATGAATCGTACGACGGTTCATAATCCTATCCATTCAGCGCTAAGATGGGTCGACTCATGTCCTCCTCAGCTACCAGCAGATCACAGAGTGGCGCCGCAGAACTCGCATCTCCTAGCCGACTCCGAGCTCAGGGCGCCACAGTATCTGCATCTCACCTTGACTGCGGCGTCCTTTCTGAGCTGCTCAACCCGTTTCGCGTACCGCCTCAGTACATAGTATCTGGCGGCCAGAAGGGCGATTCCAATCACAATCAGGCCCACCGCGGGTATCAGCAATCCGAGACCTACGAAAAAGGCGGGCAGGAGCAGGAAGCAGCCGAAGAAGAGCGACATGATGGCGAATATCAGGTACATCATCGCTTGGCTCTCAGTGTTCGATCCCTCCGGAGGAAGGATCATATCTATGTCTTCCGCCTTCACTGGTCGGCCACAGGCTGGGCAGAATTTCGACCCGTCTGGTATCTCAGCTTTGCATGCGGGGCAGTTCAATGAGAATCCTCGGTCTACGAACGACCGTGGCCCTTTATCTGGTTTTCCGGGTCGTTCCCAACTCTGATAACGGTCTGGTTGTTCCATGATCGAGAGCAACAGTGATTCGCTGTCTCAATTCAACCAATCCCCCTTCCAGAAGAAAATGCCAAGAATCAAAAGGCCCGAAAGGTTTGCCAGACGACTCTCATTCCCTCTCAGCGGAGAGCCATGAAGAAGTCCACGTCGAGCGTGCGGTCATCCGGTGCCATGACCGTGATGGTTATGAAGATGGGCTGGGAGCCCGGCCCGGCGGGATATGGCTTGGTATTCAGGTTGTATTGATAGTATCCTTCGCCGAGATCGACGAAAGTGTTGTTCATTTGCGACTTTCCGGGTCCGGTCGCGGGGTTGTTGTTGACCCACAGAGTCACATTCGCGTTCTCAATGGAGCTGTTGTCGTCCGGATCTGTCACGAGGATCTTGATGGGTATGACTGCCCCTCCGTACCAGGATGTTCTGTCCTTGACCGGAGGCAAGATCGTCACGTTCAAGGGATCCCCGCCTCTCGCCGCCACCGTCAATCCAAGGATGGGTGTGCTAAGGGCTATTGAAAGACCCACCGCAATCGCTACCATTGTCGACCTTCTCATTGCCATTCACCTCCTATCCCCGCTCAGGCCCGCAGGAACGGAAGGGTCGATGGCTGCGCCAGACATATTCTTACTCCCGAATCCCGTCACAAGGCCGGACTCGCCCCCACCCCCTTGTGGAGGGAACCGAAAACCGGACTCAGGCCCCTTTCTTTTCCTTCCTTCTTCCAAGGTAATAGAGGAGCACTCCGACCACAATCAGCGCGATCCCCACCGCAGTTACCACATAGTAGCCAAGAACATCGATCACTACTTGACCGGATTCTGCAGTGTAGATCACGACAGGACTGCCAAGCACTAGGATGACCCCGATGACTATGAGAGCAATCCCCGCAACCTTAAGCCAGTTCACCATTCGAGTCCCCCGACCAGTATTGCCTTCCCTCCCTTATGGCCTTTTGCGACGCTGAGAGCAATTCCTGTTGATGGCCGTCACTCGTTTGAGTCGAAGTAGAATGCACCGTCCGAGGCAGATTGCATAGCGGGCGACGAAAAGAGCTCGCGTGCTGCGACATGCGAAAACATTGACCTCCTACAAATCCATCAGGATGCAGGCGATGAGGAATGGCGAGGACACTCAAGGTGCATACATCGGCCATATTGGCCGCTCTATGGGCTGGTTTGTTCGGCTACGAAGCATTCGCGAACTACATGCTCCCGGACCAGCTGTTCGAACTCGTAAAGTGGGGTCTGG
>Ga0153915_10001075_pt1 | contig 25186 bp, 27 predicted proteins | sample Opewatmetagenome_2_FD_107003 | JGI IMG/M metagenome (GOLD analysis project Ga0153915, IMG submission 107003) | Freshwater wetland microbial communities from Ohio, USA - Open water 3 Core 3 Depth 3 metaG | ecosystem: Environmental > Aquatic > Freshwater > Wetlands | place: USA: Ohio, Lake Erie...
AAACGCGGGTGTCGCGCGCAAGCCCGTTCAGCCGCTACCGGAGGACTTCAAGGCCAAGCTGAAGAAGACGCTGAAGGAATTCGGCCACCTGTAGGCTCTCTCGGGCGTTTCCTGCCGTGGTGGGCCGGGCCGGGTGTACACGGATTCGGCGCCCGCCACATGGAACATGCGAGGAGGAATGGCCGTGTCGAGGAGGTTTGTAATGGCACTCGCCTGTGCCAGGAACCGACGTGACTGTAACAGAAGCGCCCGGGAGGTTTCCCGGGCCGTGTTTCGCGGTATCGCCGACGGAGAGGGTCTCCGACGGCAAAGGCGGGGCGGCAGGTTCCCGCCCACTTCCAGAGAGGAGGAGAGGTCGTGATGAAGCGAAGCGTGATGGTAGGGGTGCTTGCGTGGGTCCTCGTGGCGGTGCTTGTCCTGCCCGCCTTTGGGGCGGGGAAGACCAAGATCTCTGTCCTGAGGCCGGGAGACGAGCAGAAAGTCGCCGCGTTCATGGCGCCGGCCCTGGTGAAGTTCATGGAGCTCAATCCGGACATCGAGGTCGAGGCGATCTACGAGTCCTGGGGGGGATGGATCCAGAAGTATACGACGCTCTTCGCTGCGGACACGCAGCCGGATGTCGTGTTCTGGTGGGACAACAAGCAGAGGGATCTCTCGGCGAAGAACCGCCTGATCCCGCTGGACAAGTATGTGGATGCTTCTGTGTTCAAGGCCATTCCGAAGTCGATCTGGGACCTGGTCTCTGTCGGCGGCGATGCCCACTACTACATCCCGTCGAGCGTCGATCCCTTTGTGCTTTACTACAACAAGGACGTCTTTCGCCAGGCGGGCCTCGACCCCCAGAAGCCGCCGAAGACGTGGGACGAGCTGCTTGCGTGCGCAAAGGCAATCAAGGAGAAGACCGGCTTGCCGGGGATCGGAGTCCCTGCACAGACCGGGCTGAACACGCTGCAGGAGTTCGTCGCGCACTTCGTGGACCAGTCCACCGGTACGGACATGCTCGATGCCAGGAACAAGCCCCAGTTCAACAACCCCAAGGGACTGACAGCGATGGAGTTCCTGAAGAAGCTCTGGCCCTACATCCAGCCGTCTCCGACGGATTACGGTCGCGGGCAGCTGCGCCCCCTCATCCGTGACGGAAAGATCGGAATGATCCTCGAGGGGCCGTGGGCAATCCCGACGCTGACGGAGAAGTTTGGCGACAATCTGGACGCCAGCCCCATCGGTTTCGCTCCGCCGCCGGTCGGGCCTAATGGGCTCAAAATCGACTGGGCGGGAACGAACGGTTGGATTGCCACGCGCCAGGGCACCGCGGTGCAGAGCGGCAAGCTGATCTCCTTCCTCATGTCACCCGAGCAGCTCTACACTCACCACGTCGCGTACGGAAGCGTCCCGATGCTGCCGTTCGAGCTGAAGCAGAAGTACTACCAGTACAACTATTGGAAGACCTTTTATACGGTCAACACCGAGTACCAGCTGATCGGGATGATCGGCAAGTATCATCCGACGCCCAATGCGTTCTATGATCAGCTTGAAGCCGTCTGGCAGGCCTTCATGTTCGGCCAGATCGACGCCAAGAGCGCGCTGGCCATGGGGGAGCAGAAAGTCAACGAGATAAACGCGCGGCAGGGGATACGGTAGGGCACGAGCCAGCAGGGAACCGCGCGCCGGGCGGGCGCTTCGCGCACCGCTCGGCGGCGGCCCTGCCGCCGGCCTGTCCGGGACGATCGCCGGGGCAGCGTGAAGTGAGACAGCCGTGAATGCGTTGATTCGAAGGCGACTGATCCTTTCGTTCATCCCCCTGTTCGCGATAATGCTGTTGGTCTATCTCGTCCCGGTCGCCAACACCCTCTTCGGGGCTTTCATCGGTTACGCGGGCCCGGATGCCGGCCGGTTCGTGGGGCTGGGTAATTTCCAGAAGATAGAATCGACCATCGCCCCGACGGTTCTCCGCACGCTGGTCTGGACATTCGGATCGGTGGTCCCGGCGATCGTGCTGGGGTTGGCGCTTGCGTCGTTGTTCCAGCACCAGTTCCTCTTGAAGAAGCTGGTGATGTCTCTCTGCCTCCTGCCTTATGCCATCCCGCTCATCATCGTGGCCTCCTGCTGGATGTTCATGTACAACCAGGATTTCGGCCTCATCAATGTCTTCCTGCGCAAGGTCGGGCTCGTCAAAGAGTCCATCCAGTTCCTTTCGTTCAAGAGCGCAATGGGCTCGGTGATCGTCGTTCGCGCCTGGAGGGCCATGCCGTTCGCCTTCGTCAACTACTACGCGGCTATGTCCACGATCCCCGGCGAGCAGTACGAGGCGGCCGACGTGGATGGTGCGAGCGGGTTGCAGAAATTCCGCTACATCACGCTGCCGAACCTGCGGTCGATCACTTCGATGACACTCATCATTCTCACGGTGTGGACGTTCCTGGTGTTCGATATCATCTACGGCATGACCGGCGGCGGACCGATCGACGTCACGAACATCATCAGCATCCAGATCTACCGGGAGCTGACCAACATGCGGGATTTCGGCACGGCCGCCGCCTGGTCGCTGACCGCGATGATCGTCCTCGCGCTGATCAGCGTGCTGTACTGGCGCTTGTTCCCACTGGGTGACACACGTGAAAAAGCGTAGCCGGGTCGGACCGGCAATCGCCGCATGGGCGTTTCGGATCCTTTTCGCCGCCTTCTGCGTACTGCCGATCTACGCGAGCGTGATCGTCGCGCTGACGCCCTACGCCGAAATCATGCGCCCACAGCTCGTTCCGCTGTTCTGGGACTTCGCAAACTTCCTTGGCGCGGCGCGCTTCATCGCACCGCGCCTCGCCAACAGCTTCTTCTATTCCATTGCCTCGGTCGCGCTTGCCCTCGCGATCGCGGTGCCGTCCGCCTACGTTCTCGCGCGCTACCAATTCCGCGGACGACGCATCGTCCTCTTCAGCCTCCTGCTTTCCCAGATGATGGCGGGTATTGTGATCATGCCTTCCCTGTACTCGATCTTCAATCACCTCGGCTTTCTCAACTCGCGCCTCGGGTTGATACTTGTCCTCACGGGCGTGAACCTCGCGCTCGTTGTCTGGATTCTCTTCGGGTTCCTCCAGAGCCTCCCGAGGGAAGTGGAAGAGGCCGCGATGATCGACGGGGCCTCGTTTCTTCGGATGCTCCTGAGCGTGGTCGTTCCGATCAGCGGCCCCGGTATTGCCGTGGGCGCGATCTTCGTGTTCATCAACACGTACAACGAGTTCGTCATCCCCTTGTTCCTGATCGCCAATTCGAAGCTGTTCACGATCACGCTGTCGCTCTACACCCTACTTACCGACACGACGATCCGGTGGCACATCATGGCGGCATCCTCGCTGATCGGAATGGTGTTGCCGATCATCGTCTTCACTGTGTTCCAGAAGTACATCGTCCAGGGGCTCACATCGGGAGCTTTGAAGGGATAGGAACTACCGGCCCTTCGTGGGTCGCGAACCACATGCGCACGAGGTGAGGGAAGAATGGGCGGCGGACTTGTGATCAACGGAGGCAGCCTCGAGGACTACCTGCACATCGTGCGGTCGGGACCCGCCCAGTACTTCCACCGCAGGGCCGTCCTGAAAGACGCCGGAAGGCTGGTGGCACGGTTCGGCAGGCGCGCCCTGGTAAGCGGGGGCCGCAGAGCGCTGCAGGCGGTCGAGGCCGATCTTTTCCCCTCCTTGCGCGAAGCGGGCGTCGAGCACTCGCGGAACGTCTTTGTCGGGGAGAGCAGCGAGTCGAACGTTGCCCGACTGCTGGAGGTCGCCGAGGCACGGCGGCCGGATTTCCTCATTGGAGTCGGCGGCGGAAAAGCGCTGGACACGGCGAAGATCGCCGCCGACCATCTGCGCCTGCCGATTGTGACCATCCCGACGATTGCGGCGACCTGCGCGGCAAGTACTCCGCTGGCCATCTTCTATTCTGACGACGGAGTGTACCAGCGGGACTACTATCCGGTGGCAAACCCGCAGATGGTTCTCGTGGACCCCGACGTCCTGGTGAAGGCGCCGATCGAGCACCTGAAATCAGGGGTCCTCGATTCCCTGGCGAAATGGTACAAGGGGGGCGCATCGTTTGCCGGGGCGGATGATGCGGACCTGTATGACTCGGTGGCGATCGAGCTTGCGGAGCACCTCAACTCCCGCATGATGGAGAAGGCCGGGCCGGCTATTCGGGCCGCAGAGCAGGGGCGCATCAGCGACGAGTTCACTGACGTCGTCAACATGAACATCTACCTTGCCGGGACGATCCAGGCATTCGGGGTGAAGGCGGTTAGAAACGGCATTGCGCACGCGGTGCACAACGGGCTCACCGTGCTGAAGGAGAGCCACGGGCTGCGACACGGGATAAAAGTGGGCTACGGTATTGCGGTTCAACTTGCGATTCTCGAACGCAGCGGCGAGCGCTTGCCGCAACTTTTCGGGTTCTACCGGGACATCGGCTTTGTCCCGGCCTTTCGCAACCTCGGCCTCACGTTCAGCGGGGAGAACGTCGCGGCAGCGGCGCGCAAGACCATCGCGGACCCCTTGATGAAGAGGAAGCCGTTCGACGTGATCCGGCTCGAGGCGGTGGCGGACGCCATGGACTACCTCGAATCGCGGTCGAAGGGCACCGAGTGAGGACCAGTATCATCAGCTCCTGCTACATCATGAAGTTCCCGCTGGAGGAGTCCATGCGGATGGCAGCAGGCGCGGGATACGACGCCATTGACTTCCTCGCGGCGGCCCCCCATGCCGAGCCGCGGGAGTTCGACTGCCGGGGGAGAGAGAGGCTGCGGCGAACCGCGGATTCACTGAAGCTGACGATCAACCAGGTCGCCACATTTGCTCCTCCGAGCTCCGGCTCCTACGCGGACATGGATGGCTACGTGACCGGACAGATCGAGCGCCTCGATTTCGCGAAGGACGTGGGGGCGGGCCATCTCGAGGTTGTCCCCGGCTTTCGGCGGCCCCACATACCGGCGGAGCTCGCGTGGCGATGGGCGATCGACGCTCACCGCCGGATCGTCGATCACGCGGAGAAGATCGCCATTCCGGTCGCAGTGGAGTGCGAGCCTCAGCAGCCGACCCAGCGCATGTGGGGGCGCCCGGCGCCTGCGAACGTCCACGACCTGGACACGCTCGCGCGGTTCATTTCGGAAATCGACAGTCCGTACTGCAGGGCCAACCTGGACATTGGCCACTGCAATATCCTGGCCAAGGGGAAACCTGACAGCATTCGCGACGAGTTCCTGGGATTCAGTGGACGGGTGGTGGGCGTTCATTGCAATGACAACGACGGGATCACCGACTTGAACGGGGTGCCGGGAACCGGAACGTGCGATTTCGGCTACTACCTCGCACTTCTCAAGGAGATGGGATACCAGGGATTCGTCAGCGTGGAGCTCGAGGGTCAGGAACAGCCCGAGGAAGCGTCCACGCGATCCCTGGCCTATCTCAGGGAGGCGCTGAATCGCCTCCGCGCATACGGATAGCTCCATCGGGAGTTGGGCATGGGACACGCCGCGACGTTCCTGACGGCGGATGGCGCGAGCATCTATTACGAAACCCGCGGGGTCGGAAGTCCCCTTCTGCTGATTTCGGGTATGGGGGCTGACCATCGGGCTTGGGATGAGCTGCTCCCCGAGCTCGAGAAGAGCTACACCTGCATCGCGTACGACCATCGGGGAGTCGGAAACAGCACTCCCCGGCAGGCTGACTTTTCCATCCGGGACCTGGCAGCGGACGCCTGCGAGCTTCTCGATGCCTGCGGTGCGGAGCAGGCGAACGTGATTGGCATCTCAATGGGTGGGGCAGTGGCCCAGGAGCTTGCCATCAATCATCCGGACAAGGTCCTCGGCCTCGTCCTTGTGAGCACGTGGGCAAGAGCCGACGCATACCGCCGGGTCTTCGGAGAGTGCCGGATGCGTGCCGCCGGGACGCTGGATCGGAACGCCTTCTGGAAAGAGCACCTGCTGTGGTGCTACTCGAGGGAGTTCTACCGCGAGAATCCGCAGAAGGTCGAGGCGATCTGCAGAGCCCTGGCGGATACTCGGCAGGATACCCAGGACCTCATTCGCCAGCACCGGGCGAACCTCCAGCACGATACCGTCGACCGGCTTCGATGGATCTCGGCTCCGACGCTCATCGTCGCAGGGAAGCAGGACATCTCGACGCCACCCGAGCTCGCCGAGGTGCTTCACGCCGGGATTGCGGGATCGAGGCTGGCCGTCCTGGACCGATGCGGTCACTCGCTCACGTCGGAGGCCCCCGCGAGGTTCTCTGCGGCGGCGCTCGCCTTCCTCCATTCGCTGGCGGCGGGTCGCCAGGGGCATCGCGGCCCGAATTGCGAAGTTCCCGCTCGGTCAGTATGATGGTGACCTGACAACCGATATCGCGCGGCAGACGGGGGATTCCCAGTGCCTCAGGCAAAGACGGCTACGGTCAAGGTTCTTGAAAAGGCCCTCGTGATTCTTGACGCGCTCAAAGCCGCACGAGGCCCGATGGGCGTAAACGAGATAGCGAAACACACTTCCGTGAAGGTGGCCACCGCATTCCGGCTGCTCAAGACATTGAAGACCCATGGGTGGGTCTTCCAGGACGGCGCTAACAAGTACGTCATCGGGCCAAAGATCTCTTTCGTGACGGAGCGGAACAACTTCCACGTCGCGCTGAAGGAAGTTGCCTATTTCGTCATGCGCCGGCTGTCGGATGACCAGCAACAGGCGATGAACCTCGTCGTGCGGGACCGGGAACGGTGTTTCATCCTGCAGCAGACTCGAACCGACCGGATGTTCGACTACGTTCCACCGGCTGGATCCGAGCTGCCGGTGTACGCCAGCGCGTGCGGGAAGGTGCTCCTTGCGGGTCTGCCACCGTTGCTGCTCGACGAAATCCTCGGTGCGATCGATTTCCGGCCTCTCACGTCGCACACGATCACGGACCGCAAGGCGCTCGTGCAGCAACTGGCTCACATACGCAAGCGAGGGTTTGCCCTGGACGCAGCGGAGTCGGTCGATAACGGGTTTTGCATCGCGGTTCCGGTGACAGGGCCTGACGGGGAAGTCATCGCCGGTCTCTCCTTCTCGGGATTTGCGGGAGGGTTCGATCTGAATCGGATCCCCTACTATCGACGGGTCCTCCAGCAGGCGGCGAGAGAGATCAGATCAGCGCTTTTTACGGGGAGAAGGGCCGAACGCCGCCCGGATACATCAAGGCGGCGCGGCCGGGTCGCGGGGAAGCTTCGTGACCACTGACGGTCCCGGGGCGAGGGCGCGCTGCACCGCGACAGAAGTCGACAGCAGTCGTCCCCTCCCGGATCGCTGCACTCTCAGAGCCTGACCTCGCGCCGGGTGTCCGAGGACTGGTAGAACGCGTCGATGATCCGCTGCACTGCCAGGGCCTGCTCGTGGGTGACGCAGGGCTCTTCTTCCCCCCGGATCGCGCTCACGAAGTTCACGAAGCGGTTCTTGTGGGGGTAGCGGATCGGCAGGCCGATGTGGGAGATGTCCACGTTGGCCTCGAGCGCGTCGTCGAAGCGGTACACTTCTCCCGGGAAAGCGAGCGCTCCCGCTTGGCTGCCGAACAGCTCCACGTTGTAGCTTTGACTTTCCTTCTGGTGCGCCACCCAGCTGACTTCCACCTGCACGCTGGCGCCGTTCTTCATCCGCACGAGAGCCAGCGCCCCGTCTTCGACGTCGAAGGCAAGCCCCTCGGGCGTGGAAGCCCCCCATGCCCCCTGGCCCAAGCCCCGGTTGCCAAAGGTGGTGTAAGCGGCTCCGCACACGCTCTCTGGCTCGAAGTTCCCGGCGAGCCAGAGGGCGAGATCGAGCACATGTACGCCGATGTCAAGGAAGCATCCTCCGCCGGAGAGCTTGCGGTGGCCAAACCACGTGCCCAGGCGGGGGGCGTCCGCCCGCCGCCTCCAGAACGCCCGCATTCGGTAAATGTCCCCGAAGTAGCCACGCTCGGCGGCCGCCTTCACTTTTTGCGGCCCCTCCTCGAAGCGCCGGTTCATCCCTACCATGAAGAGCTTTCCGCTGCGGCCGGCGGCGGCCACTACCTGCTCCGCCTCCGCCACGGAGGTCGCGAAGGGCTTGTCGAGAATGACGTGCTTGCCGGCGTTCAGCGCCGCGATGGCAAGGGGGGCATGCAAGGCATTCGGAACCGCAACGTAGACCGCATCGATGTCCCGGCTGGCGATGAGCTCCGGGGCGGTCGGGAAGGTCCGGGGCACATGGTTGCGGGAGGCGAACTCCGCCAGCCGCCCCGGGTGGGTGTCGGCAACCGCCACGACCTCGGCCGCGCCGCTCTGTATCACCCCGTCGTAGCCGGTCTGGGAGATCATCCCCGCCCCGATGATACCGAACTTCAGCATGGAGCCCCCTTGGAAACGGTCGGCAGTGTAGCCAATGACGATGCGCGATACAACCGCCCGCTTTCGGGCAGGTCCCAAGTCCCTACGACGCAGGGCTTCGTCTATGTGATACTGGACGCCCAGTAGGCGAACAGCTTGCAGGGCGGGCCTTGTCTACGAGGCAGAGTGGGCGATACTGGGATTGAACCAGTGACTTCTACCGTGTGAAAGCAGAGGCCTCCGTTTTCACACCGTATCGTTCTATCGCCCTCTGCAGCGCACTGAAGCCAAGTGTAGACGCAGTCTAAAGATGGGTCAAGCGGACCGTAGCCGACTGTTGCTCTATGTGTCTTTGTATTGCTGATTGGGGACGCTCTCAAGGTCAGAGTCAAGGTCAGAGTTCGTCTCGCAGGGAGCCGGCAAACCCGTCCGGGGGCGGGGTTCCTTCTCGTCAAGCGCCCCACCGCGCCTGCCTTCGTCCCAGGTCAACCGAGGGTGGGAAACGTTCTTTTGAGGTTCTGTGCCTCGATTCATGGCTTTATGATAATTGGAGCGGTCAAGCCACCAAGACTTGGTGGTTTCCGTTAAAAGGCGGGATTTCAGCGAGCGGGTGGGATGGAGATTCGGCCTTGCCTTTTCCAACGTCTCAGGGTAGTCAGCGAAATATCTTTTTCGCCCGTGTCGCTGCAGAAGATGCTCGTCGAGGAGCACGCCGGCAGCGTCCTGTATCGCTCAGAGTACAATCCGTACTTCCACACGGATTCCAAGCTGTTCCCCGCGACAGAGTTCCTTGTCGAGGTCTTGCAGCACCTTCCTGACGCCGGCACCCACCTGATTCGTCGCTATGGGCTGTATTCCTCGCGCTCCCGTGGTACATGGTCCCGCACGCCCCACCTTGCCCGCCTGGCTCCCGAGGGCTGGCAGAAGGACCACCAGGGGCAGCCTGCTCTGCACCTCAGCACACTCTCCCAGGACACCATGGATCAGTCCGTGTCGGCCAAGGAAGCCCGCTCCGCCTGGGCAAGGCTGCTCGCAAAGATCTACGAGGTCGATCCCTTGCGCTGCACCCGCTGCGGTTCCCAGATGCGGGTCCTTGCCGTCATTACCGATCCCCAGCAGGTCCTCAGGATCCTCCGCCACCTTATCAAGACCGGCGCGGCCCCCCCGGGACTCGACGCCGCTTCTCTATGTTGACTCTCCTCCCCCCCGTTCCCACACGCGCGAGATTCTTGCCCTCCCATGAGCCGTGCAACCCTCGTGTGGACCACGATCGCTTTCTCCAACCCTCTGTGCCAGCACGAGGCATCTCCTCAGCCCTTCCCGCAGAGTCAGTTGCGCTCTCGCAGCTGCTCTCCGGGCCGAACTCCAGCCTGGACTCCTGCGAAGCCCCCGTCAGGAGCTATAGTTTTTACTACCATTAAGTCAACCTTGTAGCCCGCCCCGTCGAAGGTTTCAAGCGGTCCGATGAGCTCTTCGCCCCAAAAACCGTATTCCGATAGCAGCACAAGGATTCTTTTCCCCATGAGGTCGCCTCCTCCATCGCCCCATTGCCGACGTGTTTTCGCCGTGGGCATGGGACTCCGATGCTATCCGGCGGGCTTGCATATGCCGGCTTTGACCGCGTCTTCTCCGAGATTATCGATGAACCGTTTGATGACAAGCTGGATGAGGTAGTAGCCGAATGTGGGATTTTGGTAATAGAGCTGCATGATTTTCGACGAATTGATCACGTACGTCTCACCGTCGGAAAGGCATTCCGCGGTCTGCGTGCGCGCCTTGTAAGGGGAAAAAATGCCGATCTCGCCTATGATCTCGCCGGCCTTCACGATCCTGTCGATTTCAATCAGCTTGATGGTTCCTTTCGTAATGTAGTAGATGCTGTCCGCATTGCACCCTTTTTGAAAGAGTATTTCGCCCTTTTCGATCGGTCTCTTTTTCATGTACGGCACAAAGCCTTCAAGGGAATAGGATCCCAATAGAGGCAGTCTTCACCTTCGCGATCAATGTCTTCATCTGGACCAAGCGGACGATATTGAGGGGCAGGAGAAACATGTGCAGGAGCGTCACCGGCACGAGACCGCCGAAAAATCCGTACGTGATGAAAAAGACATTGCTTGCGATTCCCAAGATGCGGAGTGAAATGATCGTCTTCATGTAAAAGGTGGCCGCCACCAGCAGGGACGCGATATATCCGATGATATCGATCCACGTGACGGACTTGACGAACGCGTCGATCCCATCGGTCAGCCATTCGATCATGACCGTTCCTCTTTTATACCATGACGGGCATCAGGGTCTGTTTCCGCGGTAATGAAGGGCGAGGATCGTGATGTCGTCATATTGTTCAGCGTCGCCGGAAAAAGCGGCGATCTCGTCGACCACGTCGTGGACGAGCGACTTCATATCCTTGTCCCGGGCATGGGATTTCTTCAATGCCCCGATAAGCCGGCTGCTTGTGAACATCTCCCTCTGAACGTTGTTGGCTTCGGTCGCGCCGTCCGTATAGAGGAACAATGTTTCGCCCGGCTTCATCCCAAGCTTTTGCTGGGTGAACGTGGCCTCCGGCAGGCAGCCGAGGATGTAATTCGTGTCAATCTTGACGAATTCGGCCGAACCGTCGCAGCAGATGACGGGGGCAAGATGTCCGCCGTTTGCGAAAGTGATTTCACCCGCCTCCGTATCCAGCACGGCGCAGAATACGGTCACGAAGGAACCGGACTCGTTATCGGGGTGAAGGATGTCATTGACCCGTTGCAGCACCTCGTTCAACGGCTTGTTCCGAAGAGCCTCCGTCTTGAGCAATGTTTTCACGATCGTCATGAACAAGGCGGCGGGAACGCCCTTGTCCGAAACGTCGCCTATGACGACGCAGATCTTGTTCCTGTCCACAAAAAAGAAATCATAGAAATCGCCGCCGACCTCCTTTGCAGGCTTCATGTACGCATAAAGGTCGAACTCCTTTCTGTCGGGAAACGGGGGAAATATCCTGGGGAGCATGTTGATCTGTATTTCATGCGCGGTATGGAGTTCGGCCTCGATCTTGTCCTTCTTTTCCTTGATGACCTGATAATTCATGGCCCGTCGTATCATGAAGGCAAAAAGAAAAAGACCGAATGAATTGGCCGCCACCATGGGAATGAAAAGAATTTTGACGAGGCCGAACGCGCAGTCGAACGGCCTGGTAATAAGGAGAACCAGCCCCAAATGAAATATCTCGTAGGACCCCGCGTAGATGGCGGCATGGAGCGGCCTCAAGAACTTTTTCTTCGTGATGTAAAAAAGAATGCCGCCCGACACCCCCGCGAGAAACGTGGCGATGCTGCAGGGCACGGCCGTGACGCCGCCTTCATAAAGTCTGTACAGGCCGCTGATGAGCCCGGCGCCTATGCCCGCGACAGGACCTCCTAAAAGGCCCGCGATGAGCGGGGGAAGGTCCCTCACATTGGCCTTGGCCTCCATTCCGGGGCCGCAGGCCGTGGCGTCCCCGACCTTGAAAGCGCTCTTGGACGCCAGGATCGCGAGAAATCCGAAAAGGAGCAGTATCAGCGCTATTTCCTTGATATTTGTCTTTTGGCGGCCGGAGATTTCGATCTTCTTTAAGACCCCGGTTTGAAAGAGCAGGTAGAAGATGATGAGCAAGACGCACACATACTGGAGCAGGTCTATCAGGATGAGCGCATAGTCCGTCAACAATGACAGAATACCCATTTTTCTCCATGCTCCTCTCTCAATTTAGGCGCGATCACGATTCCAAAAATTTGGCCATGGAAAGGATGTTTTTGCCGTTTTCCCTTTTATATTCGAGCTGATCCATCACGCTGACGACAAGGTGTATGCCCAGCCCGCCGATTTTTCTCTGTTCCAGGGGGAGATTCAAGGTTCCAGTCGGCACATGGGACAAGGGGTTGAATGCAATTCCCTCGTCCGATATCCGTATGGCAATGCCCTTCCGTTCCTGATACCCGCTGACGTCAAGCTCAAAATCGCCGCTTGCCTTCGGATACGCATGATGGATGATGTTGACGATGACTTCCTCGCTTGCAAGCCTTATTCTGTTCAGAGGAATTCCCTTAAAACCGATCCGCTCCGCCTCCGTCATGACTAGATCGAGGGCTCTTTCCAGATTTTCCAAACTTGCTTCATACTTCATTGACGTTCTGCGCTTTTTTACCGCGGGCTTCGCCTAAAAAGAGCAGGGCCGATGATGCCGGTCGTAAAAAACAGTTCCCGGCAGACTTCAATCGGAATAGGCGTCCTGCACGATCATGAAATTCGCAAGCCCGGTCATCTTGATCACATCGAGTATTGTTTCGGATGCGCCGATCAGGTATATCTTGCTGTTTTCCCCGATTTTCTGCTTGGCAAAGACAATCACCCTGATTCCCGCGCTTGAAATGTATTCGAGGTCTTTAGCGAAAAAAACGATATTCCCGATTGCCTTGCCCTTGAGCTTGGCCAGTTCGTCCGACAATGACGGGGAGTTGACCGCGTCGAGCCGTCCCTGGAGAGTTACCTTGACCGTGTTGTTCGAATGCATGACTTTGAATCTGGATTCCATAGTGCCTCCGTGAATTGTTCTATATTAATCTTCTTCCACCATACCATGAACGTTCATTTCCCCACAAGTACGATCACGGACCTCGGACCGACAAGGATTTCACCCTGGTTTTGAAGAACGATTTCCTCACCCGGATCGCAGATGTCATGCGGTGGAATCATGTCGGTATTGGCAAACACGTGCCATTTCCTGTCCTCCGGCAAACGGGGCAGCTCAAACACGTGCATTTCCCAATGCATGTTCATTGCCGTATAGATGTCGTTGTCCCTTTCCCTTCCCTGTTTCGCGTGTTTCCCGCAGAGCATGAACGCAAGGCACCGGCTTGACGGAGAAAAGTCGGCGTTCCATGCATTGGTCCCGTGCCAGCTGATGTCCGCGTACCCGCTGCCGACGTAGTCGGAGTTCCGGAAAAACGCATTGCTCCGCAGGACGGGATGCGCATGGCGGAATGCGATGATTTTCTTGAAATATTCGAAGATCTCCCTGTTCGTCTCAAGCAGGTCCCAGTCGAACCACGCGAGCTCATTGTCCTGGCAATACGTGTTGTTGTTCCCCTCCTGTGTCCGGCCCGCCTCGTCACCGTAGAGGATCATGGGAACGCCCCGACTCACCATGAGCAGGGTCACGCCGTTCTTGATCTGTTTTCTCCTGAGCGCGTTGACGGCGGCATCCCGGGTCGCACCTTCAATGCCGCAGTTCCAGCTCAGGTTATCGTCGCCTCCATCCCTGTTGTTTTCTCCATTGGCTTCGTTATGTTTGCCGTTGTACGAGACCAAGTCCATCAGCGTGAAACCGTCGTGGCACGTGATGAAATTGATGGAGGCGTTCGGGCCGCGCCATCCGTACAGGTCGGGCGACCCCTGTATCCTCTGGGCCATGCCGCCCGTTCCCCCCTCGCTTTTCAGGAATTTGCGGATGTCGTCCCGATACTTCCCGTTCCATTCCGCCCACCTTCCCCAGGACGGGAATGACCCCACCTGGTACAGCCCGCCCGCGTCCCAGGCTTCCGCGATGAGCTTGCATTTGCCAAGGATCGGATCAAAGGCGAGCGTTTCGAGCAGGGGCGGGTTCGCCATGGGCGCGCCATTCTGGTCCCGGCCGAGGATCGACGCGAGGTCGAACCTGAATCCGTCCACGTGGTATTCGTACACCCAGTACCGAAGGCAATCAAGGATCATGCTGCGGACGATCGGGTTGTTGCAGTTCAGGGTATTCCCGCACCCGCTGAAATTGTAGTAATACCCTTCCGGGGTCAGCATGTAGTAGGTATTATTGTCGATGCCGCGATAGGAGATGTAGGGCCCGTTCTCATTGCCCTCCGCCGTATGGTTGAACACCACGTCGAGGATCACCTCAATGCCTTCATGGTGGAGCGCCTTGATCGTTGCCTTCAATTCGTCGATCTGCATTCCGAACTTCCCGGTCGCCGCGTATCCCGCCTTTGGCGCGAAAAACCCCACCTGGCTGTATCCCCAGTAGTTCAAGAGCGGTTTGCCGGTGACGGGCGAAATGCGCTCATTTTCAAATTCATCGAATTCATGGATGGGGAGAAGCTCGATGCAATTGATGCCGAGGTCTTTGAGGTACGGGATTTTTTCCTGGATCGTCGCAAAGGTGCCGGGATATTTCATGCCCGACGAAGAATGCCGGGTAAAGCCCCTGACGTGCATTTCATAGATGACCAGGTCTTCCATGGGGATATCGGGCGCCATGTCGTCCGCCCAGTCGAAATCGTCAAAAAAAATCCGCGACCGGTGCTGGTATTTCTTGTTCCAGTCCGGCGTGACCCCCCATTCATCACGGCCGCCGACGAGCCGCGCATAGGGATCCATGAGGATTTTTTCCCTGTTGAACCACTGCCCGCTCTTGAAATTGCAAGGGCCGTCCATCCTGTAGCCATAGTCGATTTCCTCGATCTCGAGGTTGAACACGGTCATGCAAAAGACGTTCCCGATGTGGAATTCGTCGAGAAACGGGATGGTCGCGTACGGTTCATCCTCGTTTTTCCTGAACAGAAGCAGCTCGCAGGCGGTCGCGTGGCGGGAAAAGACGGAGAAGTTCACCCCTCCGGGAACGATTGTGGCTCCGAACGGCAGCGGTTTTCCGATTCTCAGGTCAAACCCATCGCGGTGATGTGTCGGGTGCGCATCAATCCGTATCATTGTGCCACTCCTTTATTCCCTATGCCGACACGATCGTGACCTTGATTTTCGGCCTGTGCGTCAGGTTGGGCAATTCAATGACTAGGTCCTTGGCGTTGAATTTCGTCCACTCCGTGTTGTCCACGAACACGCTTTGGATCGCGATGCTTCCTTTGGGCAATATGTCGGGCTGTACGCGGAGCTTGCCGTCGGGGAAACCGTCTTCCAACGGTTTGAAATACAGCGTCAGGGGTTTTTTGGTGATAAGGAGGTTCGTATAGGTCTGTGCAAGGTAGCAGAGCTCGGTGGAGTGGTAGCCGCTCATGGAATGGCTGCCTTTCAGCCGTTCGTTCCCCAGCAGATACGGAATCCCATTGTTCAACACGTTGAAGTACACGGCCCCGTCATCATGGTCGAGGAAGAACGTGTTGTAGAAAGCGACGGATTCCCGCGCGTATTTCAGGTATTCCGCTTTTTTGAGCACGCCGTGAAGGATGAGGTACGCCAGGATCCCCTGCTCCTGCTGCCACCACGCCTTTCTGTCATGCCACGCAAAGCGATGCATTTTTTCGTCTTTCTGGAGGACGCGGTCGACCACGTCGTACCACCCGAACCGCTGCTTGTCCATTCCGGCTTGAGGCATCAGCGACGCTATTTTTTCCGCGAGATTCACGTACTTCTTGTCCGGGAAAAGGCTGAAAATCCGCAGAAGATTCCAGGCGATTTTGAGGTTGTGTCCCACGACGGCACGGTTTTGCTGCCAGCCCCATTCCTGGTCCTTGCTCCAGTCCTCGAAGAATTTTTCCTGCACGAACGGGCTGTTTGTATAATCGGGGAAATAGTCGACGATGCAATCGCCGGTGTATTTGAGGAATTCCTCGAATTTCTTATCCCCTGTCGCAAGGCAGAGATTGATGAGGTACGCCGGCGCATGGTCGCCGACCGAATTCCAGTTCTTTTTCGCCCGGTTTCTTCCAAGGCCTTCACTCCTGGGGTCCAGAGTAATGGGGTCGATATGGGAAAAATATCCTCCCTTTTCCTTGTCCAGGAAAAACCGGTCGAACAGGTCGATCGTCATCCGGATATCTTTCATGATTTTCTGGTCGCCGTTTATTCTGTAGGTCTGGGTGGGTCCGGCAAGGGCGTAAATCTGTTCGTAGGCGGGGATCGCGTCATAGTCGTCCCCGAATTCGGAGGCGAATATCTTGTTTTCGTTCCCGTCCTTGACCGTGATACCGTGGTACCAGTACACGATGTTTTCATCCACGTCATAAAACCGCATATGGTCCCTGAGATACAGGGTCCCCTTTTCCGCCGCTTCCAGGAAGGCGTCATTGCCCGTGAGCATGAACCCGCTGGCAAAACCGTACACCAGCCTGGAAATCGTGTCCGTCTCCTGCCTGAAATCTTTGTCGTAGTGGCCCTTCCGCTCGCCCGTGAGATCGATCAGGGTGCAGTAGTTGCGATAATCGATTTTGGGCTCGCGCCCGAATTGCGCGCGGAGGTAAAAACTGCAGATGCTCTCCACCTGCTTGATCCACCAGTCAGGTTCCTCAAACCTGAAAGTGGCCGGATCTGGGCCCGGAAAATCCATGACCTTTGCCTCGAAGATGTGTCCGTCCCCCACGGGGTAATAGATGCCGTAGACGAACACGAGCTGTCCCTTCACAAGCATATCCGGGATTTTGGCCGTGCAATCCGCGTAGGGCTCGCCCAAATTGCGTAAAACGCGGCCGAAAAGGTTGGAGCCGAGCATGACGTCGAACACCCTGCCGTCCGAGGTCTCGATTTTGCAGATGTTGGCTTTACGGTCAAACTCCCTTACGTAGCCGCCTATCATGTCCGAAAACTCGAAATCATGGACTTTCATCGTTTCCTCCTCGCGCAAGGCATTTGGATTTCATTCCGACAGCAAATCGATGATCTTCCGGGCAAACAGGTGGCAGTGGCCGCCCGTTCTTGCAGTCACCAGGTCATTGTCCACCACGACGTCTTCATTTACGTAGACGGCTCCCATGTTCCTTGCGTCCCCCACCAGGTTGTTGTGGACCGTGACTCTCCTTCCTTTCACGAGCTCCGGCATTGGTGAAAGCAGCCACATCCCGTGGCAGATGATCCCCTTGAGGACGTTTTTCTTCGCGAATGCCCGCCTGATGAACTCACACGCGGGCGGGAGCCTTCCCACATCCTCGGTATACCGCAAGCGGTCCGACACCATGCCCGCGGGAACGATGATCGCGGAAAAGGCTTCCAGGGCCTCGTCATCGATCGATTCAAAGCTTTCACGCACCTCAAAGGGCGCGTGGTATTCATGCCCCTTGAAGGTGAGCGAGCTCTGGCCCCACAGGCGGGTGAGGAAATGAAGGTCGGCCCCTTCCTCCAGAAACCGGTAATGGTAGTACCAGATCTCATGCTCGTAGAAATCGCCTTCCATGAGGATGCCGATTTTTTTGCCTTCCAGTTTCATGAGAGCTCCCGGTTTCTACGGCCGGACGATCTTGTCGATCGCCTGAGCTACAGCGCCGTGAAGGTACAAGACGTCGATTCCGATGATCAGGTTCAGGAATCCCTGCTTGATCCTCTCGTTCGCCTGTTCGGGCGCCACCGTGATGATCCCGCACGGCATTTTGATCTTTTTGCACGCGGAAAGGACCTTCTGGACCGCGGCTTCCACCTTCGGATCCGAGGTCTGTCCCAGTATCCCCATGCTCCCCGACAGGTCAAGCGCGCCGATCATGACCGTATCCACCCCCTTGACCGATAGGATCGATTCGATGTTCTCCACGGCCTTGATGTGCTCGATCATGAGAACGGTCATCACCTCGTCGTTCGCCGTTTGCATGTACTCGCCCATATGCATGCCGTAGCATTGCGCGCGCGAAAGCCCGGCGCCCCGTTCGCCCCAGGGTGGGTATTTCATGGCGCGGACGGCCGCTTCCGCCTCTTCCTTCGTGTTGACAAGGGGGACGATGATGCCGTCCGGGCCATTATCAAGCGCCCGCTTGATCATCGTTTTATCGTTCCATGGCACCCTCAACATGATGCTCGTGTCGGAGCCGTTGGCGGCTTGAAGCATGGTGAGCGTGTTTTCATCGCTCAGCGCGGAATGCTCCGTCTCTAGCCAGAGCCAGTCGAGCCCGACGTGGGACAGGATTTCCGCAACCGTCGGGCTATTCATTGTGATCGTTGCGCCGATACACACCTTGCCGGAGGCAAGTTTCCTTTTCAAACCGTTCGGTTCCCGCAGCCCCTTTGCATTCATGGTTCATCCTCCTTGGTCTTATTCTTGACGATCGATGATTCTCAAAAGCCGTTCCCTCTTATGCGGATCGGTCGCCCTTTCCGCGATGTCCCTCTGCGTGACCCCCGCGAAATCTTCGATATCCGTCCGTCCCCCGTTGGTAATGAAAAACTGCGTCTGATCCAGATACCCCTCAAACCGGTCGAGCGCCGACATTGTCGCGCGAAGGACCGTGTCATGCATCGCGGTGAGGCCGTCACCAGGGGGATCTCATTGATGGCATCCGCGAGCCTCTGGGGACTCAAGACCTTCGCGCACATCTTCAATATGGAAAGATGGTTGAACACCGCCGCGCGAATGACCGTCTGCGCCCCCATGGGATGCTTTTCATGCAGGACGGGATCGGCGCCATGGTCGAGCAGGTACTCCGCGGTCCGGTTGCGCAGCTCCTCCATGGCCGGGTTCGAGGGGAACCCGTTGTTTCCCGTGACCGCGACAATGAGCGGCGGCTGTTGAAGCGGACCGGCCAACCGGTTCACGTCCGTTTTACACTCCTCGACCAGGACCTTGATCCTGGCAAGGGTCTCGGAAACCGCCCCCGGTTTTTCCGCCGCGTTTTTCAGCCCCTCGCCGATCGCGGAATACAGTTCATCGGCCAGGGTCTGGTCCCTTTCCTCCCCTTTCGGTATGACCGGCGCGATCCTTTCAAGGAAGGACCGGTAGTACGCCCTTTTTTCCTCAGGGGGCCTGTCGTACGGCTTGATGAGATCGACCATGGTCCTGTTCTGGAACTGAGCGGCAAGCTCGGAAGGGCCGAGGCCGCGCGCCGTTGTGATGGCCGTGCTCGCCCCTTTTTTCAGCAGCATCGAAGCAAGATCGAGGTGCCCGTAAAAAACGGCCTGGAGCAGGGCAGTGTGGCCGTTCATGTCGAAAACAGCGTCGATGTGCTCCGGCTTGTGCGCGAGAATGACCTTGACCGTCTCTACGTCCCCGCACTGTCCGGCCATATGGATGGCCAGCGCCCCCGAATCACGGTGCGGCAGGGAGATGTCCGCCGTGTTCCTCCCGCGATCGAGCAGAAGCTTTACGGTTTCATGATGGCCCCGGACCGATGCCCATAAAAGCGGGGTCCAGCCCGAAGAATCGTATTGATTAGGGTTGTTTCCGTCATCAAGCCATTTCCGGATAAAACCGGAGTCTCCAGTCCTGGCTGCCGCAATAGCGGTCTGAATGCCTGACTCTTTTCCATTTGCCTTCATACTATCGTCCTTCATCTCTGATTTTCATTGAGTATGCCGACGCTAGGGGGCTGAATTGGGCTGCGAATATTCTGACCGTAACCTTTCTTATTACACATATGACAAATGAGAAGGGATATCATAGATCTCTTTCATTTAAATATGAAGCCTTAATGAAGCCTTCGCTCGACTCCATCAGGAAGTATTCCAGCTGCGGGCTCGCCATGTCGGATTTTGGGGGGAAGAAACGTCCCTTTTCGACAAGAAGGACAGGCGGTCCGCACCCTATCCTCACTCCATGAAAGACGCGCTGTTTTCGATCGTTCCCATAGGGACTATAGGGAAGGACTCTTCCGTGCCTTCCATCGTCGTGGCAGAGAGATTCAGGCCGACGCTGCTTGAGCTTGACGGCTTCAGTCATCTGATCGTTCTCTGGTGGAGCGACTGCTATCCTGACGGAAGCGAGCTGATGAAAATGGGAGAGTGCCTTTCCGCACCGACGGACTATTCCAATGGCTGGGCCATGGGAATCTTCGCCACGCGGTCTCCGGTGAGACCGAACCCGATCTGCCTGAGTGTGGTCAGAATCAATAGTATTGATCCTGAGAAACGCACGATTCGCGTGAGCGGAATCGATGCGTTTCCCGGGTCTCCGGTGCTGGACGCGAAACCCTACTATCCGTGCCTTGACCGTGCACGGTAGCCGCGGGTGCCCGGATCGAAAACGCGCTGCCCGACCCACCGCAGATCGAGCACCTTGCCCGACAGGACGGCTACTCGGTGCGCTACTTCTCACGCTTGTTTCAGGCTATCGATTGTTCCTCTTCGGCTTCGGCCAGAATGCCCCCGTACGCCGGCAGTACTCGGTGTAGGAGTCGCCGTAACGCAGCAGCAAGTCCTGCTCCTCGGCATGGCACATGATGAGTAAAATCGGAAAGTAGATAAGCGAGAAGAGGGTCAGGAACGGCGAGTGCAGGAGCAGGCCGATCACCGCGAACAGGAAGACCTCCCCCTCCGCCTGCGGATGGCGGATTTTGTGATAGATCCCGCCATACATAGTGTGCTCCTTTTTCGGCCGCATGGCCTCCTCGCCGGCATGGATTACGCCGACAATCATCAGGGTCCCGGCCGGGATGCCGATCGCCAGGGCAATGACGATCGAGATCCACCAGGCCCAGGGAAACCTGTCGGGCAGCGGAGTCGCCAAGGGGAAGAAGTAATAAAGGATGTAATTGGCGGTGATGACAAATTCGAACGCCGCGGCGATCAGCCGGTAGTAAAAGCAGCGTTGGTAGGCGCGCGGCCCAATCAGTTTCTCCTGAGCCGCAGGGCTGGCGCTGCGCACGTAGAAGCACAGAAGCAGTATCGAAGAGAAGAGCAAGATGGCGAAGTTTATCCAGGCGAACATGAGAGTCTCCTTTCTGGATTGAAATGATGGATTCTCGGCCTAAACGACCGACCAACAGCCTCCGTTCCCAAGCCAGACGCATAGCCGGGTTCTGACTCAGGTACGCATCGACGAGCGCCTTCGGGACGGCATTCATTGGGCAGGAGAAGTTGACGCAGCGGGTGCACGTATTGCGCCGCAGCAGATAGCCAGCGCTGACACCCGAGACGATGGCGATTGCGGCCAACAGGTATTGGCTCTTTCCCCCGTTCTTCTGGTCTGTGCAGGCTGCAGCGACCCCCTCTGTCTCACCGCGGGCGGACTATGCCCAGCGGGGCACCAACACCCTGCAGCAAATATTCCGTGACCATTTCGGGCATTTCGCGGCCGACTACGATGCGCGCTACGCGAAGGAACTGGGCAACTTCCGCATCGAGAGGATCACCCGCGTCGCGACCCGCTTCCTTTCATGAGCCAAGAAAGGCATCAGGCCGGGGAGCTCCTGTTCCGAAAGGACGATACTGCCGAGAGGCTCTGCTACATCGTTCGCGGTAGCCTGGAGCTCGTCGAGATCGGCAAGCTGGTGGCAGAGGGTCAGTCATCAGGGAGACCGGTATCTTCTCTCCTTTCCACAAGCGAACCATGTCCGCCCGCTGCCACACCGACCTGGAGCTCTACTCCATCGACCAGCAGAGCATAATGCAGATCCTTTACCGGATTCCCCAAGTCTTCGTCGATCTTATCCAGCTCACCCTGCGGCGATTCACCGTGAATTTCATAGACAGAATTGGCGAAAAAGAACGGCTAGAGAACGAGCTCAAGATCGCCCACTCTATCCAGACGTCGATGCTCCCCAAAGGCTTGCGCCCGTTCCCCGACAGGAGGGACGTCGAGCTGCACGCGACCATGAGACCCGCGAAAGAGGTGGGAGGCGACTTCTACGATTTCAGCTTTGTTGACAGGCGAACACTGTACTTCGCTATCGGCGATGTATCCGGCAAGGGAATAGCCGCGGCGTTGTTCATGGCGATCTCCAAGACGCTGCTGCGAAACGAGGGGATGAGAGGAATCCCACCCGGGCAGATCCTGACAAACGTCAACAACATCCTTTATCCAGACAACGAGGAGTGCATGTTCGTGACGGTGTTCTGCGGGATACTCGACACCCAGACGGGTGAAATCCAGTTCGCCAACGCGGGACACAATCCACCCGTCGTCTGCAGGAAGAGCAGCGCCGTCGAGTTCCTCAAGATGAAGAGTGGATTCGTGCTGGCTGGCATGGCTCACAGAGACTACGTGACCGAAACGATGAGACTCGAGCCCGGGGACCACCTGCTTCTCTACACCGACGGCGTGACCGAAGCCATGAACGAGCGTGAGGAGCAGTTCACCACCAGACGCCTAGAAGAGTCGATCGAGCAACAGCCGGTGGATGGTGCCAAGATGCTCATCGAGAGGATCGTGAACAAGGTGGCCGAGTTCAGCGCAGAGGCGCCGCAATCAGACGACATCACCATGCTTGCACTGAGATACCTGGGCTGAAGGGCGCTTGCAGGTCCAGCCGCCATGACACATTGGCAGCGGTCGACGGCAAGACATATATGTTCGGTGCCTGCCGGCCGATGTGCTCGACCCGATGAATCTATCCCTGTACTATCGCACATGGCAGTCGGAGGCTAGAGGTGATGAAACTCAAGGGCAGAAAAATCGCCGTGTTGATCGAGGGTGATTTCTACGAGCACGAGATCTGGTATTATCACTACCGTTTCCCGGAGGAAGGCGCTGAGCTGCACTTTATCAGTCGCCTTTGGGGACAGCAGTCCATCACGTTCAAGGGGCACGAGTACCATGCTCCGTTCGAGTGCCACGAAAGTTTCGAGAACCTGAGCGACGAAGGCCTCGCGAGCTACGCAGCGATAATCGTGCCGGCCGGCATGGTGGCTGACCGTCTTCGCTATACGGAGGACATCGGCAAGCTTCCGCCGGCGACCGACTTTCTACAACGCGCGTTCGCCAACAAGAAAATCGTCAAGGGAATCATCTGCCACGGGTTGTGGCTCGTGTCACCGGCCCCGGAGATTGTGCGCGGCCGCCGCCTCGTGGTACACAACAACCTGTTGGGCGATGCCCGGAACATGGGTGCGGTGTATGTGGATCAGGACGTTGTGGTGGACGGTGATCTGGTCACCGCGCGTACTGGCGACCACTGCCACTTGTTCGCCCGGACGATTATCGATCTGATTGCCACGAAACCCGGATAGATCCGGCTGAGCATATGCGAAAGCACCTTCCTGATGGCTCTCGGACGCACTTCAACGCCGCCAAGAGGGCCTGGTGACCGGTGAGTTCGGGATTCCGCCACCTGCCGGACTGTAGGATCCGCTTATCTGTCTTCAGCTGTTGAGGACCTCAACGAGCTTTTCGGCATAGGCGATCGATGACTCCACAGAACAGCCGTTTACGAACGGATAGTCAAACACGACGCTTGGGTTCTCGCGATTGGCGTTATCAGCGAAGGCGACATCTCCATCAGGACCAACTGCATCTCTGGCTAGATCTTCGAGCGGATAGAGGAATACCGGTGTAATCACGTTGGCAGGTTGATTATCTTCAGTTATGCCGTACAACTGAGAATAGTCGAGGTCGGTATGAAAATCCCAGGCCCGCGGATGGGCGGTAATCTTCTTGCCCCAGACTATGCTTCTGTAACTGTTCTGAGGATCGCGAGTAAAGACCAGGGCGGCAACTGCATAACAGAGAGCCCCGATGACTTTGTTGTCACGATATGCCTCAAGAAGCATGTCATGCAGGTGTTTCCTCGAATTGATGTCAAGTATGGCGCCCGGCCCGCAGGTGAGTGCTATCGCGTCATAGTCAGACATTTTTGCGTCATCGATTCCTACGGCATTTTCCCATTCAGTACCGTCAACCAGTTCCTTTACCCTCTTGCATACTTCCGGTGGATTGGTCTTGTAGTTCTGAATTGGATCTACGAACTCAGGATCAACACTGATGGCAAATGGTAGTGGTTTCTTGCCGCGCGGTGTCGCCAAGGTCACCTCGAAACCCGCATATAATGCAACGGGACGCGAACGACTAATACGATTTCGCGGTTACCCTTTTCGACAATATATATACTATAATAAAAAAGGAGATCCAACCATGACCAACCTCAAAGACCGCATTCTGGACCTATTCAAGGCCCCGTGCCTGTCAGGTCTTGCCACGATCACGAAGGACGGCAAGCCGTGGGTCCGCTACGTAATGGTGGAGGCTTCGGCCGACCTGACGTTCCGGTGTTCCTCGTTTGTCAACGGACGCAAGGTCGCTCAGATCGAGAGCAACCCCGAGGTACACCTGACGTGCGGCATCGCCCAACCGACGGACATGGGGCCGTATCTCCAGATCCAGGGACGCGCGGAGTTCTCGACAGACTGCGAAGCCCGGCACGCCTTCTGGAGCGACAGGCTCAGCGCCGTCTTCGAGGGCCCGGACGACCCGAAGTACGGCGTCGTCACGGTCCACGCCTACCGCATCGAGCTGTGGTACGTCGGCTCGAAACCCGAAGTCTGGGAGAGAGGGTAATCGCAGCCAAAGAAGAGCGTAATGAACGCAAGGAAGGTTGGCAATAGGGAGGTATACTTGATGGCATCCAAAGTTTGGTACGTAGGAAACAGAAGTTCGTCCCCAGCTACAAGCTATGTGGCGATGATGCTGGAGGCGTTTGACGCCGCCGGGTTTGATAAAATGATCAAACCGCAAGACACGGTCGCTATAAAGACCCACTGCGGGGAGTGGAATAACACCGCTTACTTGAGACCCGTTTATGCACGAGCGCTGGCGGACAGGATCAAAGAGCTGGGAGGGCGTCCCTTTGTCACGGACACCACCACCCTTACCTATGGTCCCCATAACAGCAGGGCGACCGAGCTGGATATACGGATGACCGCCGAGCGGAACGGCTTCACCTCGGCTGCTTTGGGTTGCCCTTTTATCGTTGCCGACGGGTTCAGCGGAACGGATGATGTCATTATCGATCTTCCGGAAGGATACATCTTGAAGGAGGCCTTCATTGCCAAGGCCATCGCACATGCGGATGTCCTGATTGTACTCACACACTTCAAGGGGCATCCCCTCGGTGTTGTCGGCGGAGCCCTGAAAAACCTCGGTATCGGTGCTCAGTCCCAAAGAGGCAAGCACAATGTGCATCTGGGCGGTCACCCGAAATACGGACTGGGGGCCACCACGGATTTCCATCCCGAGCGATGCAAAGGC
>Ga0153915_10001076_pt1 | contig 25170 bp, 25 predicted proteins | sample Opewatmetagenome_2_FD_107003 | JGI IMG/M metagenome (GOLD analysis project Ga0153915, IMG submission 107003) | Freshwater wetland microbial communities from Ohio, USA - Open water 3 Core 3 Depth 3 metaG | ecosystem: Environmental > Aquatic > Freshwater > Wetlands | place: USA: Ohio, Lake Erie...
CCCGGAATCGGGCGCCAACGTCGTCACGACGGAGAACTCGGACTGGGCGACCAACTGTCCCGAGTACAAAGTCACGGCGGTGGAAATCGTCAAGGTGAACCAGCCGTCCGAGTGGCAGAAGCGTTTCCACGAGTTCACCGAGCACCAGTTGCAGCTGCTCAAGGGACGCGAGGCGACGCACGCGTGAGAGCCGATCGCCTCGTTTCGATGGCCAACGACATCGGCCACTTCTTCGACGCCGAGGCCGACAAGAACGAAGCCGCGAAGAGCGTCGCGAACCACATCAAACGCTACTGGGATCCGCGGATGCGGCGCGAGATCGTCGCGCACTACCGCGAAGCCGGCGGCGCCGGTCTCGATCCCCTCGCTCGCTCTGCGGTTGCTCTATTAGCTACGTCCGCCTGAAGGCGGACGCTACGTCCTGAAGGCGGACGCTACGTCCGTCCGTAGCGTCCGGCTTGAGCCGGACGGGAGGTCGCCAGTGAAACGTGTGCTGTTTGCCGCCGTGATTCTGCTGGCCGGTTCGTTTCCAGCATCCGCGCATCACTCGACAACCGCTGAATTCGACGTTGCGCACAGGATGACCCTCAGCGGCACGCTCACGAAAGTCGACTGGGTCAACCCGCACATCGTCGTGTTCATCGACGCAAAGGACACGAGCGGTCCGGGAAGTACTGTCGGCTGGAAGTTCGAGAGCAATCCACCTGCCTGGTTCAGGCGCGTCGGCGTCAGCCGCGCCGATTTTGCGAAGGCTATCGGACAGACCGTGACTGTTGAAGGCAACCGGGCGAAAGACGGCTCGCTCTACGGCTACCTGGTGAAGATCACCTACGCCGACGGCAACTCACTCGAGCTCGTCGCGCCTGGATCCGATCGCTAAGGGGAGCGAGATGATGAAACGCGCGCTACTTCTCACGATCACCATGTTCGGCGCGGCCGCGACACTGGCCGCGCAGTCGAGCAACGGACATCCCGATGTGAGCGGCACGTGGCTGTTCTCGATCGACCTGCCGCCCATCGCGCTCAAGCGTCAGACGAACGGGTCGACGTCGGTCAAGGGCATCGATGCCAGCGGCCGCAGGCCGGCGGCGGAGAACGTGGCCGGTGCGCTGCCCTCCACGCCGGCGCCAGTGTACAAGCCAGAGCTCCGGGCGAAAGTGAAGGACCTGATCGACCACGAGAGCAAGACCGATCAGGTCTTTTACTGCGGCCGCCCCGGCGTGCCGCGCATCGGACCGCCGCGCCGGATCATCCAGCTGCCGAACGAAGTTGTGTTCCTGTACGAAGACATCTCCGGCGATCCCTACCGCGTCATTCCGACCGACGGCCGGGCGCACAAGAAGGATGGGAACCCGTCGTACTACGGCGATTCAGTGGGCCGCTGGGAGGGCAACACGCTCGTCGTCGACGTGACGAACTTCGTCGAGGACACGTGGTTCGGCGAGGACGGCTACTTTCACAGCGATGCCATGCACGTGACCGAGCGCTTCTGGCGCAACGGGTCCAACCTCGTCTATCAGGTGACGGTCGATGATCCGAAAGTCCTGACCGCGCCGTGGACGATGGCGCCGCGCGTGGTGAAGCCGTCCACCGAGTCCCTCGAGGAATCGCCGCGCTGCGTCGAGGCCGACAGCAAGCTGCTCGTCAACGACGATCATCACGGCCAGCGGTGAGCGTGCGGGCTTGCCCCGTGGCGCTAGTGCGCCTGGAAGCCCATCGCGCCGGTGTGGAAGCCGGCTCGGGCGAGATGCGGCGCAATCGGATGCGCGGACGGCGGCACGCCGTCGATCTCCTCGATGAGCATTCCTCGCGGCGCCTGATCCTCTCCCGCGGGCATTCGTGAACGCTCGCGCAGCGCGCGCGCGATCGCGCGTGCGGTCTTCGAGCGCTGCGGCTCCGCGTCAGGCAGGAATGTGAGCAGCTGGCGATCTCCGCGAGCCAGATACGCGGCCAGTGCGCCGTCGACCAGGATCACCGTGGCTCCGACAGATCGCGTGGGGCCACGACCCGCCGCCGGAGCGGTCCCTTCGGCGGAGGCGGGCCACCTGATTGCCGCGCCGTACGGGTTTGCGGGGTCGGTCGCCGAGAGCGCCACCACCTCGACGTCCGCGTCGTCCGCCGATGGGTCGCGGAGGGAGCGGAGCAGATCGAGCGCGCCGGGCAGCGCGAACTGGGTGGCGCCAAGGCCCGCGACAAAATAGCCGCGCCGGATCTTTCCCGCCTCTTCCATCGCTTTCAGCACCGGATAGACGACGCCGAAGCCGCCGCTCGTGCCTTCGGAGGCGACCGCTTCGCGCGTGAGGACGCCGTGGCGGGCGAGCAGTTGCTGCGCCAAGGCGGCCGCCCAGTCAGTTGTCGTGCGGACCTTCAGGTCCGCCTTGGAACGATCGGCAGGCCTGAAGGCCTGCACTGCATCTGTCAATACCCAGCGCCCCTCTGCCGACGGGGGTGCGCTGCGGCGGGAACGAAAGGCCTGCATCACCGGTTGTCGCTGGCGTCGCCGCGTCGCGCGCGTTTGCGTGAACGCCCGCAGCGCCTGAAACGTGTCGTTGGTGACGACGCCCTGCCACGCGAGCGTCCATAAAGCATTGACCGTTTCAGCGGGGTAGCCGCCGCCCGCAGCGTCGTGGAGCGGGCCGAAGAACGACGCGCCATGTTCGCGAAGGTGATCGAGGATCGCGCGTTCGCGCGCGTCCGTCGTGGCGACTGTCGTAGCGTCCGGCTTCAGCCGGACGGGCAGCAGCTTCGAGGCGCTGTCGGCGAGATACAGCGCAATGCGGCCGTCGCGATCGCCGAGCGGCTCGACGCCGGCCCAGACGACTTCGCCGGCGGCAGCGACGGCGTCGAGATCCGCCGGGTCGTAGCCGTCAAGACGCGCGGGAAGAATTTCGGTCTCGAGAATCGACGCGGCGATCGGCGCGCCCTGCAGCTGCTCGATGACGTCGAGCAGGGCATCCGCGCCCTGGCGCCGTCTCGCGACGCCCTGCCATCGCGTTTCAAGGCGGCCGAGGACGGACTGATCGACCGGCTCGGCTTCCTGCCGCAGCTTCGCGAGCGAGCGGCGGCGGAGCTGACGAAGGACGCCGGCATCCGTCCACTCGCGTGTCGTTCCGCCCGGCCGGAATTCGCCTTCGACGACCGAGCCGTCCGACGAGAGCGCGATGAGCCCGGCGTCGACGGCCGCGACGGGCAATCCGAATCGGGAGGCGATGTCTGCCGGCGTGAACGGCGCGTGCGTCCGGGCGTAGCGGCGAATCAGATTGACGAGTGGATTGTCGGCCGCTCCGAGAAAAGCCGGGGGAAGCCCCGGGGGCAGCGCGATGTCGAGCGCGTCCCGATAGCGCGCGGCATCCTCGATGGCAATATAGCGATCGTCTCCGCCGATGCCGAGCACCAGCGCGCGGCCCTGCTTCACGAGGCCGTCGACGCTGCCTGCGACGTCGTCTGATACCGCGCGCGCTGCGATTTCCTCGCGCGAGAGATCGCCAATCGCCAGCAGCATGTCGTGAACCGCGTCCATGCTCTTCGCGTGAAATCGCGGGTCGAGCCGCTGCAGCTCGCGTTCGACGGCGTTCATCGACTCGGCGTCGAGCAGCTCGCGCAGCTCCGCGTCACCGATGATGTCGCGCAACTGCGCCTGGTCGACGGCGAGCGCCTGCGCCCGCCGTTCGGCGAGCGGGGCGTCGCCGTCGTACAGAAAGCTCGCCACGTAACTGAACAGCAGTGAGGCGGCAAACGGCGATGGATGCTCCGAGTTGACGGTCGACACGCGGACTTTCCGGCTGCGGATGTCCGCCAGCGTCGACACCAGCGCGGGCATGTCGAAGAAGTCGCGCAGGCATTCCCGGTAGGTTTCGAGCAGCACCGGAAACGATCCGTACTTCGACGCAACGGCCAGCAGGTCCGAGGCCTTCTTCCGCTGCTGCCACAGCGGCGCCCGCATGCCCGGGCGCCGCTTCGGCAGCAGCAGCGACCGTGCGGCGTTCTCGCGAAACTTCGCCGCAAAGAGCGCCGTCGCGCCAAGCTGGCGGACGACGAGCGCCTGCACTTCGTCCGGATCCGGCAGCAGGAGCCTGATGTCGGGCGGCTCGTCGACATCCGGAAACCGCACGACGAACCCGTCATCTCCCCAGAGCGTCTCGACGTCGACGCCGCGCTCCTCACGAATCTTCGCGGCGGCGGCCATGGCCCACGGCGCGTGAATGCGCCCGCCCCGCGGAGACAGCACGCACACGCGCCAGTCGCCGAGCTCGTCGCGGACACGCTCGATGAGGACAGTGCCGGCGTCAGGCACCACACCGGCGGCGGTCTTTTGATCGTTGAGGTACTGCAGAAGGTTTTCGGCCGCGAGCCGGTCGAGATCGTGCTCGCGCGTCAGCCGATCGATCGCCGCCGCAGGCGGCAGCTTCAGCAGATCGCGCATCAGGCGGCCGATGGCCAGCCCGAGCTCCATCGGACGGCCCATGCGATCGCCTTTCCAGAACGGCATCTTGCCGGGCTCGCCCGGCGCGGGCGAGACAAGCACGCGGTCGTGCGTGATTTCCTCGACGCGCCACGACGAGGCGCCGAGCACGAACGTCTCGCCGACGTGTGTCTCGAAGACCATCTCTTCGTCGAGCTCGCCGACGCGTGCCGCGCCCGGACCGGCGCCGAGCAGGAACACCCCGAACAGCCCGCGATCGGGAATCGTGCCGCCGTTGATGACGGCGACGCGCTTCGCCCCTTCGCGTCCGGTGATCTTCCCGCGCGTGCGGTCCCAGGTGATGCGCGGGCGCAGCTCCGCGAACTCATCGGACGGGTAGCGGCCAGACAGCATGTCCAGCACGCCTTCAAATGCCGCGCGGCCCAGCTCCGCGCACGGCGCCGACCGGCGAATGGTGGTGAACAGCTCGTCGATCTCCCAGTCGTCCATCGACGCCATCGCGACGATCTGCTGCGCCACGATGTCGAGCGGGTTGCGGGGATAGCGGGTCGCCTCGACCGCGCCGTCGTGCATCGCCCTGGCGACGGCGGCGCACGCGACAAGGTCGCCGCGGAACTTTGGAAAGACGACGCCTTCGCTGACCGCGTTGACCTGGTGGCCGCCGCGTCCGATGCGCTGGAGCCCGCTCGCCACAGACGGCGGCGCTTCAATCTGGACCACGAGATCGATCGCGCCCATGTCGATGCCGAGCTCGAGAGACGACGTGGCGACGAGCGCGCGCAGCCGTCCGGCCTTCAGCAGTTCTTCGACTTCGACACGCTGCTCGCGCGCGATCGACCCGTGATGCGAGCGGACGAGTGTCTCGCCGGCCAGTTCGTTGACCGCGCCGGCCAGCCGCTCGGCGAGCCGGCGGCTGTTGACGAAGATCAGCGTCGATGTGTGGGAGCGAATCAGCTCCAGCAACCGGGGATGAATGGCCGCCCAAATGGAACCCTGAGAACCTTGAGCACCTTGCGAACCTATCTTCGCCATGTCCTCGACGGGGACCTGAATGCTCAGCGCCAGCGGCTTCTTCTGTCCCGCGTCGACGATCGTGACCGGCCGGTATTTCACCGCGCCTCGGTGGGCCTCGAACTCAGCCTCGATTTCAGCGGCCGCGTCTTTGTGCCCTTTGCCCTCTGCCCTTTGCCCTCTGCTTTCAGCCCCGCCTAAAAACCGCGCCACTTCATCCAGCGGCCGCTGGGTGGCGGACAGGCCGATGCGCTGGGGCGGTTTCGGGCAGAGCGCCGTCAGACGCTCGAGCGACAGCATGAGGTGCGCGCCACGCTTTGTGGGCACGAGCGCGTGGATCTCGTCGATGATGACCGTGTCGATCGACTGCAACGCCTTGCGCGCCTTCGACGTCAGAAGTAAATACAACGATTCGGGCGTCGTAATGAGGATGTCGGCAGGCTCGCGCTGAAATTTCGCGCGTTCGGCCTGAGGCGTATCGCCTGTTCGAATCGAAATGGCCGGCCGGACGAACCGGTCGCCTCGTTCTTCGGCCACTTGCCCGATACCGGTAAGCGGTGCTCTGAGGTTGCGCTCGACGTCGACCGCGAGCGCTTTCAGGGGCGACACGTACAGCACGCGGCAGCGCGCCGATTTCACAGGCACTGGCGCGAACATGAGTCGATCGAGGCACCACAGAAATGCCGTCAGCGTTTTGCCGCTGCCGGTCGGCGAGAGGATTAGCGTCGAATCGCCGCGTGCGATCGCGGGCCAGCCGAGCGTTTGGGGACGCGTGGGCGCGTCAAACGATCGGGTGAACCACTCGCGCACAGCGGGATGAAACGGCGCGAGCGGGTCGGACGAGGCCCGAACGTTCACTGCAGCATCTTATAATGTTGACCATATATGGGTGACGCCGGCGAAGGATTGATCGATCAGGACTCGCGCATTCAGGAGCGCATGGAAGAGCTCGAGCGCGAACGCGCGAAAGCACAGATGAAAGACGTGCGCGATCCTGAAACAGTGCGCACGCTCGAGAGCCTCAAGCTCGCGCGCACCGAGCTCGAACGCCAACTGGCGTCGACGACGCACGAGCGGCGGCGCGATTCGATCGGCCAGGCGATGGCCGAGCTCGATCGGCGGATCGTGGAAACCAGTGCGCGCCTCAGCGCGCAGCGTCCGTCGTAGCGCCCGTCGTAGCGTCCGTCGTAGCGTCCGTCGTAGCGTCCGGCTTTAGCCGGACGGCCACCTCGGCTCCACTCCGATTTCGCGCGCGATGGACATCGCGCGCGCGCTGTAATCATTTGTCAGATGCGCGGGCCATCCAGCGCCCGCAAGCGCCGGCCCCGGAGGCAATGCGGCCGCCTGCGCGATCACGCGCCGATAATCGTCGGCCATCAGGCTGACGTGATGCTCCGCTTCCCAGTAGTCGTGCCCGGCTTTCCCCAGCGCATCGCGAAGCGCTCGATCGTCGGCAAGGCGGGACATCGCCGCGAGGAGCGCCGTGTCTTCCTCGAGGAGATCGATCGACACGGCAATCGGAGGTGTCGATCGTCTCGTCGGACGCCAGGTCCGCGCGTCGAGTGAAGGAATGTCGGCCGTGTGGGGAAGCGACGTGATGATCGTCGGCTTCGAGGCCGCCAGCGATTCAATCCACGACGCCGATGTTTCTCCGGCGCTCGGCCACCGGAGCGCCAGGCTGACATCGCCCGCGGACAGATAGTCCGCGATGCGATCGCTGGCGATGTAGCCGGTGCTGTGCACGCGATCGGCGACGCGATGCTCTGCGATCGCCTCGTCGAGACCTGGAAAGCCGCTGGCTCCGACGACGAGCAGATGCGCGTCGACGCCGCGCGCCGTCAACGCGCCGAGCGCCTTGAGAATCGGCTCGATGCGTTTTTCCGCCGTGACGAGGCCGAAGGTGACGAAGACGATGCCGTCGGCGGGGATGTTGTGGCTCCGGCGAATCTGCCCGCGCGCGTGAGGGGATGCCTCGCGTTCGGGCGTCCCGAGCCGGATCCGCTCGATCCGCGTGTCCGGGTGCCGTTCGCGCAGTTCCTGCGCCACGAACTCGTTGTGGACGGCGACGAGCCGGGCCGAATCGACGACCGCTCGTGTCATCGGCCAGAGATAAAACGCGGACCCCCGTAAGCCTTCCACCGCGTACTCCGCGCCGGCCGGCGGCGTCCCCGGATGGTCGTAGGCGAACTCGCGCCGGTAGTCGTCCACGCGGCGCTCGCGAAGCAGCCGTGCCGCGCGCGCGTGATGCAGCCGCGCGTCGTGCAGCACGACCAGGCCCGGGTACTGAAAGAGGTAGCCCCACATGTAGTCGTGCCACGGCGAGTTCCCGACCTGATAGACGACGAGATCGTAGGGGGCGCGCCTGTGACGCCGGACGAAGTCGTGCGCGTCAGCCTCGACGAAGCGGTCGATCGCGAGTCCTGAGGCGTCGAGGAGCGGCAGCACGCTGGCGCTGTAGCCCGCGATGCCGGTCGGTGCGGGCGGGAGCGGCGAAAACCACGCGATCCGCATGTGACGACTCATCTTAGTCCCCAGTCACCGGTCTCCGGTCACCCGTCGAGACCAGTCGACAGTCGCCGACCGAGTGCGATAGCATGAGGGGTCTGTTTGGGAAAAGGTTCACAAGCAGACGTCGCCACATTCCGTAGCCATGCAGGGCTGGTTTTCCATCCTCATCATGATCGCGCTGGGCGCAGGGTTTGCGCTCGTGTCGGTCATGCTGTCGAATCTGTTCGGGCCGCGCAAGCCCACGCCGGAAAAAAGCGCGCCATACGAATGCGGTATGCCGCCGGTTGGCGATGCGCGCGAGCGCCAGTCGGTGAAGTTCTACCTCGTCGCAATGATTTTTTTATTGTTCGACATCGAGGTCGCCTTCCTCTATCCGTGGGCGATGGTGCTGCGCGATCTCGGCTGGGGCGGCTTCGTGCAGGTGCTGCTGTTCATGGTGCTGCTGCTGGCCGGCTACATCTACGTATGGCGCAAGGGCGCGCTCGACTGGGGCACTGAGAAGGGCAGAGGGCAGAGGGCCTAGGGCATATGGGACTGGAATCGGAATACGAAATTCCCGTGCTCACCACCACCGTCGAGAAGATGGTGCAGTGGGCCCGCCGGTCGTCAATCTGGCCGGTGACGTTCGGTCTCGCGTGCTGCGCGATCGAGATGATGGCGATGAGCTGCAGCCGCTACGACGTGGCGCGGTTCGGCGCCGAGGTCTTCCGCGGCAGCCCGCGCCAGTCCGATCTGATGATCGTTGCCGGCCGCCTCTCGCGAAAAATGGCGCCGGCGCTCCGTCGCATCTACGACCAGATGCCGGAGCCGAAGTGGGTGATCTCCATGGGCGCCTGCGCCTCGATCGGCGGCGTCTTCGACAACTACGCCATCGTCCAGGGCGTCGATCAGGTCGTGCCCGTGGACGTCTACGTGCCCGGCTGTCCGCCGCGTCCTGAATCGCTCATCTACGGCATCGTCCAGCTGCAGCGGAAGATCGCCGAGCAGCGCCTCGCCTAAATGGACGCCGCCGCGCTCGTCGCGTTGCTGCAGCAGGCGGTTCCCGACGCCGCGGTCGAACCGTCCCCCAGCGTCGATCTGCAGACGACGATCTACGTGCCGCGCGATCACGTCGTGGCCCTCGCGCGCGTTCTGCGCGATGCGCCCGAGCTGAAATTCTCGTTTCTCGCGGAGCTGACGGCGGCCGACTACTGGCCGCGCGAGCCGCGCTTCGAGGTCGTCTACGTCCTCGTGTCGATCGAGCACAGGCTGCGTCTGCGCATGAAAGTCCGCCTCGACGGATCGGATCCGCACGTCGCGACTGTCAGCGGCATCTGGCCCGCGGCCAACTGGCTCGAGCGCGAGGTGTGGGATCTGTTCGGCATCGCCTTTGACGGCCATCCGGATCCGCGCCGCCTGCTGATGCCGGAAGACTGGGAAGGATCGCCGCTGCGCAAGGACTCGCCGGTGCAGATCCGTCGTCCTCCGCATGTGGCCGAACCGCTGCAGGTGACCGCGGAAGAATTCCATCAGAACGTCCAGCGCGACCGGTTGTCGCGCCGTGAGTAGTGCGGGCCTTTAGGCCTGCTTGAAGAGAATGCCCGAGATTCGCACCGAGACGATGACCGTCAACATGGGGCCGCAGCACCCCAGCACGCACGGCGTGCTGCGTCTGGTGATCGAGCTCGATGGCGAGACGATCCTCTCGGCGTCGCCGACGATCGGATACCTCCACACGGGCATCGAGAAGACCGCCGAGCAGAAGAAGTGGCAGCAGGTGATCCCGCTCGTCGAGCGCATGGACTACCTGAGCGCGCAGTCCAACAGCATGGCGTTCTGCATGTCGGTGGAGAAGCTGCTCGGCGTTGACGGCGCGGTGCCCGAGCGCGTGAAGAACATCCGCATCCTGCTCGCCGAGCTGCAGCGCATCAATTCCCACCTGGTCTGGCTCGGCACGCACGGCATGGAAGTGGGCGCCGTGTCGGTGATGCTCTACTGCTTCCGCGAGCGCGAGATCCTGCTGAACATCAACGAGATGATCGCGGGCTTCCGCCTGTTTCCGAGCTACATGCGCGTCGGCGGCCTGCGCGAGGATCTCCCGCGCGGTTTCCACGACGCCGTCCGCGCATTTCTCGATCGGATGCCGGGCAAGCTCGATGAGTACGAAGACCTGCTCACGAAGAACGAGATCTACCTGAAGCGGACGCAGGGCGTCGGCGTCGTCTCGAAAGAGGACGCGGTTGCGTGGAGCCTCGTCGGACCGATTGCCCGGGCGGCGGGCGTCGACTACGACGTGCGCAAAGTGTTCCCGTACAACGGCTACGAGACGTACGACTTCGACGTGCCGACGCAGACGACCGGCGACGTGTACGGCCGCTACCAGGTGCGCGTCGCCGAGATGCGCGAGAGCATGAAGATCTGCCGGCAGGCGCTCGATCGCATCACGCCGCTCGGTGAATATGCGATCGCCGACCCGAAGATTACGCCGCCGCCGAAGGATCGCGTCTACACGGAAATGGAAGCGCTGATTCAGCACTTCCTGATCTACTCGCAGGGATTCACCGTGCCGGCCGGCGAGGCGTACGTGCCGGTCGAAGGCCCGCGCGGCGAGCAGGGGTTTTACATCGTCTCGGACGGCACGAACCGGCCCTGGCGCATCAAGTCGCGCGCGCCGTCGCTGCTCGCGTGCCAGGCGCTCGAGAAACTCATCGTGGGCGGACTGATTGCTGACGTCATCGCCGTCATCGGCTCGATCGACGTCGTCATGGGAGACGTGGACCGGTGAGCTTTCACCCGAAGATGGCGTACGACGCCACCTTCCACAAGTCGAAGCGCCAGCTCGAGGACGAGGGTCCGGCATTCGAGTACACGCCGGAGAACCGCGCGCGCTTCGACGAGATCGTCAAGCGGTATCCGGCGGATCGCCGCCGGTCGGCCGTGCTGCCGGCGCTCTATCTCGCGCAGTACCAGCAGGGCTACATCACGGCGAACGCGATTCGCCATGTCGCCGGGCTGCTCGGCATCACGCGCGCCGATGTCGAAGATGTCGTGTCGTTCTACACGATGTTCTACAGAAAGCCGGTCGGCAGGTTCGTGCTGCAGGTCTGCCGCACGCTGTCGTGCGCGTTGAACGGCGCCGAGCGCGTCACCGAAGAACTGCAGGCCAAGCTGGGTCTCAAGTCGGGCGAGACCGATCCGAGCGGCACGTTCACGCTGCTCGAGGTCGAATGCCTGGGGGCCTGCGATCGCGCGCCCGTCATCATGGTCAACGACGCGTGGCACGAGTGCCAGACACCTGAAGACGCGGGCCGGCTGGTCGACGACCTTCGCGCGCGCGGCGAGGCCGCGCTGACCGGTTGCCACCACGTCGTGGAAAGGGCGAAGGGCTGAGAGCGAATGGATCCAGTCCTTACGAAATTTGTCCGGGAGCCGCACTCGTTCACGCTGGATTTCTATCTCCAGCACGAAGGCTACGAGGCGCTGAAGATCGCGCTCGGCAAGAAGCCCGACGAGATCATCGAGATGGTGAAGGCGTCGGGGCTGCGCGGACGCGGCGGCGCCGGGTTCCCGACGGGGATGAAGTGGCAGTTCGTCGACAAGAAGATCGAGCCGCGCTACATCGCCTGCAACGCGGACGAGAGCGAGCCGGGGACGTTCAAGGATCACCTGCTCATCGAGCGCAACCCGCATCTGTTAATTGAGGGCTGCCTGATCGGCTGCTACGCCATCGGCGCGAAGACCGCCTACATCTATATAAGGGGCGAGTTCTTCCACGTGCAGCAGGTCCTCGAAAAGGCCATTGCCGAGGCATACGCGCGCGGATTCGCCGGCAAGAACATCCTCGGCTCCGGTTTCGACTGCGACGTCTACGTCCACCGAGGCGCCGGCGCGTACGAAGCGGGCGAAGAGACCGCGCTTCTCGAGTCGCTCGAAGGCAAGCGCGCGCAGCCGCGCAACAAGCCGCCGTTCCCGGCCGTCGTCGGGCTCTACGGCAAGCCGACCGCGGTCAACAACGTCGAAACGCTCTGCAACGTGCCGCTCGTCGTGAAGAACGGCGCGGAGTGGTACTCGGCGCTCGGCCCGGAGAAGAACGGCGGTCCGAAGCTGTACTGCGTCAGCGGACACGTGAAGCGCCCGGGCGTGTACGAAGCGTCGATGAACATCACGCTGCGCGAGCTGATTAACGATCGGGCCGGCGGCGTCCGCGACGGACGGACGTTGAAAGCCGTGATCCCCGGCGGATCGTCCGTGCCGATTCTTCTTCCCGACCAGCTCGACACGCAGGCGAGCTTCGACGGCATTCAGAAAGCAGGATCGCTGCTCGGCTCGGCGGCGATCGTCGTCCTCGACGACACCACCTGCATGGTCTGGCTGGCGGAAAACCTGCTGCACTTCTACCGCCACGAATCGTGCGGCAAGTGCACGCCGTGCCGCGAAGGCACCGACTGGCTGCACAAGATCGTCCGCCGCATCGAGCGCGGCGAGGGCAAGATGCAGGATCTCGACATGCTGTCGAGCATCGCGGGCAACATCGCCGGCAAGACGCTCTGCGCGTTCGGCGATGCCGCGGTCACGCCGATCGTGACGACGCTCAGGCATTTCCGGCATGAGTACGAAGCGCACATCAAAGAGGGCAAATGCACGCTGCCGGCGGCGTGGCGTGCGCGGCATCCTCACGCCGTGGGAGCGCACTAGACGGGCATGCCGGCCATCACTCCGCTGCTCATCGCGCAACTCGTCATCATCGTGGTCGTCTTCCACGCGCTGCTGCTCGCGGCGGCGGCCATGGTGTGGGTCGAGCGGCGGCTGGCGGCGGCGCTGCAGCAGCGTCTCGGCCCGATACGCGTCGGCTGGCAGGGACTGCTGCAGCCGTTCGCCGATGTCATCAAGCTGATGTTCAAGGAAGAGCTTCGGCCGAAGGCGGCCGATGCGCTTCTCTTCGGGCTCGCGCCGATCATCTCCGCGACGTGCGCGTTCTCGGCCTTCGCCGTCGTGCCGTTCGGCGCGGCGACGACGTTCTTCGGTCTCCTGAGCGAGCCGATGAAGCTCCAGGTGGCCGACGTCAACGTGGCCGTTCTCGTCATCTTCGGCATCGCGTCGATGAGCGTCTACGGCATCGTCCTCGCCGGCTGGAGCTCGAACAGCAAGTACTCGCTCATTGGCGGCCTGCGCTCGTCGGCGCAGATGATCAGCTACGAGCTCTCGTACGGGATGGCGCTGGCGGCCGTGCTCATTCTCGGCAACTCGCTCTCGCTCACTGAAATCGTGAACGGGCAGAGCGGCTACTGGCTCGGGTTCATTCCGAAGTGGTTCATCTTCATTCAGCCGCTCGGGTTTCTCATCTACCTGACCGCCGGCATCGCCGAGACGAACCGCGCGCCGTTCGATTTCCCGGAAGCGGAGCAGGAGCTCGTCGCCGGCTACCACACCGAGTACAGCAGCATGAGCTTCGCGATGTTCTTTCTCGCGGAGTACATCAACATGGTCACCGTCTCGGCGGTGGCCACGGACCTGTTCCTGGGCGGCTGGTACGGCCCGTTTCTGCCGGAGTCGCTCGGCTGGATCTGGTTCCTGCTCAAAGTCGGCGCGCTCCTGTTCTTCTATGTGTGGATGCGGTGGACGCTGCCGCGCTACCGCTACGACCAGCTGATGGCGTTCGGCTGGAAGGTGCTGCTGCCGCTGTCGGTGCTGAATCTGCTGGCCACCGCCGCTGGCGTGCTGTATTTCGGCATATGACGCTCTTCTATCTTTTCGCCGCCGTCGCCGTGATCGCGTCGCTGCTTGTCATCGCGCAGCGCAATCCTATTTACAGCGTCCTGCTGCTCATCGCGTCGTTCGGCGCGCTGTCGGGCCTCTACGTCATGCTCGACGCGCCGTTTGTCGCCGTCACGCAGATCATCGTGTACGCCGGCGCCATCATGGTCCTGTTCCTCTTCGTCGTCATGCTGCTGCATGCTCCGGCTGAAGAGACCGAGCACGACGAGAAGATCCACCCGCTCCGCCGTGCGGGCCCGATGCGGTTCGGCGCCGCGCTGGCCGCGGCGCTCGTCGTCGAGCTGTTGTGGGCGCTCACGCGTGCCGGCGGCGAGACGGGGCCGTTCCCCGGCGCGGCCGTGTCGTCGGTTCGCGCGATCGGCAGGGCGCTGTTCACCGAATACGCGTTTCAGTTCGAAGTGACGTCGATCCTGATCCTCGTGGCGATGGTTGGGGCCGTCGTCCTGGCGAAGCGCGAGGCGGCGAAATCATGACGCCGACGCTGAACGACTACCTGATTCTCTCGGCCGTTCTCTTCGCCATCGGCACGGCCGGCGTGTTCGTGCGCCGCAACCTGATCACGATCCTGCTGTCGGTCGAGATCATGCTGAACGCCGTCAACCTGAGCTTCGTCGCGTTCGGCCGCTCGCTCGGCACCGCCGACGGTCAGATCATCGTGTTCTTCGTCATGACCGTGGCCGCGGCGGAAGCCGCGGTGGGCCTCGCGATCGTGATCGGCCTGTTCCGTCATCGCGAATCGCTGAACCCGGACACCTTCACGAGCCTGAAGTGGTGATGCCGTGCTGCTGCTGATCCCGCTTTTCCCGCTCGTCGGTTTCCTGCTCAACGCGAGCTTCGGGCGTCGTGTCAGCAAGGGCGCGGCCGGGACGATTGCCTGCGCGGCGATGCTGCTGTCGTTCGCCGTGTCGCTGGCGGCCGTCGCCCGACTCGTCGGTCTGCCGGCCGAAGAGCGCGCGATCGAGCAGCACGCGTTCAACTGGATTACGTCGGGCGACTTGTCGGTCCGCCTGACGCTGCTCCTCGATCCGCTGTCGTCGGTGATGATCCTCGTCGTTACGGGCATCGGGTCGCTCATCCACGTGTACTCGACGGCCTACATGCACGACGAGGCCGACGCGGAATACGCGCGCTACTTCTCATATCTGAATCTCTTCGCGTCGTTCATGCTCGTGCTGGTCCTTGGCGCGAGCTTCCTCGTGATGTTCGTCGGCTGGGAAGGCGTGGGCCTGTGCTCGTACCTGCTGATCGGCTTCTGGTATCAGAAGAAGTCCGCGTCCGACGCCGGCAAGAAAGCCTTCATCGTCAACCGCATCGGCGACTGGGGATTCATCCTCGGCGTGCTGCTGATCTTCGCGCGCTTCGGCACGCTCGACTTCCAGGACGTCGCGCGCGCCGTCTCGCAGCTCAGCCCCGAGCAGACGTTCGGCACGCTGTCGATCATCACGCTGATGCTGTTCATCGGCGCGACGGGGAAGTCCGCGCAGATTCCGCTCTTTGTCTGGCTGCCGGACGCGATGGAAGGCCCCACGCCCGTGTCCGCGCTCATCCACGCGGCGACGATGGTGACCGCCGGGGTGTACATGATTGGGCGGAATGCCGTGCTGTTCGGTCACGCGCCGCTGACGCTGAACATCGTCGCGGTTGTCGGCACCGCCACGGCGCTCATCGCCGGCACGATTGGCCTGGTGCAGAACGACATCAAGAAGGTGCTCGCGTACTCGACTGTCTCGCAGCTCGGGTACATGTTTCTCGCGATGGGCGTCGGCGCCTATGCGGCCGGCATCTTTCATCTCTACACGCATGCCTTCTTCAAGGCGTTGCTGTTCCTTGGATCGGGCGCGGTGATTCACGCGCTGGCGGGCGAGCAGGACATGCGGAAGATGGGCGGTCTAAGGAAGGATCTGCCGATCACCTACTGGACGTTCGTCATCGGCGCGATCGCGATTGCCGGCGTCCCGCCGTTCTCGGGATTCTTCAGCAAGGACGAAATCCTGTTTCGCACGTTCGCGAGCGGCCATACGCTGCTGTGGGGGGTGGGCCTGCTGACCGCACTGCTGACGGCGTGCTACATGTTCCGCCTCGTGTTCATGACGTTCCATGGACATCGTGCCGCGACCCCCGCGAACCCCGAGCACCATGCGAACCATCTGCACGACGCTCCCTTGCCGATGGCGATCGCGCTTGTTGTTCTTGCCGTAGGATCCATCGTGGCCGGCTGGGTCGGGCTGGGCGGACGCTTCGAGAAATTCCTCGAGCCGAGCTTCGGGCCTGCGCTTTCCGAAAGTAGTGCCGGCCTTCAGGCCGGCCTTGCAGAGAGTGGAACCGAAACCACGCTGATGATCGTGTCCGTCGTCGTCGCGCTCGCGGGCATCGGGATGGCGGCGTACTTCTTCCTCAAGAACCGCGCGGCCGCGGACAGGATGGCCGAGGGCTTCTCCGGCGTCCACCGTGTGCTCGAGCACAAGTACTACCTCGACGAGATCTACGACGCCGCGATTGTCCAGCCCATCCAGATCGTGTCGGAAGAGGGCTTGTGGAAGGGCGTCGACGTCGGCGTGATCGATCGCACGGTCAACGGCGTTGGCCAGACGGTCGGCGGCACGAGCGAGGTGCTGCGTCTCTTTCAAACCGGGTCGGTGCGCGCGTATGCCGCGTCGGTCTTTTTCGGGGCCGTGCTCGTCCTCGGGTATTACCTCTGGCGCTGATGCATTTCCCGATTCTGACCTCGCTCATCGCGTTGCCGATCGCCGGCGCCCTCCTCCTGCTGTTCGTCCCGGACGACGAACACGGCGACGGCACAGTCCGCGCGGTCGCGCTCGTCGTGTCGCTCCTGGTATTCGCCGAGACGCTGCTGCTCTGGTATCACTTCAACGCCGCGTCCGCCGAATTCCAGTTCGTCGAGCGCCATGACTGGATCCCGGCGTTCGGCATCAGCTACTTCATCGGCGTGGACGGCATCAGCCTGCTGCTGGTCGTCCTCACCGGATTCCTGACGCCGATTGCGCTGCTCGGCTCGTGGGAGTCGGTGCACAAGCGGACGAAGGCCTTCGCGATGTTCGTGCTGCTGCTCGAAGCCGCGATGATCGGCGTCTTCGTCTCGCTCGATCTCTTCCTGTTCTACGTGTTCTGGGACGCGATGCTGATTCCGATGTACTTCCTCATCGGTATCTGGGGCTACGACCGCCGCATCTACGCGGCCATCAAGTTCCTGCTCTACACGATGGCCGGCAGCGTCCTGATGCTGCTGGCGATTCTCGGCCTGGCGTACATGCACAGCGTCGCGACGGGCAGCTACACGTTCGATCTGCTGCAGCTGTACGAGATGTCCATCCCGGCGAAGACCCAGGTCTGGTTCTTCCTGGCGTTCGCGCTGGCCTTCGCGATCAAGGTCCCGCTGTTCCCGTTCCACACGTGGCTGCCCGACGCGCACGTCGAGGCGCCGACCGCCGGCTCGGTGATTCTGGCGGGCGTGCTGCTGAAAATGGGGACGTACGGCCTCGTCCGTTTCGCCTTCCCGCTGTTCCCGGCCGCGGCGCAGCTCTTTGCGCCCATCCTCGCCACGCTTGCCGTCGTCGGCATCATCTACGGCGCGCTCGTGGCGATGGTGCAGCCGGACATGAAGAAGCTCGTCGCGTATTCGAGCGTGAGCCACCTGGGCTTCGTCGTCCTCGGCATCTGTGCCATGAACATGCAGGGCGTGCAGGGCGCCGTGTATCAGATGCTGAACCACGGCGTCAGCACCGGCGGCCTCTTCCTCATCGTCGGCATGCTGTCCGACCGCCGGCACACGCGGTTGATCTCGGAATACGGCGGCCTGAAGAAAGTCACGCCGCATCTGGTGGCGGCGTTCCTGATCATCACGCTGTCGTCGATCGGCCTGCCCGGGCTCAACGGCTTCGTCGGCGAGTTCCTGATTCTGCTGGGCGCGTTCCGCTGGAATCCGAAGATGGCGGCGTTCGCGGCGACGGGCGTCATCCTGTCGGCGGCGTACATGCTCTGGATGTTCCAGCGCGTGAATTACGGGCCCGTGACGAACGAGAAGAACGCGCGGCTCGTGGATCTGCGCACGCGCGAGTGGTTCGTCATCGTGCCGATTATCGCGATGGCGATTCTGATGGGCATCCTGCCCAACATCTTCCTGAAGCCGATCGGGCCGTCCGTGCAGCGGATGCTGAATCAGGTGCAGCAGGGCAGCGCGCCCGCGCGCATCGAGGCCCGCCGATGATCGCCTCACTGAACGCGATTGTTCCCATGGCCTGTGTCGCCGCGGCCGGCATCGCCGCCATGATCGCCGAGGCGTTCACCGCGCCTGGCGAGCGGATGCCGATCGCGCCGCTCGGGATCATCGGCCTCGCCGGCGCCGCGCTTGCGGTCGGCGCGCTGTGGGACCACAACGCGTCCAGTTTCGGCGTTGTCGCCGCCGACAACTTCGGCCTCTTCGTCACGGCGATTCTGGTCGTCGTCGGCCTGCTGTCGCTGGCGATTTCAGCGCCGGCGATCGACAGGGAAGGCTTGCCGCGCGGCGAATACTACGCGCTGATGCTGTTTGCCATCGCCGGCATGATCCTGATGGCGACGGCCACGGACCTCATCGTCATCTTCCTTGCGCTCGAAGTGCTGTCGATTGCCGTGTACGTCCTGACCGGCATTCGCCGCGAATCCGCCGTCGGCACCGAAGCCGCGTTCAAATATTTCCTGCTCGGCTCCTTCGCGAGCGCATTCTTCCTCTACGGGATCGCGTTCACGTACGGCGTGACGGGCAGCACGCACCTCGATCGCATCGGCTCGGTGATTGCGGCGCAGGCGCTGGCGCCGACGCCGATGACGATGCTCGCGCTCGGGCTGCTGGTCGTCGGCTTTGCGTTCAAGGTCTCGGCCGTGCCGTTCCACATGTGGACGCCTGACGCCTACGAAGGCGCGCCCTCGTCGGTCACCGGCTTCATGTCCACGGGCGTGAAGGCCGCGGCGTTTGCGGCGTTCGTCCGCGTGTTCCTGTCGGCCTTCGAGCCGCTTCGCGCAAGCTGGGGAGCGGTCCTCTGGCCGATTGCCGCGGCGACGATGATCGTCGGGACGGTGGTCGGTGTGGCGCAGACCAACGTCAAGCGGATGCTCGCGTACTCGAGCATCGCGCATGGCGGGTATCTGCTGCTCGCGCTGATTTCCGGCAATGACATCGCCAAAGGCGCGGTGCTGTTCTATCTGCTCACGTACGCGCTGACGAACCTCGGCGCGTTCGGCGTCATCGTGCTGCTCGAGGATCGCGATCGGCCGAACGACAAGGTCAGCGACTACGCCGGCCTGTGGAACGATCATCCGGCGCTGGCCGCGCTGATGACGATCTTCCTGCTGTCGCTCGGCGGCTTCCCGCCGATGGCGGGCTTCATCGCGAAGTGGTACGTCTTCAGCGCCGCCGTCAAAGCCGGCTACACGTGGCTCGCGATCATCGGCGTCCTGACGAGCGTCATCTCCGTCTTCTTCTACCTCCGCATCGTCGTCATGATGTACATGACGCCGTCGGGCGAATCGATGGCGCGCTTTCCGGCTGTGCCGAAGCTCGCAGGGGCGGCGCTCGTCCTGTCGGCGCTCGCGATCTTCTACCTCGGCATTCTTCCGTCCCGCTTCATCGATCTCGCCGCCGCATCGATCTCGTCGATCTTCTAGCCAGGGACGAGGTAACGAATGGCTTCGAAGTCAGGATATGTCACGCGTTTCACTTCGGTCGAGTGTGCGCTCAAAGCGCAGGCGGCGATCGTTGCCGAACCGCAGGTCGTCGGTGTGGCGACCGACACACTTGTGCTCGTCCGGAAGCTCAAGGGCAACATGTTTCAGACCGTCGTGCGGGCGAAGCTGAAGCCGGCGGCGGAAGGCACCGCGATCGTGCTCACGGCCGGCATGGACCGGATCGTGTTCGTCTTCGGGTGCATCTTTCTTGGCGCGTTCCTGATCCTCGCCGTGCTGTTCCTGCTGGCCTGGCTCCGCGTGTTCCAGTCGTTTCAGTTCTCGGACGAGGATCGCAAAGACTGGCTGTTCCTGTCGTTGCCGCTCGTCTCGGCGATTGTCGGCGTGGCGCTGGCTCAGCTCGGCCGCTATCTTTCCCGGGACGAAGCCCCGTTCCTGACCCGGCTGCTGGTCGACGCGATGGACGCCAAGCCGAAGGGCAGGCCCGCGCCGCTGCGCCCGTCGGCCAGCTGACGCCGCCCTCCGCTTTTAGATCTCGGTGTTTCTGTCGTGGCTCGCCGTGGACAAGCAGGTGAGTGCGTCGACGCAGAGTCAGCTGCGTCCAACGGCGTTCGTGACTTGCGGCGCGCGGGCCAACGGCGGCGAGCGTTACCCGGCCGGAAGGCATGCTAGCATCCGTTCGTTCAACGACATCCGGGCAAGAATTCAGTACCGCACGAGATGCCGTTGGCTGCGGAGTGGGCTTGGCGGTCTACTCCAAGGCTGGTCAGCTGGCGGTCCTTCCGGGCGACGAATTCATTCACTCGTATTGGCTGTTGAAGTTCTTCGGCCGAACGCCGTTCATCGGCGTAGTCTTTCACTCGGCTGAGGCTTTGTTGGCTTCGGAGAGGACCGCGATTCCGGAGCCAGCCAGCGAACATCGGCTTGGAGCCACCGGCGCAAGGAGCGTGGCGCCGCGGCTCATTTGGCACGTTAGGTAACAATCCAATTGGGAAACGGACCTAGAGAGGTGTTGTGGTGACCAGTTTTTGCCGCACGGTGGGATTGGCGCTACTTGTCGCAGCCGTTGCTCCGGTGGCCGCGCAAGGACAGCGGATCAAGGTGACTCTCCTGGGGACCGGTTGTCCACCAGCTGTCATGGATCGCTTCGGGCCCAGCACCTTGGTGGAGGCCGGGGAACAGAAGCTCGTCTTCGATGCCGGACGAGGCGCGCTGCAACGCCTGACGGAACTCGCTGTGCGGTGGCAGGACGTCCAGGGGATCTTCCTGACCCACCTCCACTCCGACCACGTGGTCGGTTTTCCGGATCTGTGGTTAACAGGCTGGTTGATAGCGCCAGGCCGCAGTCTGCCGCTTGAGGTGTGGGGGCCGCGTGGGACCACCGCCATGATGTCTCATCTCAAGCAGGCATATGAGTACGACATTCGAATTCGTATTCAAAACGACGGTGCGCCAGCGGAGGGCGTTGCGCTCCTCGTCAGGGACATCAGTGAAGGCGTGGTGTATGACAAGGGTGGCGTGAAGGTCACGGCATTTGAGGTGGATCACGCGCCGGCAAATCCAGCTTTCGGTTACCGCATCGATTATGCCGGGCGCTCCGTCGTTTTGTCGGGTGACACCCGCGTTTCTGAAAACCTCGTCCGGCACGCCCAGCGTGTGGATGTGCTGGTCCACGAAGTCTTCGTGCCCGCAACCCTCCAGAGGGCGGGCCTCGCTGCGGACCGCGCGCAGAGGATCATTGACTATCACACGACGCCCGAGCAGGCGGGGGAAGTGTTTACGCGTGTGAAGCCGAAACTGGCGGTGTATTCGCACATCTGCATGCCGACCGCCACCGAGCAGGATCTGCTCCCGGCGACACGCCAGACATACGCGGGGCCATTGCAGCTTGGCGAGGATCTGATGGTGATCGACGTGGGCGAGACCATTGACGTACGGAAGCCTGCCCGCTCTTCGCCGTAGACACGCGATGAACTGGAAGTCGATCGGGGCAGTCGCCGCCGGCGTCGTCTTCGTCGTTGTCGTGACCACGCTTGCCGACATCGTGCTGCACGCTGTCCACGTTTTCCCGCCGCTGGATCAGCCCATCGACAATTCTCTCGCCGCGCTGGCGACGTCCTATCGCATCGTCATCAGCGTCGCAGGAGCCTGGCTCACAGCGCGACTCGCACCGGAGAAGCCCATGAAGCACGCCATGATGCTTGGCTACGTCGGCGTGTTTCTGGGACTCGCGGGACTGGCGGCTACCTGGAACCTGGGCCTTGGACCCAGGTGGTACCCGATTGCGCTCGTCGTCCTGGCGATCCCGCAATGCTGGGTGGGTGGAAGAATCTACGAGGCGCGTCGTGTCCAGTGACGCTGATATCCGGCACCTGTTGGCGATCCTCGATCAGGCCTACGACAAGCGGTCGTGGCACGGCGCCAACCTGCGCGGCTCGATCCGAGGCCTATCGGCCAGGCAGGCGAGCCGGCGGCCGCGGCCCGGGCGGCACAACATCTGGGAAATCGTCGTGCACGCGGCCTATTGGAAGTACGTCGCCTGGCGGCGTCTGACAGGTCAGCCTCGCGGATCATTTCCGCTCGAAGGCTCGAACTGGTTCAAGCGTCCTGAGAGTGAGAGCGAGCGCGCGTGGCGGGCGGATATCGCGCTGCTCGGTCACATGCATCGATCGTTGCGGGCGGCGGTTGCGAAACGCCGTCATCTGCGTCCTCGCGACCGCTTCCTCATTTCCGGCGCAGCGGCCCACGACGTCTATCATGCCGGACAGATTCAGTTGCTGAAGAAGCTGCAGCCATGACGGTGCTCCTGCCAATCCGGCGCCTCGCGATCGGCCTGGCGGTCGTCTGCATGATGGTGCCCGCTCGTGCGGCCGGTCCGTCGTCTGTCGACATCACGTGGATGTCGATCTCAAACGTCTACTACCAAATCGGATCGCTGCGGATTCTCACCGACGGCTACATCACGCGCCTGCCGCAGGCGGCGTTTTCCGGTGGCGGCGGCGGGCTCGCGACGACCGATCGATCTTTTCCGCCCGACGTCGATGCGGTCCGGCGAGTGATGACCTCGCTCGGCGGACGTGCCAGCGTCAACCTCCTGCTGACCGGCCACAGCCACTTCGATCATTCGTTCGACACGGCGACGTGGTCGCGGCTGACCGGCGCGCGGATCATCGGCTCGAAGACCACGTGTTTCCAGGCGATGGCCGGAGACATTCCGAGCAAACGGTGCACGGCGGTCTACGGCGGCGAGAAGATATCGCTCGGACAGGGCGTGACGATGCGCGTCGTGCGGTGGAATCACAGCGGCGATCCGGCGGTCAACCCGGAGCAGCACAATCCGGTCGAGCTCGATGCGACGCCGCGGCGGGATCCGAAAGCGGGCGGCCTTCGCGCCGGCGTGGCCGAGGATTTTCCAAACGGCGGCGGCAATCGCGCGTATCTGTTTGTCGTCGACGGCCCGGGTGGACGCTTCAGCTTGTTCTTTGAGAACTCGGCGAGCCCGGTGGACCTGCGGATGCCGGTTGTCGTCGGCGGCACGAACTACGGCGCGCCGCTCGACAATCTCAAGGCCGCGCTCGCAGCCGAAAAACTCGACTCGGTCGATCTGTGGATCGGCACCGGCGGATTGCCGGTGGCGCAGCTCGTGCTTCCGGTCGTCAAGGCGAAGGCGTATTTGCCCGTGCATTGGGACGGATTGTGGGGCGCATTCGAAGCCGGCGTGCCGCGGCCGTACTCGGATCCGGCCCTGGAAGACTTCCTCGAAAAATCTCACGTCCGCCTGATCAGGCCGGGCCAGTACATGGACAAGTGGCGGCTGGATCGAAACGGCGTGCGGGCGATGGACAATAAGGCCGTGAAGCAGGCGCTTGGCTTCGAATAACGTGGCTGACTGGCGCGTCTCCGGTTCGTACTTCGAAGCCTGCAATTGCGAGGCGATTTGCCCGTGCCGCCGGCAGGGTGGCTTCGCGCCGGATGTTGACTACTCCTCCGATCAGCACGGCAGGTAGAGATGCGGCGTACGGTTCCGTTGATTGTTGCAGCACTTCTGGCGGTGGGCGCCGCCGTTCTCATCGAGCGGGGCACGAACTCGGCAGCCTTGTTTGCAGGCGGAGCCCTTGTGCTGATTGGCATCCCTCTCATTGTTCTCGCCCGGCGGCAACTGGGAAGCGCTTTCGCGTTTACTCCACAGGCGAAAGGCCTCGTCACGCAAGGGCTGTACTCGCGAATCCCTCATCCGATGTACGTGTTCCTGGATCTCGCGTTGTTGGGCGGGATCATCATGCTGCGCCAGACGTGGCTCCTCGTCCTGTGGGCAGGCCTTGTCGTCGTCCAGGCGCTGCAGGCGAGGCGCGAGGCGCAGATCCTGGAGCGCGCGTTTGGCGACGCGTACCGGGACTACAGACGACGGACGTGGTGGTGAGATGACGATGAATCGAAGGAATTTTCTTGGTGCAGGCGCCGGCGTGGCGGCAGGGCTGACGCTGTTAAAGTCGCGCATGCTCGAAGCGGCGCCAAAAATGCGGGTGACCGGCTTCGAACTGCTGCCCGTCCGCGCGACCTCGCGCACCGTATGGCTGATCGTTCGGTTGAGGACGGACGCCGGCATAACCGGGTTGGGCGAAGCTTCCGACGCGTTCGGCTTCGCCAACACCACCGTCCAGGACGCCGCCCGCATGGAGTCCGAGCTGCGCGGGTTCTTCGAGATCATCAAGGGGCAATCGCCACTCGACATCGGCGCCTATCGCCAGCGCGGCGGGCCGATCGCGGCGAAGGGCGGCCTGGTATCGGCGACGGCATTCAGCGCGATCGAGCAGGCGCTCTGGGATCTCGCCGGGAAGGCGCTCGATGTCCCCACGTATACGCTCTTCGGCGGCAAGCTGAGAGACTCGCTGCCGGTTTACGCCAACATCAATCGGGCGACGACAAACAGGACGCCGGCGGGATTCGCGGCAACGGCCAAAGCCGCGGTGAAGGACGGGTTTCGCGCGGTGAAGGGCGCGCCGTGGGACGGATTTCCGCCGCCAGGATCGTCACCTGCGGCGATCGAGGCCGCGGTCGAAAACGGCATCGCGTGTGTGGCCGCCATGCGCGATGCTGTCGGACCGGACGTCGAGGTCATGTGCGATTGCCACAGCTTCTTCGACGTGGCGCTCGCCGAGCGCGTCGCCAAACGCCTCGAGCCGGTGAAGCTGGCGTGGTACGAAGAGCCGGTCGCACCCGAGCGCATCGAGGAGACGCGCGAGATCCGGCGCCGCATTCAGCAGCCGATGGCGGCCGGAGAAATTCTCTACGGCGTCGCCGGGTTCGCGCCGCTCTCCCGCAACCGGACCGTCAACGTGATCATGCCCGACGTCAAACACTGCGGCGGACTGCTCGAGCTGACGCACATTGCCGCGGCGGCCGAGCAGGACGGCGTGGAGGTGGCGCCGCACAACCCGAGCGGTCCGATTTCGACGGCAGCGAACGTACAGATCTGCGCCGCGCTGAAGAATTTCCGGCTGCTCGAATTCCAGTGGGGCGAAATCGACTGGCGTCACGATGTGGTTTCGCCGGCGGAGCGATTCGAGAACGGCACACTTTGCGTGCCGGAGCGCCCGGGTTTCGGCATCGAGCTCAACGAGCGAGTCGTCCGCGCCCATCTTTCGGCGTAGGATCGGTGGTCATGACCGTGAAGGATCTTGAACGCCGGTACGACTACGGCTACTGGGCGAACAGGAAACTGTTCGCCGTCGTCGCGCAACTGACGCCGGAGCAATTCACGCAGAACGTCGCCGGCAGCTACGGATCGATTCGCA
>Ga0153915_10001077_pt1 | contig 25138 bp, 21 predicted proteins | sample Opewatmetagenome_2_FD_107003 | JGI IMG/M metagenome (GOLD analysis project Ga0153915, IMG submission 107003) | Freshwater wetland microbial communities from Ohio, USA - Open water 3 Core 3 Depth 3 metaG | ecosystem: Environmental > Aquatic > Freshwater > Wetlands | place: USA: Ohio, Lake Erie...
GCACTACGCCGCGCCTCCGCACGAATCGATAGTGCTTCCTCGAGGCGATGGAAAAAAGCTTCCAAGTGGGCCGGTTGTTGGGCGATTGCCTGTGTATCGCGTTCGAACACTTCGTACACGCGTGCTTTGGCATCTGCTACGTCACGCGCATAGTCTTTCTCATCCCGAAGGATAGAAAAGGAAAAAGGAGCGATGAGATCTTTTTGCGCCCAAATGGCTCCTATCTTAAATTCTGGATCGAGTGACCCTGTCCGTGGGAACAGCAATGCCAGGAGCACCACCAAGCTGCATCCGATGGCAATCCTGACGAGTTGGTTGCGAGGCAAGGAGATTTTACCCAGCCAGGCTTTGAGATTCAGTATACTGCGATCTTCGACCATAGATTATGTAAACAATATCGCCACAACCAACCTGAGAATCAACGCGCGCGAAGTGCTATCCTCAATATGGCCATCAAAAACTCCCGTTTCAGGGCAGAAAATTCACACTGGCGACAATCAGGGAAAATAAAGAGCGGCAGAGGGAGGAGGCAATTATTGACTCTCTTGTTGATAATTTATACATTTCTAGCCTATGTAACTTCTGCATAGCACCCCGCATGGAGAATGTGATGTACGCAGTTATAGAGATCGCCGGTAAGCAGTACAAGGTGGCGCCAAATGATACCATTACGGTTCCGACCCTGACCCAGAAGCCAGGAGCAAAGATTAAATTCGACCGAGTGCTCCTCCTCGGCGGGGAAAAAGAAATCCATGTTGGCAATCCCCTCGTGACGGGTGCTAGAGTTGAGGGGACTATTCTCCAGCACGGTCGGGAGGAGAAAGTAACAGTCTTCAAAAAGAAGAAGCGCAAGGGGTATCGCGTGACCCGTGGTCACCGGCAGGGTTTTACGCAGGTTCAAATTACATCGATTGCTACGTAGGGATTTACTATGGCACACAAAAAGGGTGTAGGCAGCTCGCGAAATGGCCGAGATAGCAATGCACAACGGTTGGGCGTCAAACGTTTTGGGGGAGAACTCGTGAGCGCTGGCAGCATTCTCGTACGTCAGCGTGGCACCCGTTTCCAGCCGGGAACCAATGTCGGTATCGGTGGTGATGACACGCTCTTCGCAAAAGTCAATGGCACTGTCGAATACAAGAAGTATAGCAAAGCCAAGAAGATCGTCAGCGTTCTTCCCAAAGCCTAATTCCCCAGCCGCGGACCACACCCGCGTCCTCGTCTGGCGTTATCCCTCTCAGGATGATGTTCCCTGGGTGCCCGGCAGAATCCTCCCAAGCCACCGCGCACCGGTGACCGTCCTTCCTATGTTTCATCAACCATTACGATTATCAGGAGAAGGATTATGAAGATCACAGTCATCGGTGCGGGCAATGTTGGCGCCACAACCGCACAACGCCTCGTCGACCGCGAACTGGCAAACGAAGTTGTGCTTGTTGATATACTGGAGGGTGTCCCGCAAGGCAAAGCACTCGATATGTACGAGTCCACTCCGGTTGAACTGACTGACCTACGTGTTATTGGCACCAACGGGTATGACGAAACTGCTCACTCGGACGTTATTGTCATTACCGCTGGCATTGCACGCAAACCGGGAATGAGCCGCGACGACCTGATGAACACTAATAGCGGTATCGTCAAGAGCTGCACAGAGGCAGCATCGGCAAAGTCTCCTAACGCAATAATTGTGGTCGTCTCCAATCCTCTTGATGTCATGACCTATGTCGCTCTGAAGGTCAGCGGATTCGAACGGCACCGTGTGCTCGGGATGGCGGGTGTATTGGATACGGCCCGATTTCGGTCGTTCATTGCGATGGAATTAAAAGTCTCGGTTGAGGACGTCAACGCATTTGTGCTTGGCGGCCATGGAGATTCGATGGTTCCTCTCCCCCGCTACTCCACGGTTGCCGGGATTCCCATCACAGAACTCTTGCCTCAAGCAACCATTGACCGTCTTGTGAAGCGAACTCGCGACGGTGGGATTGAGATCGTCAATTTCCTAAAGACCGGCAGCGCGTACTACGCTCCATCATCGGCTGCAGTTCAGATGGTCGAGGCAATTGTGAAGGACAAGAAGAGAATCCTCCCTTGTGCCGCTTACCTTCAAGGTGAATATGGTCTCCACGACACATACGCTGGCGTGCCTGTCAAACTGGGCCGTTCCGGGATCGAAGAGATCATTCAGATACGCTTGAACCCTGATGAGCAAGCCGCGCTGGTCAAATCTGCCGGTGACGTGTCAGCGCAAATCGCTAAGTTGAAACTCTAAACAGATACGAGTATCTGTGATTCTTCGGGGGGTGATCGAACGATTCGAGCAGAGAGCGTATCGGGCGTTCATCCTCACTTCTATTTCCCTTCTCCTGAGCTTCATTGGCTGCCGCGACACTCAGAGCCCTGAAGCATCTCTCCTCACGCGTACACTGCAATTTAGGCCTGGAGATCGGTTCATCTACGACGGTTGGGTCACTGACCGATACGGAATTCCTTTGGATTCCTTCAAGTCGCAACACATATGGGATGTGCTTTCCACGAGCAGCCAGCGCAGCGGTTTCAATGATGTCGTGGTAATCAGGGACAGCATTTCATCTCTTTCCACAGGATCTACGCTAATCGATACCGTGTTTCTTCGTGCTGGCACAAACGGCGAAATCTTCCGATATGGGTTTCTTGCAGAACTCCTTGCCAGGCGCGAAGGGCTGCAGGTGCCGAAGTCGTGGGACAGAATTGCGTGGTTTGGAACCCTTGGGTGGACCGTGGGGTCACTTGATTCGGCGGGACAACTTCCGCTGACGGCCCAGTGTGGTCAGCAGGAGGATTATTTTGAAGTCAAACTCAACGGCATATCAACGGTGTTCCCCGCTGACAGGGTTGAGATGAGCGGTGAAACTCTGGACTACTTTCTTTGGCTGAGTGATGCGCCGGCCTGTTTTCCCCGATGGGAAGAGGCGCCAGACCCCTTCGACAACATCATGAATGGATCTCTGCTCGTCTTGCGCGAGGCGACGATAGCTCCTCGCCTTGGCTATTTCTTGAGGTCTAACCAGAGCCGGACCTGGTAACCAGTCTTCTGCAACTCAAACTCCACACGATCCATCAATGTTCTCATCAGAAAGATCCCTCGTCCGCTTTCGCGAAGGAGATTCTCTTCTTTCAGCGGATTCGCTACCCTTTCCGGCTTGAAGCCTTTTCCCTGATCACTCACGATGAAAAGCAGCCACCCAGGAAGCACTTCGCAGATGACAAACACCTTTCTTTTCGGGTTGCATTTGTTTCCGTGAACGATAGCGTTGTTTACTGCTTCCGTGACCGAAACCATCGCCTTGTGCAGCTGAATTTCATCAAGCTCGACATGCTGAGCAATTTTAAATAGGAATTTCTCGACCCTCCCAATGTTTTTCTGAGTGCTCGGGAGTGTCATACGAAATACCATTTGCTCAGTCGACACTAGCATGCTCCGTTAGAAATTCAGTAGAATGGTAAGTGTGAAGCTCACCAAATCTCTCTCCGTTCCATCCGGCTGTTTGCGGTGCTCATACCATCCACGGAGATTGAGCTGCCCGCGCTGACCGAGATCTCGCTCTAACACACATGTTGGTCCAATGCTGCGCTGGAAAGATGCCAGCCGCCTTGTAGCCTGCTCATAACTATAGCGGGATTGACTGAAATACTGCAATCCCACTCCGAACAGTGTCCCTTCCTCAGGGATAAACCGGAGTTGCAGGGCGAAGGTCTGATCAGCAAATGAGTTCTCGATCCGTTCCGTGAATTCGCTCCATTTCAGCTGACCGCGCTGGTACAACTTGATGTACGAATAGAAGTGCAGTCCAACACGGTCGGTCAGCCCGATCCCAGTGGAATCAATCCACCCGAACTGGCGATAAGAAAAACTCCGGACAAGTGCAATCTGCTCTTCAAAATCGTAGACAGTATAGTTTGCCAATACCTCCAGTGTATTAGCGGAGGCGAAGAATCCCACCGGCCTAAATAATGCCCGCGGAGCGAACCGGAGCACTCTGTTGATATTATTGTTGGCGCTTCTCTCTTTGAGAAGGTACACAACGTGACTCAACATCCCGTCAAGCGTCAGTCCAATCTCCAGAAACGGACTGATACGGTGCGTCGTCCCGATCGATGCGGACACCAGAAGCTCATCCCGATCTTCTACGTTCAGGAGGCTGGGGGTATCATATCGGAGAATACTCGCTCCTCCTGAGACACTTAATCGGTCTGAGAATGAAAGCGGGACAGTCAACATCCCCGCTAGCGAAGTCCGACGTGCGACATTGTCCTTCGATTGCTCCTGCCTGTTCCGCTCATTGAACAGGATGGTCGCAGCCGGGTTTAGATCCCCCGCTGCCTTGGCGCTGTGCGTCTCATCCCGTTCACCATACCCAAGACGTATTAATCCGGCACTGCTTCCATCCGTGGAGTGATACTGCGCCTGCAGGTACGCATCGAGGCGAAACTCATCGATCCGCGTATTGAACTGCAGGGTTGGTGAGAGCTGGGGCGCGTTCCTCCGAAGATCCTTGTCCCACGCCTTGCTACTTACAGTAACAAAAAAGGATGCCAGAAAACCCCGCTCAACTTCATACTCCAGAAGATTTGTAAATGCGATGACATTCTCGATTCTGCTCTCAATATTGCTATCAGCGAGCGCATAGAATTCCCGTTTAAGGTGGGAGTACCCAAACTCAATGCTGTCCCGCGTCTGGCTGGAGAACCACTTCTGTACGCCGATGCGAGCGAAATGATTTGCGAGCGAGCGGGGACTGAGGTGATCTTCTTGCAGCTGTCCACTTCCAAGTACTCTATATCCATCCAGATCCACCTCGCGCAATCTTGTCGCCAGTGCATAGCTGAAACCACGATCGCGGATCTCCGTTTGATTGTCCCACCGATAGCCGAGCAAGGGTGTCACTGTCAGAAACGCAAGCGGTGTGACCTCCAATCCTCCGAGGACGGAATGGTCTGATGCATTACTCAGCCCAACTGCCTTATCGTCTGAATATACCAACGAGCTCCATCGAACCTGGATACCCAGATTATCATTGAATTTCTCACCGATGGTCAACCCCAGGTTTTCTTGAGTACTCGCCAATCGGTGCCTTCCTCCCGTTCCGGCGTCCACCTGGATGATATTGGCAACATAATTCTGCAAGAGACGCAGGGATGTTCCGCCAAAGACTGTATCTACAACTAGCTTCCCTAGCCAGTTGTATGTATTCAGGTTGCGATCAAAACTTACCAAGGCTGAGTTCCGTCGCGACAGAGTATCTGGTGTTGTCCCCGCAACTTCAGTCGGACGCGATAGATCTTGTGCGTGTGCTGTGGCCTCCGCCATCACCAGGAGTAGAGGTACCGTCCGCCATGGGAAGGCATGCAACATGGCTCCTGCTCAGTTTAGCTCAGCCAGTTCTCCACGCACCGGCATCCTCACACTGCCAAACCCGGCCCCTTCCAATCTCTCGGCCAGCTTTTCTTCTTGATCCGGGTCTCCATGCACGAGGAAAATCGATTTCGGCCGGTGCGCATTGAATCCCTGTACATATCCGAGTATCTCATTCTGGTCCGCGTGCGCGCTGAAGGCATTCAAAACCACAACTTCAGAACGGACTTCATGCGGCTCACCAAGAATATTTACAACTGGCTCCCTCATTACGAGCTTCTTGCCCAGGGTGTTCTCCGCCTGATATCCAACAATCATAACCATGTTGTTCGGATTACCTACGCCGTTAGCAAGATGATGTACAATGCGTCCCGCTTCACACATACCTGATGCAGCGATGATGATGCAAGGTCCAGGTTGATCGTTCAACTGTTTGGATTCTTCCAAGGTACGAACGTACTTCAGTCGTTCGAAGCCAAACGGATCGCTACTGACGGAGGCGTTTATCATCGCCAGCGCCTCTTGGTCAAAGCACTCTGGATGCTTTCGGAACACATCGGTGACGTTCACTGAGAGAGGGCTATCGACAAACACTGGCATGTGGTCGATCTTGCCGGCGGAACTCATTTTGTGGAGCAAATACACAATTTCCTGCGTTCGTCCCACGCTGAATGCCGGGATAATGATCTTCCCGCGCCGATCGTAAGTTCGAAGGATCGGTTCAAGGAGCTGATCTTCCATCTCCTCCACAGGTGAATGGAACCGCCCGCCATACGTGCTCTCGCAGATGAGGTAATCTGTTCCTTCCGGGGGACCAATGAAGACCGGATCACGCAGAATAGGAAGGTTCGGCCGTCCAAGATCCCCTGTAAACGCAAGCCGCACCACACGGGATCCTTCACGTAACGTGAAAGCCACCGCCGCTGAACCAAGGATATGCCCTGCATCTTCGAACCGGCATTCTACCCCTTCCTGAATTTCAAAGTTCTTGCCATATTCCCTACCCTGAAACAACGGGACCGTTTCGTCAACATCCTGTTCATTGTAGAGCGGCTCAACAGGAGGGAGTCCCTTCTCGCGATGCCGCTTGGAGATGAACTCCGCATCGCGTTCCTGAATGTATGCGCTGTCTCTGAGCATAACCGTGCAAAGGCTTTGCGTGGCCGACGTCGAGTAGATGGGGCCACGGAAGCCCTGTCGTACCAGTCCCGGAAGATTCCCACTATGGTCGATATGAGCATGGGACAGAACAACTGCATCGATGCTGGGAGGATCGAACGGAAACTTGCTGTTACGATTCCAAGCTTCATCGCGCCGGCCATGGAAAATCCCGCAGTCAAGGAGAAGAGTTTTCCCACCGACACTGAGAATGTGCATGGAGCCAGTGACCGTGCGAGCAGCGCCCTGAAATTGAAGATGCATAAGGATAAAAATTCAATTAGTGTATGTAAATGAAGTGCGAAATGCAACGCAAGACTATCTCTGCGGCAAGGCTGAGTTCTAATCCTCGACTACTGGGGCATCATACACGTAGCACCCAGCCCTCTGTGGATGGTCCTCGACCAGAACATTGGCGGGGACATCTCGAATCATCCAGAGCACAATGCAATCACCAAGAGCCGCAATCAGAAACAGGATGCCAAATATGGCCCAGCCCCCGTTTCCAGTAGCGAGTCCAATGAGCGCTGGGATTACTCCAAGGACAATTGCCGGCATCGCGGCGCCCCATCTGTACGCTGATGCCGGCATGGGTTCAGAACAGTGTGCATAGGGTGTCAGGGCTTTCCACTGGACGCCAAATCGAATACTCGACACCGGCTTGCCACCTAGCACAGCCCAGCTAATGCCATGAATAACTTCGTGAGCGATAACGCCGACAACGCACGCCGGTAAAAAGACATACCAGTGAAACAACTCACGTCCTCCGAAGAGGAGACGGGAGCCCCCCCAAATCAGGAGAAACGGAACCCCGACCGCCAGAAGAGGCAGTAACGCCATGGGGATTGCCATGATGTTTACCTTTCTGATCGAAAGACTTACATCACGCCTCCCAAGCGATGAAGATTTGGATCCCTCTTCTATATCAGTGTCCATTGTCAAGATCTCTTTCCCTCCCCATCGATCGTGCTTTCTCAAGTATTGACGGTCGAGCTTCTTCCATTATCTCGCGGACATCTTCATATCGCATCGTTCTTTGTTCAAACGTCCTCTTCTGCAGTGCGCCCAGAAATCTACCCTCGAATTCATGAAAGTACGACCCATAGATATGGTAGCTATCCGCACAATGGAAGTAACGTCCAACTTTAACGGATCTTCCGGTGAGTTCCGAAACTCGCTGTGCAATGCGCACCTGAAGCTGGACCAACGCAAAGATGTTCATGAAAGCAGCCTTGTACGCATCATTGGACCGAAACCGGACGTTCATGCTCAGGACAGGCTCTTGCTGCTCTGTGATGATTCGGCACCAGACGCTCTGCAAACAGGCCGGATCATAGCACTCGTTGTCTTCCCACACTTTCCATGTCACTGCCTGCGCACGACGGGTAAATGGGGTCTCAGCAAGTTTCTTGCAGACGATTTCGATCTGATCAAAGGAATCTAGCTTTGGCACCGAATAGCGAAACAGCCGCTGGTGGTAGGTGTATTCCCACCGAGTATCAGAAGGATCCAAGACGTTACGCACCAGGTGATCTTTGATCCCTTCCAACACTTCTAGCACATACTCCTGAAGGTCTTCTGGACCACCGGGAAAATCTCGATGGAGCATTGGTTCCTTTAGAGGATCTGTAATGGTAATGCACATCGTCGCATCCTTGCTCGGAGGATCATCAGGTTTGTCATATTGGGTTTTTACATCACAGCCATGTGCGTGTAATTCAATCAGCGAGTTTTCCCATGCGCGCGCGATGCAGTCGCCTTCTGCGTAGAGGACAGGGATTCCTTTCATGGAATATCCTTTCAGGAAAATCGTTGAGAGACGGAAACGCGTGCTCTGCGGCGAGAGCGAACCGTTGGAAGGAACAGAGAGGATCGTAAGAAATATACTCGAAAAACAGGCAACCCTCAAGGAGTATACAACGCAGTCATTTTTTCGGTAGACTTGAGCCCATGCCCGGTGAATGCGGTCACAATCCGTTCGTCGGGAGACGACATGGGCATCCATTTGCACAGGCCAGCGATTGTGGCACCCGCAGTCGGTTCAATATAGAACCCTTCAGAAGCAACGAGTTTCAGAGCTGAGATGATCTCTTCGTCAGACACAGTAACGAAGGTTCCGCCGCTCTTCCGGACGGCCTCAAGAATCTGCTTCCCTCGCACAGGCCGCGCAATCGAAATCCCTTCCGCAAGTGTCTCCCCCGTCCGAATCTCCGGTATCCGGTCAGTTCCAGCTAAGAACGCACGGGCTAGCGGAGCACAGTGTTCAGACTGTACGGCAATTATCCTGGGCAGCCGATCAATAATGCCCAGCCGCATCAGCTCGCCGAATCCAATTGCCGCACCCAGCACAATTGTTCCATTACCCACCGGGAGCACGAGAACATCCGGTGCAGTCCAGTCCATCTGCTCGCAGACTTCATAGGCAAAGGTTTTTGTTCCCTGTAGAAAGAAGGGGTTCCAGCAGTGGCTTGCATAGTAGGTTGTTCTGGCAGCTTCAAGCGCAGCTTGCGCGGTCTCTTCACGAGATCCCGGAATGCGGTGCACTTTTGCACCGTACCATGAAAGCTGCCCCTGTTTTGCTGATGAGGTGTTCTCCGGTACGTAGATTTCGCAGGCAATCCCAGCACGTGCCGAATATGCGGCAATGGCAACGCCGGCATTTCCGGACGAATCCTGTACAACCTTACGTATCCCTAGTTCCCTTGCCTTGCTGATGAGAACTGCTGCCCCACGGTCCTTATACGAGCCGGTTGGAAAGAGTTGTTCCTGCTTAATAAGTATCATGCGTCCTCCAAGCTCTATCGGCACTAGTGGAGTAAGGAGTTCTCCAAGCGATACATACGAGTCACCCCGTTCCAGGGGAATCACATCATGATAGCGCCATAGGCTATAGGGCTGGCCCGTTAGACCATGTGGATTGAACGCGGGGGAAAAATCCACATCCAGCAGCCCACCGTCATCACTGCACCAGCGAGGCTGATCGGCGGGATATCGCGCACCTGTTGTTTGACAGACAAGGGAGATCATAGTGTAGAAACACTACATGGAATATACCTTCGGTCAGACAGGCAGTCAAATAAAAAAGCCCGCTTCCGCGGGCTGTTTGGGTGATCAATACACTTCAGGAGGGTCCCTTCATTGGGAAGGTAATCATGAATGTTGTTCCTCCGTTCCTCACAATATCGAGCGTACCCCGTAGTTGCTTGACCAGCATATGGACCAACTGGAAACCCAGCGTGCTCGATGTGCGATGGTTCATGTCGTTTGGCAGGCCGACACCATTGTCGGCAACTGTGAGCGCAACCTGCTGGCGGCTTACCATAGCAACCTTCAGAGAAATCTGCCCTTCACGGCCGCTTGGGAAAGCGTACTTGAGTGCATTTGAGACTAACTCATTGACAATTAGCCCACAGGGCACGGCCGTGTCCACATCGAGCTTGATCTCGTCAACTTCCAATTTCAGCGTCACGCCTCCGACACTGTACGAGCGGAAGAGATCCCGCGTCAGGCTTCGAAGGTACTCCTCCAGGTTAATCTGGCCCACGTTCTCAGATTGGTAGAGTTTTTCATGAATGAGCGCCATGGAGCGGACGCGGTTCTGGCTTTCGCGCACGAGTTCCCGGGTTTCCTTATTGCTGATGACGTTCAGCTGAAGGTTCAGAAGACTGGAGATAATCTGAAGGTTATTCTTGACGCGATGGTGAATCTCTTTGAGAAGAACCTCCTTCTCCTTGAGCATGAGCTGCGTCCGTTCCTCAGCCGTCCTTCGTACAGTTGTATCAAGGGCAACAACGATACAGTGTGTCACTTCACCCCGTTGATCCATATAGGGATAGTGACGGATATCGAAGCATCTCCTGCCCACCCCTTCTACCGTGCACCATGTCTCGTATTGTACCTCTTTTCCCTCAAAGCACTGTTCCAACGGAGTCTTGATCGCGGAGGCAAATGTGTCGGGAAGCCAAACACTAGCGAGCGAATGTCCCACAACTTCAGTCGGAAGCTTGCCGAGAGCACGGCAGTATGCTTCATTCGCGGCTTCGTGAATGTAGTCTCGGTTGATCAGCGCCATCAACTCATGCGAGGTATTGGCAATGAACTCGTAACGCCGAAGCGTCTCCTCTTTCTCCTTCCGTTCATTAATATCCCGCGATACCGCCGCCAGCTCACGCGCCGATTGCGCCAGCGGGCTTCGTATGGGACGGATGCTCGTTTCAATCCAAGTAAACGTGCCGTCAGCTTTCCGCGCGCGATACGCAATCGCTCCGGCAGCGAACGCATCGACCAGAGACCTATGGCGCGACAATAGTTGTTGAACGTCTTCTGGATGAATAATTTCGGCCAGCGAGCGTCCCAGAAGATCCTCAGGCTTGTAGCCCAAAAGGCTGCGGCAGGCTGGAGAAGCGAAGAGAAAGATGCCATCAGGGCTGTGGCGCGAGATCATATCTCGCGCATTTTCTGCAAGAAGGCGGTAGCGCTCCTCGCTCTCCTGCAGCGTCTCCCACGCCCATTTCTGTCTTGTGATGTCTTGGGAGACTCCCGCAATTCGGTATAGCGCGTTACGACGATCACGAACGGGAAAAGCCCGCGTCCAGATCCAGCGAGTCATCCCGTCAGGCCGGACGATGCGGTACTCAATGCCGGCATCATCGAACTCTCCGCGTCGCGCCTTCAGGTACATTGTCTCAACGCGGCCACGATCTTCGGCTGAGACTGCCGCAAGCCACGGGCCGAGCCCCGACGTCGGATCAGGACGGGGCGTTCCCCAGATACGCTCGAACGCAGGATTTACATACAATGTCAGCGTTAGGTTGCCGTCCATCATCCAGTGAACTTCATCACTGGTGTCAGCAATCTCGCGGAAGATTTCTTCATTACGACGGAGCTCTTTCTCAGCGCGGTGTTTGAAGAGCGCCATCTCAATGGTGAAATGTAGCTCCCGCTCATCGAAAGGTTTGAGGAGAAATCCAAATGGGTGGGTCAGCGTAGCACGCCGAACAGTTTCCTGGTCTGTATAAGCAGTAAGGTAGACAACCGGGATATCGATCCTGCTCTGGATTTCCTGTACCGTCTGCACGCCATCGGGGGGGCCCTGCAGGACAATATCCATCAGGAGCAGATCCGGGTGAATCTCCTCAACTTTGGCAATGGCTTCTGCACCGGTGGAGGCAATGGCAGGTACGCGATAGCCCATTCCTTCTAGACGTCGCAGAACATCGGCTGCGACGATTTGCTCGTCCTCTACGATAAGAATGGACGGCGCATCCCCATTTCTCCCCTGTGCGATATGTGCCATGGATGGTCTTTGGTGCGAGGCAGGCTCCATACCGTGGAAAATATACGTCGCTCACGAGGGACAATCAACAGAGTAGAGTGCGCCTTCACCTAACCAGGACATATTTTTTTGAGGCTAGCGATGGTTCGCAAATCCTCGCGAGAGATCAGGGTTCAAGATGTGAGCGGTGAGTCTTGTCACCCCCATCGATCGTGCAGACAGTGTGCGTGATCGCACAGGTTGACACTGATCAAGAATATTTCCAATCTATGTATATATTATTCGGTGCATAGCTATTTCTCCTGTCCGCTTATCCGAAGCTGCGCCGCGCGTCAAGGTAGTGTGGGGACAGACAGTGCTTAAACCCAAGTGGGAATACATCGTCAGCAAATATTCAGACAATTCGCATACAGTTGTCTATCGCGACAGCATGCTCAAGGTTCAGATGCAGATTGTTACCAAGCGAAGTAACCAGTACAATCCTGAAAAGGCAAAAGCATATTATTTCATCGACAAAGACAAGCGGACGTTTTACTCAGAGGACGAATTGTTGGCCGCCCTGTCTCGAACCTATGACGATCAAGATCGTCAGCGGTTCAGCCTGATTCTGCACTGGGCTCACAGCACAGAGGACTAACACTCCTTGGCAGCCACGGGAGTCAAAACGGCCGACGGATGAACCGTCGGCCGTCGCTCTTTGCGTACCCTCGGAGATTTCCTAGGAGCACAATATATCCCCTTAGTGCATCCTCCCAATACAGATCTCCTCGTAGTTTCCAACAGCCAGATCCCTGCGCCCTACTTCAGATATCACGTCTTCCTCCCGTCGCCCCACCATTCACACAGCGATTGCACGTAATCCGCCGAACCATCTCTGAGCCAACCATCCATCTGAGCCGGCTCCTTCAATTGCTGGCCCCGCTCGCGAGGAACAACAACATAGGAGCACTGAAGCTCAGGCAGTGTGGTCATATCTCCCCAGAGTTTTTCATACTGAAGGGTAGGGTACACATCCTCCTGACCCTTCCCCCAGCGTTTCTTGACATTCTTCAGTGTTATGTAGGTCGGCATGCGGGATGCAACTGCACGAATACCTTCTGTGACCTTCTTCTGGTCCTGCAAATCACCGCGGACGAGACCAAAGACATCGAGTATTTGATCAACATCAATCCAGTATGTCGCTGAATTGTAATAGGAGAGAATGAATTCATACTCATCACGGGGAAGTGCAAGTCCCTCGATCAGTCGGAGCCGTCCGTCTATCCTCGCCAGGCCACCGCCCCGATCATCCAGCCATCGGGTAATGACTTCTACTGTCATCCCGGCCTTGCTTTCAATATGATGCCCGAGGATGGATGTATCAAGGTTTGCACCCATCGTGTCTATGTTATGCACAAGGAGATGTTTGAGTTGTGGCCGGGTGTTGAGCAACTCCAGCAGCACTCCATTACGGAAGAGGTTGGGAATTTCGTACCAGTGTCCGACGGGATGGAGACACTGTAATGGAACGTTGTCGGTATAATCACTTGCCTCGCCACTCCGCTCAGCCCAGTCCATCAACGATGAGTGCAGGCTTTCAAGCACTTTCTGGGCTTGTTCATCAAGCAATTGCTGGGGCATTTCAAGCCATGCGAACCGGAGATCTCGGACTGTCGGAATCAACCGTAACCCAATGCTACTTCCAGGAGAGAGGAGAACATCTCCCTCATAGCCATAGTATTGTTCCCCTTCGAGATACTGCTTGATGGCATCATGCGTGAGATAGCCTGTAGAGATAACATGTGGGATTTTCGTCCCGAAGAGTTTCATTGTGCGCCGGCTCTTTGCCAAATGTGTCTCGATAAACGTGCGGTGAGCGCCACCGATCCGGCAGAAGGGATTCAACGCCTTTACAGTGCCTGCACCTTTCGTCCACCGGCTCCCAGCACCCGCAGCAAGTGTAAGCACCGCCACCGCCCCTGATGCAATCGCATCAGACCCGACTGAGCCATACGCTGATGAGAGTGACTCAGCGATATCAACCACGTCTCCCTTGTCTACGTCGAGAATCGTTGTGTTAATCGGGAGTCGGTTCTGGGCAAGCCCGATACGTCCACTGCGCAGGTCCGCCTTGATTTGATCATGCTGGGTCTGGTCGAACCCATACTGTTCAAGTAACTCTCCTAAGGATCGGTAATGTGTTGCTTGCGTTCCTCCATCTGGCAAGATCCGGTCAAAAATCTGTTGCAGCATTCCCTCGAGCGCCGGATTAGTTCTGCACGCTGACGAAAAACGCTCAAGCTCGTTCCGTTGATCAAGTGAAATGGTTCGCGGATCCCTTCGCAGCAATGACGGCACTGTCAAGGTGTAGTAGTGTCGAGGCATCACGGCCTTTTCACCACGCAACAGGTCGCCGATTGAGCCGCGCTCATTGATCGTAAAGTCATAAACGACAGGCTCCATTGCGAATGGTATTCCATACTGGTAGCGCCTCTTTTCAGATCGCATAATTTCTTCGAGGCGACTCTGAGCCTCAGGCCTTCGTGACGGATGAAAAAGAAAGCCCATTCCTCCGCCAGACATGCCGCCGAGCATCCAGAAACCCCAGAAATCTTTCGTGAATTCCGCCCGCACCCGTGTAATGATTGATTCAGTGTACAGGTTCGATGCCCACGGGATAATTGTCTGTATCGGACCCAGGAAATTCTCATGCGTGGACTTACCAAGCGCTTGTATATCTCCCTGTCTTAACTGCATCACAATCTGGTCGAACAACGAAAGGGCGCGCCGTCGACCCTGCCACTCATCTGCAGAGCGGAGCAAATAGCGTTCTGTGACCATCTCCAGAATTGGCCCTACATCTTGCGCCATCCCTCCGTGAACAAGGACGAGGCTCTCCTGGAGTTGTTTTCGCGTCTGGATCGAGACCTCGTCCTGTGTGAGAATTGTATGGCGAGGTAATAGGCATCCACGGCTAATTCCATACTCGATATCACCTTCGGCGCTGCGTACTCCTTCAATGAGCTTAATGCCTGGCCAGATCCCTCCAGAGTCCTGCCAGCCACCCCCCGACCCGCTGAGCCACTCACCGAGGATGGCCCGGGCAGCAACTGTACGTCGCTCACCTTCTGTCAGTGGGCCCGTAAGGGACGAGGTCTGTCCGGTGGCCCGCATGCAGACAGTAATTATAGAGGCAAGGAGTGTCGTCGAAACTGCAAGCCGAGAGCCCTTTGGAATATTGTTCACCTGGCTCACAATTTCGATTCCTAATCCCGGGCCAGTCAATCGTGACAAGAGATCGGCAAAGGGTTGATTAGCACCTTCCATACTGGGCGGTACAATTCCTGAGGCAATCACGGCACCTTTGAGCAAGCCAAGATAATCGGCGGCATAATCAAAGAGCTGCCGGAATGATGTAACTTCAGTGATAGTGCCAAGATCTGTACTGACCAGTCGGATGATCGGCATGTCGATAATTCTGAAGTACGCTTCAACGGGGGGATGTGGGGTCTGTTGGGCTTCGTGATCCCTGACGGCAAGATCGATGGAAATGTTCAAAACGCGTGCTCCTTCAGGAAAGTCCATCCCCAAAAAGAAGATATCACTCCACCCACTATGAGACAGATCCATCCTCACTGGGGTGCATTCGTGTAGAAGAGGGAAGACTCCCTCTGTCTTCTGCAGCAGTGTGGGGACAATGCGCAATGGGTGATCAGACGGATGTCCGGCTCTAAACATCCACTGATTGCCACGCACCGAGCGAACACTCGCGCGCACCTGATTCGCAAGTGTTTGGAATCCCAAGTTGCGATATGCAGCCGCGAGCGCGCTCGAAATTCCCGCATGGACTCCATCAGCGCGCTGTGCCGAGAGAAACTGCCGGATAGCCTCCTCAAAACGGCGATGTAGGAGGTCCTCATATCCCTTGAACGGAATAAGTCCGCGTGCCGGCAATCCCTCCTTGGCAGGGATGTGGAATCGATGAATCGCATAGAGGAAGAACAGCGCCCGCACCTGTTCATAGAGGTTTGAGCTTGCATGACGGAATTCTTCCAGTGCCTCACACTCCACAAGCAACTGCCTGAGCGATGCGGATTGGCAGAAGCCATCCAGCGACTGATTACGTAAATCCTGGTTCTCCCCGGTTATAATTGCAGTCAGTGTACTCATTCCTTCACCCTCTCCCCCGCATGATGTTCGCGGAGCAGAAGCATCTCCATGAGCATCGCAAGAACTTCGTCCCGGTCCTGTCCGCTCAACGCCAGGGCAAGTTGTGCGTTGAGCAACCCATACTTGACCCCAACGTTGTACCGATAGTCGTACATTTCCAGTGCAATGTACTTCTCGATCTGAGCCAGCTGATGTAGAGCACCTGAAATAGTCGGAACATAGGAATCTGAGCCGCCCTTTAGCCCATGATGGAGAATGTCCATTACCGCGGGCGTCAATACGTGAATGCCGAAGAAGCAAAGGTAGTAACCCACGCGAAGACCGGGAACAAGTAGGCGCTGCTCAGCCTCTGTGGGCGTAGGTTTTTCAATGACATTCTCAATGGTATAGAGATCATCTCTACCATGGACACGTTTGCCGCTGACCGCGCCAAAGTTCGGGAGAAGCCCTTCACGCGTCGCTTGGACTGCCGAGACGGCACAGGATTCCCCTTCTGCTGTCTCCACAACGCGTTGCGCGCACCCTTTCTGCACTCGGCTCACATAGAGGTGATCACCAACGAGATGAAGAAACGGCTCCCCCTTCGCAAAATCTCTTGCACACCAGACGGCATGACCATACCCCCGAGGTTCATTCTGATAGACAAAAGACAGGTGTCCGGAATGATCGCCCGCAACAGAACGAAACGCGACCTCATCGTTGGGATGAAGGACAATACAAATATCGTTGATCCCCGCACGTACGACCTCCTCAATAATTACACTAAGAACTGACTTCTGTTGACCATCACGGTCGATCAGTGTCTGAAGAGGCAGGTGCCGCTGTCCCTTGCCGGCTGCTGTAATGACCGCTTTTGCTATTTTCATCGTCTAATCCCTATCACAAGATTGTTTGCACTGTTCAAGCATTGAACAGGTTAGTATTCTTTTGACGATACGGCTACGAGAACACTGCGGTAACAGGTGGATCCTTGACGCGTGATCATGCTAATGAGGACCCTTCGCACGATTATTCTGAACGATGAGGATTCTTGAGCCCTGTTTCCAATTTGTTGTGAACCTCACGAATGACCCGGGGCGATAGGACCCGCTGATATTTACGCAGGAACAGTTCAACACTTCTACGGTTGCGCTTGCTCAACTCCCGAAGGGCCCATGAAAGCGCTTTGATAACCATATCATCTCGGTCATGAACAAGCATACGACAGATCATGAGCGTGCGGACAGTGTCACCGGTACCTCCACGAGCATGATTATTTAATGGAACCGTACTTACCAGTGCAGCACGTCTCCACCAACGGTTTGGAGATTGAGCCCATGATCGTATTACATGGTCTGAAACCTTGCGTTCTCGCCATGCGGGGCCGGAAACATAACACGCAAAACTGTCTACCTCCCCCCAACTGTGGATGCCGCGACCAAGATCCACAACATCGCTTGACCGTAGATCCCCCCGTGCCCCTTGATGATCTGCAATGATTTCGTAGGCCATCCAACGCTCCCACGCACCAAATGTAGACAGCTCTTTAGCAACTGCGAGGATCAATCTGCCGGGCAGATCATCCAATTGCTTGGACCACTTGCGCCGGAGAACACGAGCTGAAGGCACGCTCTTCTTGGATATTGCATCAAGGGAACGATGTATTTCCAGAACAATCTTCTTCATATCCTCATTTCAGCAACGTCATAGTGAGAGCGAGGATCCTGCTTTGCAGGAGTTGTGGGGAAGTATATCCTGAGAACTACCACACTCACCAGGACCACTGAGCCAGTGTCAATTCTGGCTCCATTGACGCACCTGCTATTTCCCAGCACGGCCAAAACATGTGATCGGTCGAGCCTCTCCCGCTTTCCTATGGCGCGCTACCTACTGGATTCCGTAATCGTAGGTTGTCCGCAACCGGACATGCAAATGCATTAATCAACCTTTTTCAGAAAAGCTTCACCTTGGAACTGCTCCACATGGAAGCCCGTCACCCTACCCACGTCATTCTTTTGCATCTTGAAAAACAGGTATATCCCTTTCACATAAAAATCCGTTTCAGTTTCTGCGTAGAGGTTAATTTTCGAGCTATCCGGAGCGACCAAAACCAGTCGATCGTTTTCTTTCAAGATCCTCACTGTAATTTCGGGGTTAAGCTGATATGTGCCGATGTAGCTTTCGAGAATTGTATGGTTAATCGTTAGCGAAGGCCGTGCATAAACGGCCTGCAATCCTCTGGAATATCCTTCCGCCTTGCTACCGGAATGTCCAGTGCCCTCCAGTACCCTGGTCTGGATGTCGAATCCCCCGTAGTTCCGCGTCTTCAGTCGATCCACGAATTTCTGAAACCCCGCCACTCCACCTTCGAGTTCACCCACTGCCATGAAGAGCCTGATGGGCAGCCGAGAGTTCTTGTCCGCGTAATTCTTTTCATACGTGTAAACTATCCCGTTGTCCCATCCCAGGGAAGGACTCGTCAAAACATAGCGACTGAAAATTCCCGTTTCATGGAACATCGCGTACAACGTGAACAGCCCACCTAGCGAGCTTCCCATGAGTGTTCGATCATTCTTTACTGTTCGATAGTTTGTATCAATAAATGGAATCAGTTCTTTCTTTATGAAGTCGAGGAATCTTGCGGCATTTCCCGATTGAGGCACTTGCTTGATAGTCGTAGGAGTGAGATCTCTCCCCCTTAGACTATCGTAATTGGGATTTCTTCCTCCCCACGCAATGCCGACAGTGACTATCTCTGGAACAAAGCCATCATAGTACTGCTCCCCGAAGATAGCATTCAGCAAAGGGAAATCCCATTGAGCGTCGAGGAGATAGATCACTGGAAATGCTCTGGTTGTGTCACGGTAGTTCCTGGGAAGATTGATCAGGACGTCAAAGTCTTGTCCCACGATGGCAGATTGAATTTTCCGGAGCTGAGTGCCGAGGATCTCCACATTCGGGGGCGACACAGCACTACTACGTCTCTGCGTAACAGCGGCGCGCTCCTGCGGACTCGAGGCCACAGCGAAAAATGTCAGACTCATGATTAAGATTGCAGTTTGGAACATTCGGCGAGAGTTCATGAAATCTCTCCTCTCTTGAAAGGAGACATCAGCGGGAATCTTGCTGCAATGGTGATTGGGTTGGCTATCAGAGTGCATGAACCGGAATTGACAACTTTTAGAGCTTTCGTGCAACCTGCAGCATTTCCGTAATGAATTGATTCTTGTAGGCTGAATAGTCCAGCAACTTCACGATGCCGGACTTGATCGCCGACCTCTTCAAATCTATGTACCTGTGAGCATACTCAGCGTGTGAACGCAGAAAATCCCTGAGAAGCAGATTATCCTGCCACAGACGTCCATTCCATTCGACGACGGCAACATTGAATGCCACCTCGCCGCGCTTGCAGAAATAGAATCGACCGGGAATACCTGCCTCGGCTAGGTATTCATATCCCAAATCCTCAAAAGCTGCGATAAGCGGTCTGCTGATCGGTACCACATCAATCCCGACCAAAACATCAATGATTGGTTTGGCAACCATCCCCGGAACTGCTGTGCTGCCAAAATGCTCAACGGCTTTGATAGTATGCTCCAGTGATTCAAGTATGGTTTGCTTTTCGATCTCGAAGTATGTTGGCCAAAGTGGGTCGTATTCAGTGAGGGTGATACGTTCGTCGACTTCCATTATGTGGTACTCACTTTCTCGATCGATGAATACAACCTAACGGCTACGGCTTACGCCTTTGGTCCCTCCCGAAGGTTCGGCCTCTGCACCCTAGGCGCACGAGAGGGATTCTGTCTGTGCCAACCTCTTCAACATGCATGTAGCAATTCACTTTCTGAACCGCAGCCAAACACGCTCCTGATTCCCTCCGAGCCCCGATCATTCGCCCGGTACCTCCAGCACCGCTTCGTAGAGCAATCGGAGTCTTCGGCTCAGGAATCTGCGGAACATCAGATTGCCAGCATGTCCCAGAATAACAACTCCCAAGAGTACAAATGCATACCCTTCCCAGTAGAGTCGATCTTCAGCGCTTGCCGCAATCATCGCCCTCATCGCCCCCCCAATGAATCCTGCCCCCACAATGATCTCCGCTAGGGTGCCCACAACGAAGAGGATGCGAGAGCGGGGGCCTTCGTAGCTGATCCTGATCTGTTCCAGTTGGCGGGTCAATTCGATACGCAGTTCAGGCTTCATATGTCATCTCCCTGATATGAAGAATCAAAACCAATGTAGTTAGGAGGTATGCTTGCGGTCGATGTACTTCGACTCTTCGAGTACCTCTATCCATGCCCCTAACCTGAGTTCGCAGAAGAAGTGGGCTCAAACTGGATCAGTAACGATCAGCTAGCCTGTGGGGCCGGATGTGGAATAGAAATCCGGCGAGACTGCAGCCTATACCCGGTGGAAAGGTACGTCAGGAATTCGGGAAAGACAACCGCAGGTGTCCATTCGATGGATTGACGGAACGAGAGTCTCGCGTCTCAGGTTGAATTTGATCTGAACGAACCAAGAGGGTGTGGCATCTCACAAATTCAAAAGAGAACGAATCTATGCTGAACACTATTGTCGGTTTTTGTCAGAGCAGTCTTCTCTGATGCGACTCGGGTTGGCGAGTCCAAATGAAGTCAGTATCGAAACAGTACGGCATGGTTCCGCTCAAGACCCAGAGTTGCGAGAATGCCGGTAGGCGTGAACAATCACGACCGACAACGAACGAAGCAAGATATCATGAGTGGATGAAAATCACTGTGAGACCTATGAGTAGGTAATGGGTTTGACGACAGACGCGAGTCCTCTGCAGTGTTACGCAAAATCGAAAGAATCTTTATGATGCAAGAGGGGTAACCACCTCACCCTTGTACGTACATGCACAGCACTTTCATGTTCCTTTTGCGCGCCCAAACAGCAATTCCTGTCGGCAATTGTTGTTCATTCCATTCCTCCTACCGTGGCTCTAAATGCTACCAACCAGATAACCCTACTTTCCTTCGTTATTCGCGGTTTTTGGCGGAAAACGTACTCTGGTATCGTTCTTGTGGCTTGTAGAGTCAAGATCGTCGCACTACAAGGGGCAAGGGAACAATGAATACTGGACAAACCATCTTAACGATCGGGGCATTCATTTTTCTAACCACGATCATGCTGAATTTTTATCAGGTCACAGCCAACACTGGTGACACGATCAGCAGGGGACAGGATGGAATTCTCGCCACAACTATTGCAGCGTCTTACCTGGAAATAGCCCAGGGCCTTGCATACGACCAGATCACTGACTCGTCGAACGTCGCTCTTTCTAACCCTGCCGCTCTCACCAGTCCATCCCTCCTCGGAACAGAGGCCGGTGAAGATAGCATTGGTCTCTTCAATGACTTCGACGACTTCAATAACAAGGAATATCAGAAGCAGGCAAGCGGTACGAACAGGATCTACCGGACACATTTTGACGTATACTATGTCAGTCCAGACAACCTCGGCGCGAAATCGTCTTCAAGGACGTATGCAAAACGGATGGATCTGAAGACTTGGCGTGTATTCCCGCCCGCAGAGTCTGCAGTAGACCTTGATACGGTAAGGACTGCGATGGTTCTTGGGTATTTCCACTTTGATTGATCCTGACACCGACTGAACGGAGATTGACGGCATGGCTGCTATACTTGATGTGATTTCATCAATGCTCTTTGGGGGCACTCTTTTCATGATCATCCTTACCTCCAATGAGATTGCCACGGAGACCCAGGCAACATACAACGGAGACATGTTCGTACAGGAGCTTCTAACCAACACAGCACAGTTGGTAGAAGGTGAATTCCGGAATATGGGATTCAATGTCCCGCAGGCCTTACCATCAATTACGCGCGCCGATTCGACTGCCATCAGCTTTCTGACTGACCTCGACAGGAACGGCACAATTGACACAGTCAAATATACGTTAGGCAACATCACCGAGCTTCCAGAAACACCGAACGAACTTGACTGCTTCCTCAAACGACAGGTGAACAACGACCCTGTCATGAGTGTCGGCGCTGTGACTGTGTTCCACCTTTCGTACCTGACCAAAGAGGGTGTTCGCATTCCGAGCCCCGTCCCGCATGATCGGCTAGGTGAAGTACGAATGGTCGAGGTCACCATGGAGGTCCAGAATCCCTATGCTCCCGCCCGCACAGCCAGCATGGTAAAATCGGGCGAACGCACTGCTCTCTATTCCAGTTCGCTCTGGCAGCAGACGCGCTTGTCTTCGCAAAACACAAGACGCTAACAGGTTTTTCTGAAGGGATAACAACTATGGGTGGCAGAGCAAGTCTTATAATGGTCATGGGATTCGGCCTGGTTCTGGGATACCTTTCCACGAATCTCAACAGATATTCCACACAGGCCCTCAACAACATGACCTCGTACTATGACGCCACGTCATCGCATGCGCTTGCCGTCGCTGGAGCCAATGCGGCGCTAGCAAAGTTCTATACGGACACTAGCTGGTCGGGACCCATGCACCAATCCATCGAAAGTGGTGCCCTTACTGGATCCTTTACTGTCACAATGGTTAACGTCGGAACATACCAGAGAAGGCTACGAAGTGTTTCCACGTACGCAGCCTCTGGCATGGGCACGCTCCACGATACTGTTGAGGTGTACTTCAACACTCGCGCAGGATCGCCTTTCACTCAGTATGCATGGTTTGCCAATAACGACGGAAACGTGTTCTGGCAGAACGAAGATACAGTTTGGGGGCGGGCCCACGCGAACGGCAATGTTCACATCGCCGGTTCGCCAGTATTCATGGATAAGCACACCAGCGCAAAGAGATACGATCCGCCGAGGCCAGGGACGGGAACAAACCAGGCGATCTTTAAGAGTGGATATGAAAGCGGAGTGGCAACCATCCCTTACCCGACGGATCTCTCCATCGTCATCAACGCAAGTAACACCGGTGGAAAACACTACACGCACGACATCTCTGTTAACCTCGTCCCTGGAACTGGGCTCAACAACGACGGCGTCGCGGCTGTCGTTGACCTGTCGACAGGCACAAAGGATACTGTTCAGCTAGCCGACGCCGGATTCAACGGACTCCTCCTCAGCGACGGGAACGTTTCGGTAAGTGGAGTCCTCGATGGAAGACTCTCTGTCGCGTCGTTGAAGAACATCAACGTCCTTGACGATTGCACGTACGAACGCAATCCGCGTTTTGGGACAAGCGATGACCAGCTGGGGCTGATTGCAGCGAACAATGTCGTTATCAAGGATAACACCGCTAACCATACAGGCTGCCAGATTCACGCTGCAATTTTCACGCTGACCGGGTCCCTCGTGGCAGAGAATCTGACTTCGCTGCCGATCTGCGGAGATCTCATGACTTATGGCTGTGTCATCCAGAATACCGAGCAAGAAGTAGGCATATACAAAGCTAAGGGCGGAGGCAAATCAAGCCTGATAGCGGGGTTCTGGAAAGACTTCCGGTACGACAAGCGCTTTGTTGACCCGAATAATGCCCCACCGTATTTCCCTGGATACTACGTTCAGGCATACGCAATCTCGAACTGGTGGGAGAGTTATCGAATCTCAGCATTGCAGTAAAGTTGCCCCAAACCCCGTCTGCGGATAAGCCGCCGGCGGGACGTGCGGCACCGTCCCCTCGGGTCGCACGTGTGCTGCTCGGTCAGACGGCTCCCACGGGAGCCGTCAGTGTTTCTGTTCTTCATTGCCGCTTCACAAGCTCTCTATTCACCAGTCCCCCACTCAGCAGAATTCGCCGAAGGCCCAACTAACATTGGTAATCGGACCGGTAGAACTCCAGTTGACCTTCGGGAACCTCCGCACCAAGCTTACGGGCCTGGTTGACTTTGTGGTGCTTGGCAAGCTCGTCGTCGGTCCACAAACACCATCGGATTCCCCCCGCGTGCAGGAAGAGATGAGCCGGCCATCCCTCGAGAGGGGTCACTCTTTGGGCAGCGTCGCTATCATAGGCACGGTACTTCCTAGTGCCCTGTAGTGAGCTTCATCAAGGCGGTATACATCATTGTGGAATTGCACCGGTCCGGACTCGTCGGCCCAGGCGGTGAGGTAGAGGAAGTAGACGGGGATCGCTTGCGGAAGCCGGATAGTGAGACTGGTGTCTGTTTCCAATACAGAAGCGATTTTCTTCCGGGTCCACCCGGAATGACCGCGCAGCACGTACTCCGCCAACGCCATCGGCCGCTCGATACGAATGCACCCATGACTGAGGTGTCGCACGGGTTTCTTGAAGAGCCCGTGGGCATTCGTGTCGTGAATGTACACGCCATATTCATTTGGGAGGACGAATTTCATTCGCCCGAGCGCGTTAGAGGGACCGGGTTGTTGACGGAACCGGTAGGCCGTGGAATCCGCTGTTGTCCAGTCGATGGAGGCCGGGTCAACCTCCCGCCTTCCGCGTCCAGCGGCGGAGTAGACTTTGAACAGCCTCCGCTCAAGATAGGACGTGTCTCTTTTCACGCGGGGAATGATCTCTTCCCAGGCGATCTTTCTCGGGACATTCCAGAAGGGATTGAGGACCAGGTGCGTGATCTCGCTGGCAAGGATCGGCGTGGGCTGGTAGTCCTTCCCAACGATAGCCTTCATCGTCATCACCGTGCGAGCGCGCTCCACCACGCGAAGCGAGAATCCCGCAATATTTACCTCGATGTACCGATCGGGCGGCGTGCGGGGAAGCCATCGCCACCGCTCCAGGTTCACTTCCAACTGGCGAATCCGAGTTTCAACGGGGACATTGAGCGCTTCACAGGTCGCCCGGTCGGCAACGCCGCTGGGCAACAATCCGTGAGACCGCTGAAATTCTTTGACCGCCAGCTCAAGATCGAGGTCGAAGGTATCGCGTTGCGAACCGAACGCATAACAGGTGTCGCATTCGAAGCTAAGGCGCACGCGCAGTTCACCCACCTGTTCGCCGGCATCAGTCCGCTTGAGCACAGGCTCCGTTTTGATCGGAAGCCAGCCGCCCATTTCGCAAATTCTGCGGTACCGGGCCAGGGCTTGCCGCAAATTCCGGTAGCCTAGATGCGATGGAACAAGTTGATCAAGAAACTGGGGCACCCGGTTCGTTCGCACGGCCCTCTCGGCTTGAGCGACAAAGTCCGCGGCACGAAAATCCGTGAGGCCCTCTTTGAGTGCTTCCGGCGGTTGCGTCCTGCCGAACAACA
>Ga0153915_10001078_pt1 | contig 25120 bp, 26 predicted proteins | sample Opewatmetagenome_2_FD_107003 | JGI IMG/M metagenome (GOLD analysis project Ga0153915, IMG submission 107003) | Freshwater wetland microbial communities from Ohio, USA - Open water 3 Core 3 Depth 3 metaG | ecosystem: Environmental > Aquatic > Freshwater > Wetlands | place: USA: Ohio, Lake Erie...
CGGCGGAACACGAATAGGCGGCCCGAAATTCCCGGCCGTGGTTCGCGGGTCGCGGCGGTTCAGAATTCCTTGGGGAAACTCCGCGCCGTCAGGACAATCTTGTTGAGGGGGCCCATCAGCCCCATGACATCGGACATGGAACCCGCGAGGCGAATCTTCCCCGTCTGGATCAACGTCTCCATCTCCACCTCCCCCTTGCAGAGGCCCATCCAGGCGTCGTAGTGGCCCTCGAAGCGGTAGTCCGCCCGCGTCTCCGCGGTGGCCTCCGCCGTGGTCACCTGGCCCTTGGCCACCGCGATCAGGAAGGAGCGCTTCTTGTCGCTGGCGCTGCAGACCATGCGGAACGTCTTCGCGGCCATGGCCTTGCCCCACTCGGCGTCCGCGTTGAGTCGGCGGGCAATCTCCTCGAAGAATTCCTTCGTGTAGAACTGGATCATGGGACGCGCCGACCTACTCATGCGGGTCGGGGCCAAGTACCCTTCGTGCGGTAGTCTATCGAGGGATACATACCCCTTCTTCGGCGTCCCCAAAGGGCTCAGCCGACGCTCTCCTTCAGGATGTGACGCAGGGCGCGCCGGATGTGCTGGCTCACCGTGTTCCGGCTGAGGCCGGTGAGTTCCGCAATCTTGCGGAGATCCGCCCGGGCGGGAATGTCGAAGTAGCCGAGGTTCCACGCCAGACTCAGGACCTCCCGTTGCCGAGCGGTCAACTCGCTTCCCTCCGCGGCGGTGCCCCGGAAGGCGGCGCGGCTTTTGAGCTGAAACCGGATTCCCAGATTCGCGAGCAGCTGGAATACGCGCTTCTCGGCTGCGGCATCCGCGAGGAACGACAGGGTCGTGCGGTCCCGCCCGATGACTGTCGGCGTCGTGGGCGTGACCCCGGTGCCCAGCTCCTCCAGGAGCTCCTCGAGGATCCCGGGGTTCATTTGCCGCAACAGGGCGGTGTAGGTCCGGCCGTCGGCCCCGACCTCGACCAGCTCGAAGTCGCGCAGCCGGTACCGGCGCCGGAGGGCGTCGCGCTGCCGCGCGATCTCGTCCCGCGACCGCGGCGGCCCGGACCGCGTGACCCGGGCGAGGAGCATGCGCTCCCTGGGCGCGAACGCGTACACGCGCAGGATCTCCACGGACTCGTTGTGGCGGAAGAAGGCGCGAGGCAGGAGCCCCGCCTCGACGAGGGGTCGGCTCGGGAGGTCGAGGCTAATCCTCGAAAGGGCCATAGATTACCTGTAATCGTCAGGGTACTTATAGAACCCGGTCCTCCGATTGCCGGAAGGCCGGACTATGGAAGCCCTGATTGACAAGACGTCTCCGGTGCGCCGCCTCCCGTCGGAGGCCTGGGAGAAAGGGATTGGACCCGGGATCGTGGACAAGAAGATCATGGGGCCCAACGACAGCAACTTCATGCTCATGGGCATCGCGAAGATGGAACCGGGTGTGCACTCGCCGCCTCACCGGCACCGGTATGCCCAGATCTTCTACTTCCTCGAAGGCCGCGGTCAGGTCGTCCTCGACGACCAGACTCCCGTCGACGTGGGCCCCGGCGACGTCGTCCGCATGATCCGCGGCGAGACCCACACGGTGATCAACCCGGGACCCGGTCCGCTCACGCTCCTCGAAGTCCGCGTCCTGCGCAAGGAACAGACGGAGTGGGATTAGTCCGATGGCCTCGTTGGGGATCTGGTGGAAGGCGACGCAGCCCCACTCCTTCGTCGCCTCCGCAGTCGGCGTGTTCCTGGGCGCTGCAATCGCGTACGACCGCGCCGGCGTCTTCGACCTGCCCGCGTTCCTGGCCACCTTGGCCGGAGTCATCCTCCTCCAGGCCGCCACGAACATGAGCAATGACACGGTCGATTACCTCAACGGCGTCGACGACCTTCCGCCGCACCTGGTCAGCCCGTTCACGGGCGGCGCACGCGTGCTCCCCGAGCAGGAGTTGCCCGTGACCGCGCACCGCCGCGTTTGGATCGCCTTGTATGCGCTCGGCGCGCTCATCGGCCTCGCCCTCGCCCTGTCCAGGCCCAACGGCGCACTCCTGATTCTCCTGGGCCTCGTCGGCGGCGCGTTCGCGGTCTTCTACACGCTTCCGCCGTTCGCACTCCAGTACCATGGGCTCGGGGACATCGCGGTTGGTGTGGTCTTCGGACCCATCGTGACCCTCGGCTCGTACGCGGTCCAGGCGGGCACCCTTTCGGCCGAGGCCCTCCTGGCTTCCATTCCCCTGGGCATCCTCGTGGCCGCGTTCCTCTTCGTGAACGAGATGCCCGAGCACGAGACGGACCCTCGGGGCGGCAAGCGCACCATCCCGGCGCGTCTCGGCCTCCGGCGATCGTACCGACTCTACGTGGCCATGGTGGCCGCTGCCTTGGCGCTGTTAATCGGGTTCATCGCGGTCGGCGGGATGCCCTGGATCGCCCTGCTCGGCCTGATCTCCGTCCCACCCCTGCTCAAGTCGATCCGCGTCCTTCGCGTCTACTACCGCGAGTACCCGCGGCACATGCCCGCGAATGCGGGAACCATCCAGGCCGTGCTGTTCCTGGGCATCGGCCTGAGCGTCGCCTACGTGCTCCTGCCCCATCTATAGGAGAAAGGCGAGGACGAGGCCCACGCCCGCCAGGATGTGCGCCAAGACCGTGAGCCCGATCGGGAGGACGAAGCCGTGGTGTGCGGCCACGGCTCGCGGGAGCAGCGCGGAGGCCGCGAGCAGGCAGGGCAGCGGGAGGAGCGCGGCCACCCAGCTGGGGTACTGGGAGTACACGAGGAGTGCGATGACCAAGGGAGCCCACCAGATGCCGACGAGGAGGGACATCGCCTTCTGCGGCCCGAGGAGGGTCACGGGCGTCCGCTTCCCCTTGGCGCGGTCCTCCGTCTCGTTCGGGAAGTAGCGGGAGTAGGAGATGCCCGCGGCGAGGAAGCCCAGGATCAGGGAGGCGAGGGCGCTCCCGAGAGCTCCGGCCGTCCCGAAGGCAACCGTGGCCCCCACGGTCATGATCGGCCCGAAGGCGAGGAACGTGGACAATTCGCCGATGCCGCGGTAGCTGAGCTTCAAGGGCGGCGAACTGTAACTCCAGGCGAGGAGAAATCCCGTCACGCCGAAGGCGAGCAGCAACAGACTCTGCGTGAGTGCCACGAGCGCGAGGCCCGCCAGCACGCCCGCCACCAGGAAGGCCCACGCCACCCGGAGGACGTTCCGCGGATCGCGCGCGAGACCGACCGCCGCGCCGCTGTCGAACGCCATCCAGGATCCCGCGGACGCCGGAGGCACGGAGCGGTCCTGGGCCTCGTAGTAGCCCTTGAGGAGGTTGGCCCCGGCCTGGATGGCCACGAGGGAACCGAGGATGAGGGCGAAGTACAGGAGGTTGAAGGGCGAACCTGCCGCCACCGCGGCCGCGGTGCCCACGCAGGCGGGCACGATGGAGGCCTCGAAGAGGACCGCTTGGGACGCCCGGACCCAGGCCACGACGCGCATCCGTCGAGCCGAAGGACGCGAACCGGAAAAGCCTTCCCCTCGAAAGCCCGCCACGGATTCGCACGAGACGGGTCCGACCGAGGCTCTATCCACCCCCTGGCCCTAGTGCCTCATGTGGCACCACGGCATCGTGACGATGGGGGTCCGCATGACGGTCAATCCACGGATGTGGGTCGCGGCGCTTCGGGTGATTCCGCGCATCGAGAAGGACGCGTTCGACCGTCTCGATCCGTTCGCCCGGTGGCTCATCGCCACGCGCGGTGCGGTCCTTATCATGACCTTTCTCTCCGCCGCGCTGGGCGGGCTGTTCGCCGCCATGGTGGGCCAGTTCAACGCGGGCCTGTTCATCCTGGTCGCCGTCGGTCTCGTCGTCGCGCACGGTGCGAGCAACCTGTTCAACGACTACTGGGACTACAAGCAGGGCGTGGACACGGACAACTACTTCCGCGCCCAGTACGGGCCGCACCCCCTGGTCGCGGGACTCTTCACGGAGAGGCAACTCGTGACGTGGGCCATCGGGACGACGGTCCTCCCCGTGGCGATCGGCCTCTACCTCGCCTGGGTGCGGGGCCCGCTCGTCCTCGTCTTCGCGCTCCTCGGCGGATTCGTCATGATGAGCTACGCGGGGAAGCCGTTCCCTCTGAAGTACCTGGGACTCGGGGAGCCCGCGGTCTTCCTCACGTGGGGCCCGCTCATGGTAGGCGGCTCCTTCTTCTGCATCACGGGGACGCTCCCCCTCTGGGTCATCGTGGCCTCCTTCCCGTATGCCCTGGGCACCACGGGCGTCCTGTTCGGCAAGCACATCGACAAGATCGAGGACGACACGAAGAAGGGGATCCACACGCTGCCCGTCCTCCTGGGGGAGCGGCGCGCACGCGCCGCATCGATTGCCATCTTCGCGCTCATGTACATCCTCGTGGTCCCGCTTGTCCTGCTCGGCACCCTCCCGTGGCTCGTGCTGCTCGTGTTCCTGAGCCTGCCGCGGGCGCGGCTCGCGGTCAAGGTCTTCCGCTCCCCGAAACCCGCGGGGCCACCCGAGGGATTCCCCAAGGAGTCGTGGCCCTTGTGGTTCGCCGGGTTCGCGTTCATCCTGAACCGGGACTACGGCGGGCTCTTCATGCTCTCCCTGCTCGCGGCGGTGGTCCTGGGAGCCCTCGGGGTGCCCTACCTGTACGTGTGAGGCTCGGCGCGGCGACGTTTAAGTCCCCGCCCCGCATCCCGCGGTCATGGTCCGGTTCCCGAATCCCCGCTCCCGCCACCCCTTCCACATGCACGACATGATCCTGGGCCAGCCCGGGTTCGTGCAGGAGACCCTGGACCGCCTCCGGATCCTCGATGGCCGAGCGTTCCTTGGAAGTCCGCGACACCTCGTGGTCACGGGATGCGGCACGTCCTTCCATGCGGCCCTCCTCGGCGCGCGGGTCCTCCAGGAGGCGCTCGACGACCGGACCGTCGTCCACGCGGTCCATGCCTACGACCTGCTCCACGGGACGGACGTACCCCGAGACAGCGTGGTGCTCGGCGTGAGCCACAGCGGAACCACGTCGACGACGAACCAGGCGCTGGCACTCGCGCGGCGATCGGGGGCGGTCACCCGGGCGCTCTGCGGATTGGCTGGCACCAAGATGGAAGAGGTAGCCGAGGCGGTCCTCGTTACAGGGTCCGTCCACGACCACTCCTGGGCCAACACGATGAGCTACACGACACAGCTCGCGGCCTTCGCCCGGTTGGCGGAGAGTCTCGCCTCCGAACCCCGCGACCTGTTCCCGAAGGGGCTCGGAGGGCTGCCGCGTCTCATCCAGAGGGCCTTTGCCTGCGAGCCCGTCGTCCGCCGCCTCGCGAGGCGCATCGCCACGTATGATCGCGTAACCTTCCTCGGCGGAGGACTCGACGAGGTCACGGCCCTCGAGGCAGCGCTCAAGATTCGGGAGACCTGCAGCTTCCCGGCGAGCGGCTACCACGTGGAGCAGTTCCTCCATGGACCGTTCCTCTCCCTGGATCGGCGGGAAGCCATCGTCGCCCTGCGCTCACGCCAGGACGACGAGCGGGAGACCGAGATCCTCCGGGGGATCGCTCGCACCGGCGCGCGCGTGACCGTGGTCGGCGAAGCGCGCGGCGCGCAGATCCCGCTCCCGGCCACGGACCGTCTCCTGCGGCCAACCGTGTCGGTAATCCCGCTCCAGTTCCTGGCATACTACGTGGCCCTGGAGAAGAAGAGGAATCCGGACATCATGCGTTCGGAGGACCCGCGCTACCGCCGGGGACTGGAGCCGCTGTTTGCGTAGGGATCACGTCCCCCTGCAGGTGGACCACCGCCGTCGCCGCGGTCCCGCTGCGCAGCATGAGGTGGAGGGTCATCTCCCCGCTCCCGTACGCGATCGTGAAGCGGTCCACTTCGGACTTGTACAGGTGCGCCGGACGCCTGCGGCCTTCCGTGACGTACCCCGCTTCCGAGATCAGCCCGAGGAACACGAGGCGCCGGATGCGGCGATAGCAGGGCGCGATGGGGATCTTGTACCGCTGGGAAATCTCCTGGGCCGTCAACGTCTCCTGGTGGAGGGCGATGAGGATCCGGAGCGCGTGATCATCCAGGAGCGATTGCCCGTCCTTGTCGTATAGGAGCAACTCCTCGGCGACCAGCTTGGGTCGAGTGGCTGGGCTCGAAGCTCCCGCCGGTGGGGGAATGGCCACGGGCCCGCGGACGCCGGTGGACCGTTAAAAGGCCTAGGCTCTCGTTATCACGCTTCATCATTGAGGCTCGCCCCCGGGCAGATGGGCGATTTCTCCGGCCCCGCGCCGGTTCGGACGCGCCGCTCCTCCCAGACGACCAGAAGTGAGAAAGTAAAGGTGCCGAGGGCCTCCCCATACGCCTCGGCTGATCTCGTCGAGAGGCGTGTCCTGTTCAGCCTTTCCGGAGGAACGGCAGGCCCGTGCGCTTGTTGACGCCGACCTTGCGGCCCTTGGGCATTTCGTCCATGGGCTTGCCGGACTTCGGCTTCCTCTTGCTGAAGAAGTAGATCGTGACTTTCGGTCCCTTCTTCAGCTTCACGTCTCGCGAGTACAGCGTCCATCCCTGGTACGTGTACGGCATATTTGACCTCGGTCCCTCCATACACTAGGGTGTCAAAAGCGTTTCCCTCCCTTAGAATCATCCGACGGGGGACCCGAGATAGCCACATTACAGTCATTTTGCAGCCCATCTTAGGCCTATGGAGGGAACGGACCGTGCGACCGAAAGTCCCAAATCCCATGCTCGGTTGGAGTCGCCGTGGCGGCCCCCGCGACCTCGCTGACCGTCGGCCTCTTCGGCGCCGACCTGGATTTCTTGAAGAGGATCGGCTCCGCGCTCGGGAAGAAGGGGACCGAGAGCGACCTCCTCTTCTGGAACAAGAAGGAACGGGAGATCGCGATCACGGCGATCGCGCCGACGACGTACCCGGAGCGGGTCGTCCCCATGCTCCAGCTCGCCTCCCTGTGCGACTTCCCGATCCTCGCTGCAGAAGCGCTCGATGCCGCACTCGGGGAGACAGTGATCGCCCTCGCCGCCACGGAGAAGAGGGGACTGCTCGTCCTCCGGAACCCGGAGACCGCCGACCGCGTGCGGTCCCTGGTCAAGGACCGTCTCCGGGGCTGGATCTCCATGGACTGGAACGGGGAGGAATCCCTCCGCCGGATCCGCGAACTCCTGCCGGGGATCTCGCCATCGCGGGACGCGAGCGCCCTCTGCACGGTCGTCCTGGACCATGCGTTCGCGGTCCGCGGCGTGGGGACCGTGGGCCTCGGGTTCGTCCGGCGGGGCGTCCTCCGCGTGCACGACGAGCTCCGCCTCGCCCCCCTGGACAAGAGCGTCCTGGTGCGGTCCATCCAGCGGTTCGACGAGGATCAGACGGAGGCTCCGCCGGGAAGCCGCGTCGGCGTCGCGCTCAAGGGCGTCGAATCCGATGAGATCGAGCGAGGCGCCTTGCTGACGGCGGATGCGTCGGTGGTGTCCGATCCCGTGTGCCGGGTGGAGCCGTTCCATCGGGTCGAGTTCGCGAAGGATCCCCTGGAACCCGGCGGCCGCGGCTGCCATCTGCAGGTCGGACTCTATCCGAGACCCGTGGTCCTGGAATCCGTCGGAGCGGAACTCAAGGTGACCGCAGACCGTCCCATGCCCTTGGTCGCGGGAGAGATCTCCTTCCTGGCGGTGCTCCGCGGTCCTGGCAGTCTCCGTGTACTTGGACACGGCCCCGTAGCTCCCTAGGCCACAAGGAGCCGCAGGAATCGGGCCGAGAGGCTTGTCCCCCCTCCCCCGCCGGAAGGTGAGCTTGGGAGGTGGTCAGCGCAATTTATATGAACGCCATTGCGGCATCCATCGTAATTTATATTAATCCTAACATAGATGAGGGCGACTAGGGATGGGACCATGATGGAAACACCTCCACCTCCGATGATGCGTGGCTACGGTATGTCGAGGACGCAGCTGGCCGTGGTCGCCGCGGTGGGCTTAGGCCTGCTTCTGCTGGCGATCGGCGCGGTCGTCGTGAACCTCGGAATGAACCCGAGCGGACCCAACGCGGGGCTCGTGACGACCTACGGCCCGATGATCATGGACTTCGGGCTGTGGCTCCTGGTCGCCGGGATCATCCTGGCCGCGGTCACGATGGACAACCTCGACGTGTTCATCCGCCTCTTCCTGATGATCCTGGCGTTCGTGGCCCTGCTGCTGATCGTGGCGAATCCCAAGGGCTTCTTCCCGTGAGGTGGCAGGATGCCCACGATGGGTGAGAAGCTCTGGGAGATCGGGAAGTCCCCGCCCCAGAATCTGACCTTCCTCGTCTTCGGCCTATTCTCGCTGCTGGCCGGCCTCCTCCTCCGCTCCTACGGGAACTACATCGCCGCCGGAGGCGCGGTGTCCTTCGTTGCCGCGGCCCTGGGAGGCATCGGTGCCTTCTTTGTGGTCGTGTCCCTCTTCCTCGGCGCGTTCGCCGGGATGGGCGAGTCGAACGGCAGCGGCCTGCGAATCGCGGCCCTCATCGGCGCGGTCGTGGTCCTGGTGATCTTGCTCTAGACCCGATTCGGAGGAAACCCCAACCCGCGGCGCCTTCGGGCGCCGCCCTTCTCTTTTGCCGAGACCTTCCGAATCAGCGAGCGATCCCCGCGGAGACGGAAAGGATGGGGGGGAGCGAGACGGTCACCGCCTTCCAGCTCTCGCCTTCGTTGCGGCTGGCGTACAGCTGACCCGTGTTGGTCCCCACGTACGCGCCGACCGGGTCTTTGGCGTCCGTGGCCATCGCCTCCCGGAGGACTCCCATGAAGGCCCCCGGTCCGGGAAGGCCCTGGGTAAACCGCCGCCAACTCCGGCCCGCGTTGGTCGTCTTCCATACCGCAAGCTGGGACTTGGGCGGGACGCGGTTGCCACCGCCCAGGAGTGGCGCCACGTAGGCCGTCCTCGCGTGAAGAGGATCGGCGGCGATCGCGAACCCGAAGTCGGACGGGAGACCCTTCGTGATCTCGGTCCACGCGCCGCCCCCGGGGCCGCGGTGGTACGTGCCGCAGTGGTTCTGGTGGAAGATGGATCCGTCGCCCGCGGAATCCCAGGTGAGGTGGTGCACGCACTGCCCCGTCTCGGGGTACTTCGTCGGGAGGAAATCGGCGCGGACGTTGCGGTTCTCGGTCGTCCAGGAATCGCCGCCGTCCCGGGACTCGAACGTGCCCACGGAGCTGATTCCCACCAGGAGGTGCCGCGGGTCCCGAGGATCGACGAGAACGGAGTGCGCACACAGACCGCCGAAGCCGGGCTGCCACTGCGCCCGTCCCGGACGGTAGTTCAAGGAGTCAAACCCGGACCAGGAATCCCCGCGGTCGTCGCTACGGAAGAGCGCGGCAGGTTCGACGCCCACATACAGGGTGTCCGCGGCGTCCGCGGGCCCCGGTTCGATGTGCCAGATCTGCTTCAGGGCGAGCCCGCTCCCCTCCCGGAACTTGGGAGCGGCCTTGGTGACCGCGAGGTTCGAACCGAGTCTCCCGCGGTACAGGGCGGGACCCCAGACCTCACCGGGATTCGGCGCGGCCGCGTAGACCGTGCGCCCGTCCCTCGGGTCCAGGATCATGTGGTAGACGGGCATCCCCTCGCAGTAGGGCCCCAGGAGGGACCAGCGACGACGGTCTGCCGAGTGAAATACGAATCCGCCCTTCTTGGTGCCCACGAGGACGACGGTGCTGCCCTTCTTCACATTAACCAATCGAACCACCTGCGACGCTGGGAAGGATATGGACCACGTCCCCGGAGGAGAGACGAACCTGGGGGAGCGGCTCATGCACGAGCTCTTCGTTCACGAACACGTTGACGTAGGGCCGGGGCTTGCCCGTCTCGTCCAGGATGCGGTCTCGGAGACCCGGGAACGCCTCGTCGAGCCGGCGGAGGAGCGTCGCGAGGTCCGAACCCTCCAGGAGCACTTCATCTTGGCCGCTCGTGTAGGTCCTCAGGGTGGCAGGGATGCGCACGGTGACGCCGAGACGGGCGAGCTCCCCTGCAGAGACTCGAGAGTCCATCGCTTCCGGTCCCCCCAAGTGCGCGGCGGTCAAAAAGCTTCGCCGTAGGGCGACGAATCGCCCGCTCGGAAGGCTCTGTCGATGCTCCCGCATCGGCCCGAGGGGGCGCGGAGGCGAAGCGACACGGTTTTCTAGGACCACGTCAATGGCGGTGGCCCCGTGCGCTCCCCAATCCCGTCCGGAATACGGCTTGGAGGCGGCGGACCGCCCTGCGCGAGGGCCCGGCGTGTCGCCGGGGTCGCCTCGCGTGTGCGCATTCGTTGATGTGAAAGCGTGTCTTTTCGACGAGACAGCGCCATTTTTTAATCACAACGCTTAACTAGGTACAATCGTTACCCGTGACCGGGGGTCCCGGTCTGCCGTTCGAGATTGCCGTCGTCAGCAACACGCCTCTCACGCCCCTGAAGGACTTGGACGACGTCGCGCTCCTGTTCCTGAGCCAGATCGGGTACATCCCCAAGGGCTACGACCCCAAGACGGACGCGAGCTCCGTCCGCGACTCCGTTCCCTACCGCCTCTTCGTCGAATGCCTCCTGGGCCGGATGGACAAGGGATGGACCGTCGAGCAGCTCGCGGCCAAGCTGAAGACCACGAAGGCCACGATCTACCGTCACATCAACAAGCTGAAGGACATGGATCTCCTCGACGAGGTCAACGTGAACGAGCGCGGCACCGTGCGGAAGGGGTACCGGATCCGGTACGGGAACCTGTCCAAGGCCTGGAACTTCGTCGAGTCCAACGTGGAGATCGCCATGGAGAACTACCGCAAGACGGTCGACCACATCCAGAAGCTCGCCGAACAGCGGAGGTGACCGCGTGCCCCAGGAAGGCCTCGTCGCGCTCACGAAGGGGTCCCGGTACCGCATCGAGTCCATGGAGACCCGGGACCACACGAAGGTCACCAAGGGCATCTTCCGCGGATACGCGACCATCGGACCGGACGATGCATTGGTCATCGAGCTCGATGAGAGCCATCAGGAGCTCAAGGGGAAGCTCCGGCTGATCCCCCTGCATGTGATCCTCGCCGTGGACATCCTGGAGCAGGCGCCGGGAGAGGTCGCGCCCCCGGAGAAGCACGGCACGATGTACGGCTGACCTCGGATTTACGAACGCAGTTCGCGACTCCGGCGGAGCCTTTATGGCCGCGAGCCGCGGTGGCGACGCGGCCATGGCCCTCGGGTTGCCCGCCTCGGAAGCGGCGTTCTACAACGAACTCCTCGAGAGCCTGAGGGCGCGCCCACCCGAGTCGAAGGAGGAACTCCATCGGACCAAGCTGCATCTCGCGAAGGCCCACGGGCTCCTGAAGATCCCCAGCGACTCGAGCATCCTGGGACGGCTGGGCGCCGCGGACCGGGAGCGGTGGGAAGACGTGCTCCGGATCAAGCCCGCCCGCACTGCGAGCGGTGTGGCCGTGGTCACCGTGATGACCGCACCCCACGCGTGTCCGCACGGCGTCTGCGTGTACTGCCCGGGAGGGCCCCGGTTCCGCACGCCCCAATCCTACACGGGCACGGAGCCCGCGGCAAGGAGGGCCGCCGAACATCACTACGATCCGGCGGAGCAGACCCGGGCGAGGATCCAGGCCCTGCACGAGATCGGCCACCGGACGGACAAGGTGGACCTGATCATCCTCGGCGGCACCTTCACCTCCATGGAAGACGGCTACCAGGAGTGGTTCGTCCAAGGCTGCTTCGACGCCTTGAACGGCCGGGAGTCCGCCACCTTGGGCGAGGCCCAGTCCCTGAACGAGACCGCGCCGGCGCGGTGCATCGGGCTCACCGTCGAGACGAAGCCGGACTGCTTCCTGGGTGCCGAGGTCGAGCATGCTCTCCGCCTCGGGACCACCCGTGTGGAGCTCGGCCTGCAGACGACGCACGACGACGTCCTGGAGCGCTCGCATCGCGGACACACCGACGCCCAGAGCCGCGAGTCGCTCCGGCGAGCCAAGGAGGCGGGGCTCAAGGTGGGGGTCCACATGATGCCCGGCTTGCCCGGATCCGACGTGGACCGCGATCTGGACTCCTTCCGGCTCCTCTTCGAGGATCCCGCGTACCGCCCCGACTTCCTGAAGATCTATCCCACCCTGGTCCTCGAAGGCACGACCCTGCACGCGATGTGGCAGCACGGGCTCTACAGGCCCCTGACCACGGAGGAGGCCGTGGAACTCGTGGCGCGCGTGAAGTCCCTGGTCCCACCGTGGTGCCGGATCCAGCGCGTGCAGCGGGAGATCGGCGCTCCCTACATCGAGGGCGGGCCGACCAAGGGCGACCTCCGCAACCTCGCGCGGGAGCGGCTGCGGGCCCAGGGACGGTCCTGCCGCTGCATCCGCTGCCGCGAGGTGGGCTTCCGGAGTCTCCAACCGAGGCCCGAGGCAATCGCCCTCCTCCGCGAGGACTACGAGTCCTCGGGAGGCCACGAGGTTTTCCTGAGCCTTGAGGATCCCGAACACGCCGTCCTGGTCGCGTACGTCCGCCTGCGGGTGGATGCCGCGGGCGGCACGGTGCGGGAGCTCAAGACGTTCGGCCGCGTCGTCCCGTTCCACGAGCGGCCGGGACCTCGGTGGCAGCACCGCGGCTTCGGACGGCGCCTCATGGAGGAGGCGGAGGCCGTCGCCCGGGACGAGTTCCACGCGTCGCGCATGCGGGTCACCGCCGGTGTCGGGGTGCGCGGATACTACCGGTCTCTCGACTACCGCCTGGAAGAGCCCTACATGGTCCGCGAACTCTGATCACGCGACCGCTTTGATCCAGGTCAGGCGCTTCAGCTTGCTCGCCTCCACGTCCTCCGCGTTGCGGAAGGCGCTCTCGGCCTCGGCGAGGTACTCCACGGCGAGCTTGAGTCCCTCCGTCGAGGGGGAGCGCACGTCGACTCCGGCGCGCTGGATCTGCTGCCGGACGATGGGCATGGCCGCTTCCTGGCCGCCCATGGCATCGCAGGCATCCATCATGATCTGGTCGCAGACCGCGATGAGTTCGTTAGGCACGTCCTCCTCGATCCGCTCGCCACGACGGAGCTTGGATTCCGCCTCGAGGATGACCGCCTTGGCGAGGCACGCGAAGCTGGCCTCCACGTTTTCACCCGTCTTCGCGGAGCTGAGGAACCCGGTCACCCGGAGCTCCTCCATGGCGTCCTCGAGCCCGTCCCGCGCGGTCGTGCGATCCTTGGCGAGGTCGACCTTGTTGCCGACGATCACGAGGGGGATGGGCTTGGCGATCTCGATGAGATGGGGGATCCAGTACTCCTTGACCGAGCGCAGGGTGTCGGGGCGCGAGACGTCGAAGACCAGGAGTGCGCCCTTGGCTCCCTGGAAGGAGCTCTCCTGGATGTTCTTGTAGCCCTTCTGGCCGAGGACGTCCCAGATCATGAACGTGATGTCCGTGGCCTTCCCCGGCGACTCGATCCGGAGGTCCTTCTTCGTGACCTTCGTGCCGATCGTCGTGATGTAGTCGTCCGAAAACTTGTCCACGACGAACCGCCGGATGAGGGAGGTCTTCCCCACGGCGCCGTCCCCCAGGAGGAGAATCTTCCGTTTGATCCGGTCGTCGGTCATGAGGCCCGCCGTTCCGATGCGAGGCACCCACTTATAACGGTTTTCCGCTGGATGTCAGATGTGCGAATAGCGCGGATCACGCCGAGCTGTGCGCCTGCCCCCGGAGGAACCGCTCGGCGATCCGGTCCACGGACGGGAAGACGTCCACGTTCCCGTTCCAGTCCACGAGCCGGTCCGCGTTGGAACGCTCGAACTCCTGCACGGTCCGCTGGAGCTTCTTCGGGAGTCCGTTCAGGTAGCGGCCCTCCACGACCGCCGCGAGGACCGTGTGGGCGCCGCGGGCCAGGATGACCCGCTGCCCGCCGAAGCGCAACTGATCCAGGGGCGCGTCCTCGTCCTGGTGGGACTTCCAGGTGTCCCGCACGAACTCCTGGAGGACGATGAGCATCCCGCTCATGATGTCGCTGTCGTGCGATGTCCCCTTGGTCCGGGACCAGTGACGGATAAGCATGCCGCTGTCGTGCATGAGGTAGAGCTCGTCGAGACGCGCCCGACGGACCACATAGACGCCGAGGCCGATGGCCCCGGCCCCGCCCACCCCGAGGGCCGCCGCGGAGAGCAGGGAGACCACGGGCGGGGGAGGCGGTGGGTTGTAGTTCAAGGCGAACGAGACCGTGCGGACGATGGTCCGCGGATTCGCTCCCTGGTTGTCCGTGTACGTGACCACGGCGGTGAACGTGGCGAAGATGGGGGTCCCCGGATCGTTCGTCAGGTTCTCCCGCACCGCGGGCGCGATGAACGCGGTCATGTTGAAGTACGCCGTGCTGCTCACGTTGTTCTGCCAATCGGCGCGGTATCCGCCCGCGCTCCCGTCCAACGTCCACGAGAGCTGGGAGCCGAGGGACACGTTCGCCGTCATGTTCTCGGCCCAGTACGCGTAGGAACCGTTCCCCGTGAGCGGGTCGAGCTGCAGCGTGAGACCGATCGTCGGAGACTGCGAGTTGTTCAGAAGGACCGTGAGCGCATAATTCGAGCGGGGCTGGGAGGCCGACGTCAGCGGGATCAGACCCAGCGAGAGGAGCGCGAGACAGGCCAAGGCCAGGAGGGCGAGGAGACTACTCGCCGTACGCGCTCGATGTCTCGCGATCAGTGACTGTCCCCCAACGGAGCCTCGTCCGGCGTGGACGACGGCGAACGTGATGATTCGTTGCCGAGCTATTTATAACCGTTAGTCAACAGCCGATGATTTGGAATCACGCGCGCGGCCGCTCGTCCGTGATAATCACGGCGCGGAACATGAACGGCCAGCAGGCGCGCGACGGACGCGTGCTCCGCATGGGCCAACGCCCGAATGGCGGGCCCGATTCCCGAGCCCTCCGCGGGAGAGCGCCGCGCCTCCCGGGAGAAGCTCTCCGGCAGGCCGAGGAGGTCCGCCACGCCCAGGAGCCGCGTACGCGGCACGACGGTTCGGGCCTGGATCCCCGGGAGTAGGGCGGAACGTGACCGCAGGAAGGAACGGGTCCGGGGGGATTCCCAGGTCAGCCCGAAACCGGACAGGACACGCTCCCTCGGATGGCGAGCCTCCACATGGACCAGGGGGACGAGGGAGAGGACCTCGGCGGCGGAAAGGGCCGCGTCCGTGGCCGCGATGGCGCGCGCGGACCGGAGGACCCAGGTCGGCGACGGCCGGACCGTCCGAACGGCGTAGTCGAGGAACTTCTCGGCCACCCCCGCCGACTCGGCGTCCGCGGAGCCGCGCAGGCCGACGACTTCGCAGACGACGTCGCAGCGCTTGCGGACCAAGGCGGCCAGGATCAGGCTGGCAAGTCCGCCAGAGAACGCGAGGACCATCCGATCCTGGCCGGCGACGGCCCGTTGCACGTCGCAATCGAGCCGGCGGAGGAGCCGCTCCGCCGGGGTGTCCGCGCCCATGCGCTCACGCGGAATCCGCGAAGCCCGCGTCCCCGGACAGCAGCCGCTCCAAGCGGGCGGGCAGGTCGTCCTCGGGCACCCGGACCTGCTTCTGGGAGTCCCGGTCCCGGAGCGTCACCCCTCTCCCTTCCAAGGTCTCGTGGTCCACGGTCACGCAGAACGCCGTGCCGATCTCGTCCATGCGGGCGTAGCGCTTGCCGATGGACCCCGCGTCGTCGAAGAAGGCGGTGAACCGCCTGCGGAGCCGTCCGTACAGGGTCTCCGCCCGTTCCGGGAGCCCGTCCTTGTTCACGAGCGGGAAGACCGCGACGCTGATGGGAGCCAGCCGCGGGGGAAGATGGAGGGTCGCACGCTCGCCCGGCGCGAAGTCCAGGTCGAGCAACGCCCACACGTTCCGGTCCACGCCGAAGGATAGCTCGAGCACGTGGGGCACGAGCCGCGTCGTGCCGACCGTGACGGCCTGCTTCTGGTGGGATCCGGTCTCGTGGCCCGCGAGATCATGGTCCGTCCGGTAGTGAACGCCGCCGACCTCCTTGAATCCGCCCAGGCTGTCCTGGCGGACCTGGACGTCGAAGTGAACCTTGTTGTAGAACGCGCGTTCCTTCTCGTCGAGCTCGGCAAACCGGAAGGCGTCGCGCGGGATGCGGAGCACCTCGAGGTAGAAGCGCTGGACCTGGACCAGATGGAAGACGTACCACGAGGGCAGGCCGCGGGCCACCAGGTCCTTCGCCGGGAGATCGTGCGCGGTCGGCTCGTTCTTCTCCGCCGCCCAGCAGAGGCGGACCGGGACGTCGGTGACGGACGCGTACGGGATCTGGTCCGCGAAGGCGGCGGGGTCGAAGAAGATCTGGAGCTCCGCCTGGAGGAACTCACGCATCCGGTACGTCCCCTGGCGGGGGCTGATCTCGTTCCGGTACGCGCGGCCCACGATGGCGAGGCCCATGGGCAGCCTGCGCCGGAGCGCCTCGAACTCCCTCCGGAAGTTGAGGAACGCGCCCTGCGCCGTCTCCGGGCGGAGGTAGGCCGCGTCCTTGCCCGTCGGGCCCACGCCGAGGGGGAACATCATATTGAACGGGCGGGAGGGACCGAGTTCGCCCTTGCACTTGGGGCAGCGGACCCCCGCCTCCCTGATCTTCGCGTCGATCTCGGCGGCGGACAGCCCTTCGTGCTCCTGGTGCGTGGCCGCCTCGAGGAGATGGTCCGCTCGGTACGACTCGCCGCACCGGGTGCAGGTGACGAGCAGATCCGTGAAGTGGTCCACGTGGCCCGAGGCCTTGAGCGGGGCCTCGGGAAGGATCGTGGACGTGTCGATCAGGTAGTAGTTGTCGTTCAGCCCGAGGAAATGCTCGAGCCAAGCCTCCTCCCAGTGACGCCGCAGGAGGGCGCCGTTGTGGCCGTAGTCGTAGAAGCCGGCGAACCCGCCGTACAAGTCGACCGCGGGCCAGAGGAACCCGCGACGAACGGAGAGGGACATGACGTCCTCGTAGGCGGCCATCCCGGCGGAGAACGAGGGGGACTGTCATAAAGGATGGGGTCACGACGGATCAGGGCCACGGTTTCATCGAGACGAACGGCGCGCGGTCCGCTTCCTGGCGCCACGCTTCGATGGACGCGTCTCCGAGAGCGCGGGCCACGGGACGCCTCCCGAGACGACGAGCCGCACGTCACTGGCCGAGGCACGCATGAGGGACGCGAAGCCATTCGCGCCGCCGGGGAGGTCGAGGACCATGAGGTCGGCCGGAGCGCCCACGCGGATTCCCGCGGCGGCCTCCGGATCCGAGAGCCGTCGTCCCCGAAGGGCCATCTCGAAGATCTCCCGGGCGGGCACCTGGCCCTTCAGCCGCGAGATCCGATAGGCGAAGTCAATCTCGCGGAGCATGGACGGGACGTTGATCATCGCGTTGTCCGTGCCGAGGCGCAGCTCGACGCCGGCGCGCAGCATGCGCGGGATGTCCGGCGTCAGCCCGAAGAACGCGTTGGAGCGCGGGCAGACCACGACGGGCACACCCGCGTCCACGCAGCGCACCAGGTCGGCATCCGTCGCGTGAATCATGTGGACGAGGAAGGCGGGGTGCAGGTCCAGGACGGCATCCATGTCTTCCCGAATCCGTTCGGAGCAGTGGGTGGCGAAGATCTTGCGTTCCCGGCGGACGTGCGCCGCGACCTTCTCGATGTCGTCGCGCGGCCAGTCCACGAAGGAACTCACGGCGATCCCGTCCGAGGCCCGGAGGATCGCACGGACCTCGTTCGCATCGTACGCTAAGCCGCCGGGTCGCCCCAACACGACGCCGCGCAGCGGCAGGGCCGCCTCGGCGGCGTATAGGAGCTTGAGCCCCTTGAGCCCGCCCTCGCGGAAATCCGAGAAGCCTGTCGTGCCGGTCCGGATCATCGTGGCCATGGTCCGCCGCATCGCGGCGATGACCTCGGCGTCCTTCGCCCGGGCCAGCACGCGGTGCTTGAGGCCGTGGGGCGGTGCCACGAGCTCCTCCAGGGTGCCCTTGAGTTCCTGTGTCACCACCGCGTCGCCCAGGTGGGTGTGCGCGTTCCAGAGACCGGGAACGATGAGACCGTGCGCCAGGGCATCCCGGGGACGGCCCGCGCGGGCCTCCACGATGACGTCGTCCTCCCAGCCGACAGTTCCGGAGCGGAATCCGCGGCCGTCGTAGAACCACCCGGAGACGCGCTGCACGCGGGGCCGATGGGCCGGGCGCGCTTAAACGTTGGCGGACACCACGGAAACGCACGGAATCTTTATGACGCAGGAACCTTTCAGCGCGACCTGCGCCGCCGTAGCTCAGCCCGGCAGAGCGGCAGTTTCGTAAACTGCAGGTCGGGGGATCGAAGCCCTCCGGCGGCTTCCGTTCTCGGTCCCAGGCGAACGCGCGTTTCCCGGCACTCGTTCGGACGGCTCTCTGGGAAAAGGTACTTGACGGCAGGCCCGTTTCGTCCCCCACCTCTTGGAGGAGGAGCGAAGCATGCGTATCGCGTTGGCGATTCTGGTGAGTTTGGCGCTAATTGGATCCGTGGTTGCGGTGATGGGATCAGGAGCTGGAGCCTACGCGAAGGCGCCGTCGAGTTCGGCGGCGTTCAAGAACTTCCTGCTGCAACCCGTGGCCAACGGGACGGGCGACAGCGAACCCGCGGTCTCCATCGGCCCGGACGGCACCGTCGTCTTGGGCGGACTGGACTGGGTCGCGTATCAGACGGACGTCTGGAAAGGATCCTTCGGCACCGCGCCTTCGGCGATCGGACCCATCGACGCCCACATCGGCACGGGCATCGGCGGGGGCGACGAGGACCTGGACTTCGGGTCGACGGGCACCCTGCACGCGTCCACCCTGATGTTCTTCTTCAACCCCGCCGCCCAGCTGACCCAGCTCGGGGTCTCCGCCATCACCTGCCCGAACTTCGCGAAGACCACGAGCTTCGCGAACTGCAAGGCCCAGATCATCGACTCGACCCAGGCGGACCGGCAGTGGGTGACCTCCGACGGCCCGGTCGTCTACATCTCGTACCACGACTCCGGGTCGAGCACCCTGATCCATGTCCAGCGGTCCCTCGACGACGGCTTCACCTGGAGCATGGCGTCCAGCCCCATTCCGGGCCAGGGCGGCACCACGGGCGCCTCCACGTTCAACAACGACCAGGGCGCGCTCCTGGCGGACCACTTCAGCGGTAACGTGTACGCGATCTGGGCGGCGGGCCAGGCGAGCGTCCAGAAGGGCACAAGCGCGAACTTCAACCAGATCTTCGTGTCCCGCAGCTCGGACATGGGGATGACGTGGACCGCGACCCTCGTGTTCGCCGCGCCTCTGAACACGGCGCTGAACAACGTGTTCCCCGCCCTCGCGGTGGATCCCTCCAACGGGCACCTCTTCGCCTCCTGGTCCGACGCCCACAACGTCTGGGTCTCCCTCTCGACGGACGAGGGATCGACCTGGTCCTCGGCCGTACAAGTGAACTCGGGCAATGCGGTTACTGCCGTCTTCCCCGCCGTCGCGGCGCGCAACGGTCTCATCGACCTCGCGTACTACGGCACGACGGCCGCGAGCAAGGACGACCCCTCCGCGGTATGGAACACGTACATGGCCCAGTCCACGGACGGCGTGCACTGGACCCAGAGCGTGGTCTCGGGCCACCCGAACCACGTCGGCGTGATCTGCACGAGCGGCACGGGTTGCGTGAACCCCTTGGTGACCCGGACCATGCTGGACCTGTTCGAGATCTCCATCAACGCCCAGGGCAAGGCCGCGATCATCTACACGGACGACACGCTGGCGACGTTCGTCCTGAACGGCACCACGTATCCGCTGCCCCAAGTCATCGTGGGCTACCAGACCTGAGGCGCTGAACGGGGGCGGATCCACCGCCCCCTCCTTCCCTTTTCCGCGCTCTCCCGCGCCGCGACCCGCATCGGGCGCGCACCCATGGGCTCAGGCGGGAATCCGTTCCTCCGCAGGCGCGAGCCATCGCGTTGCCGCGACGTAGACTCCCGCGGCGATGACGAAGGAAGGCACGCTAGCCCCAACCAGATTGAGTCCGCCCAGGTCCAACGACAGGTACCCGGAGTTCACCAGGTAGATGGGGAAGTATGTGGCCATCCCGAGGACCCAGGCCATGAAGGCCGGGAGGGCGGGTCGGGCGCCGCCGTCGCGGAACTCTTCCACTCGGTAGCCCGACCGCCGCACGACGTAGACGTCCGCCAGGACCACGCCCAGCATGGGGACGAAGACCCCGCCGATGAAGTAGAGGAACGGCTGGTACACGAGGACGCTCGCTTGGGGGAGCGCGGTGAGCACGGCGGCCACCGCGAGCCCCGCGGTGGTCACCACGGGCACGAGCCGGCGGAGCGCGGCGCGGGGTCGGATGTTCTGGATGGACACGCTCGTGGAGTAGATGTTCGCGAATCCGTTGTCCGTCTCGTCCGCCAGGATGGCCACGAGGGCCAGCGCGCCGTACACGGCGACGATGGCCGCGGCGAACACGTCGCTCGCGTTCGTGAGTCCGAGGACGAGGACCATGACGGCTCCGAGGAGGTAGAACCAGGTGTTCGCAGCCACGTACCCGACCGTGGTCCCTAGGAACGCCGTGCGGTTGGACTCGGCGAAGCGATTGTAGTCCGCGACGAGGGGCCACCAGGAGATGGGCATCGCGATGACCAAGTCGAGGCCGAGCCCCGCCTTGGTCCAGTCTCCTCCCCAGAGCGGGAGCGCCGTCACCGCCGCGGGTGTCGTGGCAAGCCGGAACGTGATCCAGCCGGCGCCGAGCAGCACGAGCCACAAGCCAATCCGCTCGAGCCAATCCTTGACCACGACCAGCGGCCCGCCCCACGCCAGGAGGCCACAGAAGGCGCCGAACAGGACGACCCAGAACGCCCCGGTGAACGCGCCCAGGAAGGGGCCCGAGAGCGCGGTGGCCGCGACGGACATGACCCAGATCTCCAGGGCTGTCCAGCCGAAGAGTTGGACCGCGTTGAGGACGGTTGGAACGAAGGAGCCTCGTCGCCCGAATATGGGACGGAGGCTGACCATGGTGGGGACGCCGTGACGCGTCCCGAGGGTGCCCGCTCCCGCCAGGAGGACGCTCCCGATGACGGAGCCTGCGACGACGATCGCGAGCAGGGGCACGAGACCGAACCCGTAGCCCGTGATGAACGTGCCCGCGTACAGGACGAGCAGCCCGACGCCCAGGTTGAACCAGAGGACGCCGAGGTCGACTGCCCGGAGGTTGCGCTTGTCCTGCGGCACCGGCTCGATGCCCCAATCCTGCGGCTTGCGCAGCCGCGCGAACGGCATGGACAAAGCCACCATCGGTCCGCTACTTGAACCCTCGGACGGCGCTCATTCCTTCTTCGGCGAGAACTTCTTGTACGACCGCTCGAGCGCCGCGACCAGGGGGAGCTCCTTGCCCGCGAGGAAGTTGATCAGGGCGCCGCCTCCCGTGCTCACGTGGTCCAGCGCGTCCTCGAGGCCGTACTGCTCGATCGCGGCCACGGTATGTCCGCCTCCGGCCACCGTGAACGCGTTCGACTCGGCCAGTGCCTGCAGGAGCTCGCGGGTGCCGATGGAGAACTCCTCCTTCTCGAATACGCCTGCGGGGCCGTTGAAGAAGACCGTCTTCGCGGCGTTGATCTCCTCGACGTAGCGGGCGATCGTGTCGAGGCCGATGTCGTGGATCGGGAACGTGGACGGGAGATCCTGCACGCTGAGCGGCTTCCGCTTCCCGCCGTCGTCCGCCACGACGTCCGTGGGCACGAGGATGCGATCGCGGAACTTCGCGAGAAGTTCCTTGCACTGCCCCACGTAGGTTTCGTACTCCTCGACCTCCTTCTTCATGAAGTCGGTCGTCGGGGTACCGGGGTCTCGGCCGGCCGCTTGGAGGAACATGTTGGCCACGCCGCCCGTGGTGAGCACCTTGTCGACGATGCCCTTCTCGAGCATGTGCTTGGACACCGCGATGGAATCGTCCGCCTTCACGCCGCCGAAGATCGCGATCTTCGGCCGGTCCTGGCTCTGGACCGCGCGGCCGAGCATGACGAGTTCCTTCTCCATGACGCGGCCCGCAAGGGTCGGCAGGGCGTCGACGAAGCCCACGAGGCTCGGTTGGGCGCGGTGCGCCGCGGCGAACGCGTCGAGCACGAAGTACTGGGCCAAGGGGGCGAGCTTCTTCACGATGTGGGTCTTCGCCATCTTCTCGATCTTCTGGTCGGCCAGCGCCTCCTCCTCGGCGAAGAACCGCACGTTTTCGAGGACGAGTACCTCGCCCACGTCCAGGGACCGGATCGCATCGAGGGCCGCCTTGTTGTACAGGCCGTCCACGAACTTGACGGGCCGGCCGAGTAGGGACGAGAGCCGCTCCGCATGCGGCTCGAGGGATGTGAAGTCGTCCTTCCCCGGACGGGACTGGTGCGCGAGTACGACGACCTTTGAGCCCCGCAGGTCGCGGATCGTGGCGAGGTGCTCCCGCAGCCGCGCGTCGTTGAGCAGCGTATTGGTCGCAGGATCGATGGGAGAGTTGACGTCGACCCGCAGCAGCACCGTGCGACCCGAGAGGTCAAAATCATCCATCGTGAAGAATGCCCGGGCCATGGCAAGCGAGGCAATTTCTGACGGGATAATAGAGTTTTCCCTAGGACGATACTGACCGGGAGGAGATGCGCGAAATGAGAGCGCGCGATCGTCGCGACACGGAGTCCAATTCGCGCCGTCTCGGGCCTCCTCCGTCGACCGGAAACGACGCCTGTTCTCAAAGCTCGGAACTAGGCTGCAAGCCTTTTTAGAGGGGCATCCGGATGGCGCGCTCCAACCGGGGACGTTCTACGCCCGAGGACCTTCTGCTTCCAGAGGGCAAACTTATCCGCACCACCCGAGGCGGAGCCAGCGCGCTCAAGCAGCTCCTGCTCGATCTCAAGAAGTACTCGTTTTCCGGCTACGTGCGGACGGTCCGGACGCACGACGGGAGGCGCTCGGAAGGAATCATCCTGCTGCGGGCGGGAACTCCCGAGGCGAGCCTTCATCTCCGAGGGGACGAGCAGGAGCGAGGTCGGACCGCCCTGAAGAAGGTCTGGCAGGACTCGTACGACGACGAGGCTACGATCGAGCTGCACGCGCGCGTGGACATGGACAACCTCGTCGCGGAGTACGCGGACGCCATCCTCGAGCGGCCGGCCAAGGTGGTCAAGAAGGCCAAGGTGCCCCAGGCGATTGACCGCGGCGAGATCGAGACGCGGATCCGCGCCTGGAAGGATCGCGGCTTCAACGTCAGCTCCGTGGAGAGCGTCCTCGGCGGCGATCCGGTCGTGCTCACGGGTGCGTACCTTGCCCTCCTCGAAGCCATCCGGCGCGCGGAGGCGGTCGAGGAGACGCTCAAGGGGCTCGACACGGCCGGATTCGAAGCCCGCGCGGCCGCCCTCCGCGAGAAGATCCTCGATCCCATTCACCATCCCGACATCGATGCGGACGTGGAGAGTTTCCGCGACGCCGTCGAGAGCGCGAAGCGCGTCGAGGCGCGCCGCAAGCTCGAGTTCGCTCGAGAACGCGATTCCCAGGAGCGCACGAAGAAGGTGCTGGAGCTCGTGCTGCGGCAGCGCGAGACGCTGCGACCCGAGTCCCCCGCGCCGTCCAGGGAAGAGTTCGCGAAGGCCTTGGAGGGGCCTGCGACCACCCGCGACGTCGCCACGAACCTGATCGAGCAGCACACGTTCGAGGCGTTCGTGGTGGGGGAGAGCAACCGCTTCGCCCACGGCGCCGCGTTCGCGGTGGCCAAACAGCCGGGGAACACGTACAACCCGCTCGTGGTCACCTCGGGACCCGGTCTCGGGAAGACCCACCTCCTCCACGCGGTCGGCAACTACCTGCGAGCACACCGCCCCGAGGCCAAGGTCTTGTATCTCTCCTGCGAGGGACTCGTCCCGCAATTCGAGGGGGGTAAGGGAAGCGGCGCGGCCCGGGCCCTCCGGGAACGCCTCCGGGGACTCGACTGCCTCCTGCTGGACGATCTCCAGGCCCTGAGCGGGAAGCACGACGCCCAGGAGGGGATTCTCCATGCCTTCGAGGCAACGGTGAACGCCGGCCACCAGATCGTCCTCGCCTGCGACCGACCGCCCAAGGCGATCACGGAGCTGGACGAGCGCCTCGTATCGCGCTTCGAATCGGGACTCCTCGCGAACATCCTCGCGCCGGACCTCGAGACGCGAGTCCTCATGCTCCGCCGCAAGGCGGAGGACTCCAAACTCGTGGTGGACGAGGAGGTCCTCGCCTACATCGCGAACCTGGTGGAGGACAACGTCCGCGAGCTCCATGGGGCGTTGAACCGCGTGGTCGCGTTTTCCTCCCTGATGGGCCGGCCCATCACGCGGGACCTGGCGAAGGAGGTCCTGCACGAGGCGAGCCGGGAGCCGGCCAAACCGGAGAAGTCCGCGGCCCCGGCCGTGCCCAAGCAGCTCACCCCGGGACGTAGCTATCTGGTCGAGGAGGACCGCCCCGATCAGGCGTACGGGCTCCTCGCGAAGGGTCTTGAGGGCGGCAAGAGCGGATTGCTCATCACACGCACGAACCCCAAGCGGGTGCGGGAGCGGTTCGCGCTGGACGCCGTCCGGGTGCTCTGGCTCACGGACCGCGAGGAGAGCAAGGAGGAGACGATCCCCCCGGCGCTGGAGCGGATTGTGTACGAGATCGAGGGGTTCATGTCCCAGCACCCCCAGGGCTCCGTCATGCTCGACGGACTCGAGTACCTCGTGTCGAACAACTCGTTCGACGCCGTGTTGCGATTCGTGCGTCGACTCGTCGACACGGTCTCGGAGGGCGGGCACATCTTCCTGATCTCTCTGGGTCCCGCCACGGTCAAGGAACAGGAACTCAAGATGCTCGAGCGCGAGATGGAAGTCGTCCAGGCCACGTAGGCGTCGGGCGGCTCAGGTCTTGCCGGCCCGCGAAGTCTCCTTCTGGAACTCCTTCAGGAACCGAATCGCCTCGCTCCATTCCTCGTTCTTCACGTGGGCGCTCGCCTCCTTCAGAATCCCCACGGGCTTGGAGAGGTCGCTCCCGCGGACCTTCATCTCGAGGAGCGCGTTGCGGGCCTCGCGCATCTCGGCCTGGACGAACTCGGGCACGGCCTGCAGGAGCCGTTCCTGGGATTGCCGCGCGAGGCGCAGGCTCCCCGGAAGATCGCGTCGGTCCGCGGCCTCGTGCCCCTGCCGGA
>Ga0153915_10001079_pt1 | contig 25102 bp, 26 predicted proteins | sample Opewatmetagenome_2_FD_107003 | JGI IMG/M metagenome (GOLD analysis project Ga0153915, IMG submission 107003) | Freshwater wetland microbial communities from Ohio, USA - Open water 3 Core 3 Depth 3 metaG | ecosystem: Environmental > Aquatic > Freshwater > Wetlands | place: USA: Ohio, Lake Erie...
CGCCAGGTCTTCTGCGTATTCTCCGGAAACAATGGCCTTTTCGCCAAAGGCATGGTGTTCCGAGAGATACCCATAGGTGGTAAAATCTGTGGGCATGGCAAAACCGACTGCCGCGGAAATAAGGCGGTTCGGCTCATTTGTCTCATTACGGGCCATAACACAATAGGTAATCTGTCCGGGGTTAAGAAGCTTTGTTCCGGCAGACTTGGAAACGATTTTGCATTTAGGGGGGAATATACTCGATACATAGACAAGGTTGCATTTCGCGATGCCAGCGTTTCTCAAGGCAACCTCGAATGATGACAGTTTATCTTTATGTACACCCACACCCTTCGTAAAAAACATCTTTTTTGGCGTCATTATCAGCCTCCTCTGATTGTATTTTATCCCATAGTACTAGAGCGCCAAATACGGAGCCAATACCGTCAATCTTGCACGTCGTCGAAACGGATATGAGTCGATAAGAACTCGCTTTATTAAAATGGAGTATAAAAAAATATTCCCTTGCATGTCAAATGAAATTCAGTCGCATTATGTTTTGGTCCTCCATTTAAATTCCCAGGTCCTCATTGATCAGGATTATCTTTACCCTGCCTTTGGGATATGATCTTTCAGTTATAGTCCATGTATTACAGATCCTGTCAGGGCTTCTGCAATCGTTGCAGCACCCGGTGCTTACACAGGGGGTCTTCTTATCCAGCCTCATGGCATTACTCGGAGCGGCATAGTTCTTTATCCGGGACATTGCATCGTCGAGATCCTTTACTATCTTATTTCTGCCCGCAAGGACAACGACATTTTTCGGCCCGAAGGTTAAGGCTCCTACCCTGTTCCCGATCATATCCAGATTGACAAGCATGCCGGTCTCAGTTATCGCGTTGGTCCCGGTAAAGAAGAGATCAACCAGGAGCGCCTTCCTGCGTCTTTCTATAAACTCCTCACTCGGAATTTTTCTATCATAGGTATCGATAATCTCAAAATCAGTGCTGCCTTTAAGCGCCTCATACAGCCCGGTTGTCATAAAGGTCGTGGAACCTCCCCAGGAGATGCTCTTTGGATTTATTAATTGAATTATCTCCTTTTCAACAAACTGCCTGGCCTGGACTGCTCCCTTGACAAAAAATACGTCAAAGTTGTTTTCTTCCAGGGCTTCCCTGACCCTTTTTAACTTCAGATCCCAGTAGTTTTCTATTGGTTTTTCCATGGATGTCCTCCTGAAAAATAATAAAGGCAATACTTAATAAAAAGCCTATCAAATCAATGAGTCCCGTTTATGATCCTGCATTATTAATTCGCTGATTCTTCGGGCATCGGGGGCCCCCTTAATGGGTCGCGCAGGTAAGGCAGGGGTCAAAAAGCCGCACACAGCGGCTGATCATCTCCTGGCCTGCCGCTGAAATATTGTCTCCTTCCAAGGAGCCGTCGGCAAGGTCTTTTATTGCGGAATTAATAAAGGCATTGTTGAACTGGGTGGCCACATACAGCTTCATGGATTCTATCAGTCCCCGGTTGAGGGTGTAGCTGTGCACCAGAACACCGCGGGGGGCCTCCACCACGCCGATGCCCTTGCCGCTTATGGCGGGATCAAAATCCGTTTTCAGGGGGCGGGAGAGGTTAAGTGCGTCCAGCAGGCTGAGGATCTTTTTTGCCGAGCAGAATATCTCAAGGGCGCGGCAGAGATCGAAGTCATCAATAGACAGGGATGCAGTGTCCCTGAGACGCCGGGTCAACATGAATCCCTCAAGCTCCGGATCACTGAGCACCCCGTTTTTTCTGAAAAGCCGCGAAAGCGGCCCGACAAGGACGATTCCGTCAGGGAAACCCATGGAGGAAAGATACGGGAGCTTGGCAAATGACCAGTCTACCCTCACTTCAGCTATATTGTCCTCAAAATTGTCCGGGGAAAAGCTTAGATTTAGCTGTCCGTTTTTATCGAATGTCTTGAAGACCGCTTCCCTGTCGGTATCATCAAAGGTAAAAAAATTCGTCTGCCGGTCTCTGGGAAAGTCGATGAAATGCGGCTCTTCCGATCTGCCGTCAAGAAGCCCGATCCCCCATATCGCCTCGTTCTTTATCTGAAGCGCAATTGCACGAAGCTCCTCTATTTCGTCTGATGTGGGCGGGGTGAGAAAGCTGCCGATTCCCATTGCAACAGGGTGTACCGCCCGTTTGCACAGGATCTCCACGATGCGGTTGCCGGCCTTGCGCAGGGAAAATGCCCTGGCAGACAGCTCAGGCCGGCTCTGCATAAGGTCGAAGATGCCGTTTGATCCCCCGATCTGGTCGGGCATGGTCAGGAAAAAAAGGCTCAGGCTATGGCTTGCAATCGTCTCGCCCAGCAGGGCGATCTCCCGCAGGTTGTTCACATCCACGGGCGTCGTCACTCCCAGGGCGTTTTCAACCGCCCTGAACCCGGCAACCTGATGGGCGGTACAGCACAGGCCGCATATCCGCGACACAATATGCGGCGCCGACTCGGCCTGTTTGCCCTGCACGAATTTCTCAAAGCCGCGAAAATCCATCACCATAAAACGGGCGCTGATGACACGGCCTTCTTCCACTTCCAGATGGATATTGGCGTTTCCCTCGATCCTTGTCGCTTTTTTGAGTATTATCTTTTTGCCCATTATCTGCACCTCAGAATATTCCCGGTCGTAATATGGTCAAAATCGTAAAGGGCATGGCCCTGCCTCCTGAAGGTCCTGACTCTCTCCCTGGCTGTCGCCTCATCCACCTTGCAGCGCTGGCTCAACCCTTTTGCGAACAACTCTTCGTAGTATTCCCCCCCGGTTATCTTCTTCATGACCGCTGTTGAAGGTCCCCGGCAGCCCCAGCAGGGCAAACCGTTTGATGTGCAGGGCGCGCCGCATCCCCCTCTCGTGACAAAGCCCATGCATGCCAGCCCCAGCGAGGTCAGGCAGACGCCCGGGTCCGCCCCCGGCATCGGGGAGATATTCAGGCAGCCGCCTCCATCTTTTGACGGCTTGCGACCGCATTCTCCGCATACAACCGCCTTTGCCCTGCCGGGCTGCTCGCCGATGAACTCGGCTATCAGAGACAAAAGCAGTTCGGGATTCGGAGGACACCCCGGGATGGCATAGTCAACCCGCTCAAAGGCGCTGATCCTGTTGGCCTGCCGCAGGAGCGCGACATCTTCATGCTCCTGGTAGGTGGCCTCGGGGTCGATCCCTGATTTGCCTGACAGATAATAGGCAAAGGCATCCACCGTTTGTCCGTATGTCTCGGCTATAAGCTCTTCAGGTTCAAACCTGTTGGCATGGGAAGGGATGCCTCCGTATACTGCGCATGTGCCCCATGCCACCAGATAGCGGCTCTTTGTGCGCGCCTCATCAAGGGCCTCCATATCGTCGCGCAGACGCACAAGCCCTTCCACGATCGCCACGTCAGCCTCGGCAATGGTTTCCCTGTCCATCAGGATTGGGCAGTAGACTATTCTGGTGTATTTAAATAATTTTTCGAGCAGTTGATCATCAAGAAGCACCGATGAACACCCGGCGCAGGTCGACAGAGACACAAGGGATACTCTGATCTTTTTCTTTTTCAGTGCCGGGCGCCATATGCGGCGCGCAACTTCCAGATGCTCCTGCGGGCCCTCAAGCACGGATTGCTGCGCCTGAAGCCTGCTGATGAGCGTACGGGTGATGTGCAGCGCTATCTCCGGTCTGGTCCTTATCAGGTCATGCAGTTCGGCCCGCCTTATCCGGACAAGAAGCGACTCCGTATCGGAAACCGCTGTGGCGCTTCTGGGGGCATCGGAAATGATGGCCATCTCGCCGAAAAATTCGCCGGGGCCCCAGGCAAAGAGTTCCTGCCGGTCTTCCCCCTCTCCCTGGCATATGCGCACCATGCCTTTTATGATGATGAACATTTCATCGCCCTGGTCGCCCTGCCGGAAGATGCTGTCGCCGGGATTAAACGACACCAGGCTGTCGGGGTCCCAGTCCACGGACTGCTTATCCGGCAAGGACGCGTCCGGCAAGGCGCCCTGAGCGGCTGCGGCCGGCTCAGCCTTTTTCTCCGGGAGCGACCCCATATCCGCTGACCGGGGATCCGGCATGCTCATGTCCTCAATCCCAAGGGAGGCGGTTCCGGCATTCTTCAGCTTGATGATAAGCGCGCGTATGATGTGAAGGAATACGGACGGATCCTTTCCCCCCCTTTCAAGAAGGGATTGTTTTGTTATGGGGAGAAGCCTTGAACGCTGAATAGTCCTGACTGTTGCGGACCGCGGCTCATCGTTTATCAGGGCCATTTCCCCGAAGAAGTCGCCCTTGCCGAGGATTGCAAGGACCTCATCCCTTTCACCTGTCCTGCGTGATATCTCAACCCCGCCGGACTGGATGATATACATCTCACCGCCTGCCTGCCCCTGCTCAAAGATCAATGAATTTTTCTCATATACCGAACCAAAGATCTCTTCTTCCATGTCGCCCTCCTGTAACTTTATTAAGCCTCCATCCATAAATCTCCGATTTATGGATGGAGGCTAATCCGGTTCCAGGTATAACCGTATCTGTTTTTTAAGCAGGCATCAGATCTGGGATGCCGCGGCAAAGGCAGTGCGGGTGCATGCACGCACTAGGCCGCCCACCGCATAACAATCGCCTATGGTAAAAAACCGGTCGGCGGTCCCGGAAAACTTCAAGGCCTCATCCTGCCTCGGTTTAAAGCCGGCATAGATCACTACGCTGTCGGCCTGGATGGACTTCTCAGCGCCTTTGGCGTCGACATAGGTCACCTTCCCTCCCGAAATGCCCCTGGTTGCGGCCTCCGTCACAAAACTGAAGTTTTTCATATCCAGATACGAATCAATGTCCTGGTGCATGCCTTCAGATTTCATCAATTCCTTGCTGCCTGTCAGGACCGTTACGGTGTGGCCGTTTTCGGCCAGATACATCCCGGTCATTGTCCCGATCAGATCGCCGCCGATAACCACGACGTTTTTGCCCAGGGCCTTCTCTTTGCCGAATACGTCAGCTGCTTTATACACATTACTGCCATCCGCGCCGGGGATATTCGGGATAACAGCCTCTGCGCCGACGGCAACCAGGACCGCATCGTACTTTTTTGCCTTGATCATCTCGGGAGTAGCCGTCGTTTTTAACTGCACATCAATCCCCTTCTTTTTCACCTGGCTGACAAGGTAGTCCTTGTAGTCTTTGAGCGGCCATTGAAACGAGGCAAAATCCGTATGCCGGAGCAGACCTCCCAGGGTATCGCCCTTCTCGAAGATGGTCACCTTATGCCCTCTTTCAGCAGCCGTGAGGGCAGCCTTCATGCCGGCCGGGCCGCCGCCGATGACGGCAACCTTCCTTGACGCGGCTGGGGCGGCAATCATCCGGTCGATCTTGCTGTTGAAGCCTATCTTGGGATTCACTGAGCAGATATCGAGATTGGGGGTCTGACTATTCCCCTGGCATTTGTTGCACAGGATGCATGGCACAACATCATCGCCCCTGCCCTCATAGACCTTTTGACCATATTCCGGATCGCTGATAAAGGCCCTGGCCATGGCGATCATATCGGCCTTTCCGCCCGCAATAAACCCTTCGTTCAGGTCCAGATCCTGGTATCCGCCGATTGGAGCTGTGACGATCTTTGCCCCGCTTTTCTTTATGGCCTCGGCATAATGTAGCGTCAGGGGTTTGCCCTTTTTGGAATTATACCCCATCGGATGAGAAGACGGGACGTCCCATCCCCGAAGCTGAAGGATGTCAATATAGCCCTCAAACAGTTTTGCGTATTTGACAAGGTCCTCAAGGGTATAGCCGCCGGAGCCGGGCTCCTCCTCGCCGCTGACCTGCGCCTCTATCAGGAAATCCTGACCGCATGCCTTTTTGATGGCGTCACACAGCTCAATGATTATCCTCACACGGTTTTCAATGCCCCCGCCATACTGGTCCGTCCTCTTGTTCAAGGCGGGCGACAAAGAACATGCGAAAATGGAGGAACGATATGACATATAGATACAGGCCATGTCAAAACCCAGTCCCTGATAAAGCTTTGCCTTCTTTGCAAAGCCCTCATTCATTTCCTTTATCATGGCAACGGGCATTTCCTTTGATTCGCCGAACATAAAATACCTGATCTGCCCTGACTGCTTGGGCGGGGTAATATCGCTGATGCTGTATCCCCGCGGTTCCTGAAATTGTGTGAGGCACACATTGGCCCTGGCGCCATAGAAATGAATGGTATCCGTCAGCTGCGCGATATAATTCTTAACCCCTGAGTTTTCCAGGTCATAATTTTCGAGCGAAAGCGTAACAATAGCGGCGCCGTTTCCGGCCACATTTGTTATATGGGACAATACCGCATCGTTGGGGAAGGTCTCAGGCCCCTGCATATGAGACGGAAGGGACCTGGTGGCCATCATCCTGTTCTTCAAGACCACGTTCCCTATTTTAATCGGCGATAAAAGATGACTGTACCTGCTGCTGTAAGCCCCTTTCATATCAGCAGTTCCGGTCCTGTCGGATGCCCTGGCGACGCCTGTCTGAAAAACCGGATCAACGGTCCCTGCGAGCTTATTCAATGCCAGCGCTGAAGTTGATGTAACGCCGGCGGCAATCAGGAATTGCCGCCTTCCCATAAGCGATTTAATCAGATTCATAACACCCTCCTTTTTATTATCTGGCCAGCGAAATAACAATATTCCCGCTATAGGTCTCACCTGATTTGATTGGTTTTTCCTTGCCGTCAATCTTCATGACTACCTTGGCCCCATTGGCGCCCTCAACAGTACCATTGGTAACAGCCAGCTTGCTGATCAGGCTTTCGCCGGTGACGGTCCATTTGCCGCCGTCTTTCAGGCTGACGGATATGGTGCTGATGCCGTTTCTGTAATTCCTGTTTGCCACATGGCCCAGATAGTAGTACTCGTTGATGGTGAAATGTGTATTCTGCTTGCCGGTTTCATCGACATGTCTCGTCTCTGTTAAAGAGATCGCGCCATTAAGCGTCGCGCCCTTTCCGATAGAGACCTCCAGGGCGTTGCCGCTCTGGGTATAATAGCCTGAGCCATTGAAGACGTTGCCCTTATAATTGCCGTTTGTCAGGACCAGTTTAGCACCACCGCTACCACCGGAGCCGCCGGCGCCACCGGGTCCGCCGGAGCGACCCTGGTCGCCGGAACCGCCGGGAGCCCCGCCTGCCTGTCCGCCCGGCATACCTCCCTGTTGTCCGCCTGCCGCAGCACCGGGCATTCCGCCCTGTCCGCTGGCCTGTCCACCCGGCATACCACCCTGTCCTCCGGCCGTTGCACCGGGAGCTCCGCCCTGACCGCCTGCAGCACCACCTGGCATACCACCCTGGCCGCCTGTCTGTCCACCAGGCATACCGCCCTGCTGTCCGCCTGCTGAGGCGCCGGCCTTGGTGACATTGCCGTTTTCAGAGGGCCAGCCTGCGGCCTCTTTGAACTCGGTATTGAATCCATTCATGCTTCCGCCAACCGTGGTGTCGTCGTTGTCGATCATCTGCAGTATGATGCCGGACGCGGAATTCAGCACAGCATTGTCGGCCACAAAGCTGACATCGCCCCTCTTATGCAGGAAAACAGCCTCCTCGCTGTTGACAATCGTGCCGTCCATGACATTAACGGAGGCGCTGCCGTGAGTCATGACGCCGAAGACAGAATTGATGGTGGTCGGCCTGCCTTTTCCTGCAACGGTTTCGATAGCCTTGCCTTCGGCGTCTTTGAGTTCAATCTTTCCGGATGAGGACTTGTAGTAAGCAGTGCCGCCGGTAAAGATTCCGGCATAGGTCAAGCCGTTGAAGGTCACGCCATAAAAGTTCTGCACGGCCTCGCCGATAAGATATGTGCCGTAGCCTGAGCCGTACTTGCTGCTGTAAGAGAACTTGCCAGAGGTCATGCCGCCTTTGGAGGCAGGCAGGATTTCCATGGTAGTATCTACTACGTTCATCACAGGACTCTGACAGTCATCCGTGGACAGGACCGCCCAGCCTCCGGAAGTTACTGTTGAGCCTATGACCGTCAGGGTGGCTTTTTCTCCCAGCATATTGCCCGCACGTATGCCGCCCTGGATGCCCAGGACCCATGGTGGCGAGAGCATGATATTTTGATTCGCGCTGTTCACGTATGTCTTGTAGGCCCGGGTCAGGGGGTTTGCACCCATAGTGGTGATGGTTGAATCCTTGACAAGGATCTGGGCATGGTTATCGGAGATGAACGCCGCACGCAGGAAACCCTTGGTGTTGATCTTCATGGAATTCACCTTCACATTGGCATAATCGGCGGCTACGATCTGGACGCCGAGTCCTGAAAAATCAGAGGACTTTTGGCCGTCGCCGTTATCGGAGGCGGATATGGAACCGGTCAGCGTGAGATCGGTCCCTTTCCCGGTTGCGATCACCGAATTGAAACCTTCACCGTTGGCGACGATATCGAGGTCGAGCTTGGAGACAGCAACGTCTTTATCAGCCAGCAGGGAGTATTTGTCTACGATATTGCCGTCTTTTACATAGTAGCCGACGCTGAATTTGTCGTTGCCGCGGCGCGTATAATGGGTTGCAGTGCCTTCGAAGGTAGTAACAGCTTCAATACTTTTTCCTTTAACAGTTACAGTATTTGTCCCTTCCGAATTGGCGGACAGGCCGCCAAAAAAAAGTGTAAAAGCCAATGCGATGGAAAGGGTAAAAAGAATACGCCGGATTGATAAATTGGTCTTCATTTTTTCCTCCTCGTTTATGGTTGGATTGATTTGACAGGAACGCACCTTTTGATGAAGGGAGTATAGGGAGTTTGACCTTGCATGTCAAACGCAATTCTGACGCAGGTTAATTGGCGAAAAATATATTTGAATTCACCATTTCACCTCCATCCCGCTTCTCATCTTTAAAATTAGTCCCTTAATTTCTCTTGATGTTTTTAAAATAACAGGTATTAATATTCCCTAATTAGCAATGTCTAAAATTTATTCATCATTTAATTAACATTTTTTTTAAAGGAGAATTTAGGGATGAAACACACTAAGATCAATTATCGGGGACTTTTTGGGATCTGTATCCTGGCTCTTTTATTGTTCGGTACAGTTGCATGTCAGACTGCTGAGGAGAAAAAGGCAGCAATCAAGGGGGCTGACTATGCCGAAATATGCAATTTGATGAGCCTTCATTCATGGTATCATGCAGCATTACGGAACGATATCGAGTGCCAGGAAATCTGGGTTTCTCCAAAGGGTGAATTTGCCAAAACCGCCATTTGGGCCCAGACCTCAGGTTACTTTTTAGGTATGGATAAAATTATGTCAACTTATGGTTCAAAAGATAGTAAAGGCAACATGCCTGATGCCAAAGGGGGCTTTGTCTGGCACACGATTACCACTCCTGTTGTAGAAATAGCCGAAGACCGTAAGACTGCCAAAGGGATCTGGTACACCCCCGGTATTGTTGGTTCATACAGTTCAGACGGCACAAACAGTTCTCAATGGATGTGGGAAAAATACGGCGTCGACTTTGTCATGGAAAACGGGAAATGGAAGGTATGGCATATGAAGGTTTATACCGACTTCTCTACTCCCGTAGGTTCGGCAATTGGCACCCAGGGAGGCGCTCCTGGCGGCGGTGGCGGCGGCGCTCCTGGTGGCGCCGGCGGTGGCGCTCCTGCTGGTGCTGCTGTCGGCGGCGCTCCTGGCGCTGCTCCTGCCGGTGCTACTGCTGGTGGTGGCGCTCCTGGCGCTGCTCCTTCCGGCGCTGCTCCTGGTACTACTCCTGAAAAACAAAATGCCGGGGAAACAATCGGCAGCGAACTTTCTAAACAAGGTGGTGGCGCGGCCGCAGCCGGATGGGACTATATATATAAAAAGCAATACGTAGGTTGGTCTAAAGACTCTATAGTTACAATGACCCCAAGACCTCCGAAGCCATATAAGACCTGGAGCGAAACCTGGTCCTATACAGACGAAGGGGAATAGCAACCGGAGTCAGGTTATAGTTTAAAACCTGGTCCGGGCCGGTAACTCCCGATAAAAAGGCAGGAGATGAGACCCATCTCCTGCCTTTTTTTACCCAATTACTGCCTTACGAACTTCCTTGTTCATATTCTCCATTGTTATAGAACCATTTATATAAGGTTGGGTTTATCCTCAGGTTCAAAACTCGATGCCGCAACTCAAAGCCTCTATTAAAACTTTCTTGACTTTTAAAGGCCTTGTGTCTATGAGACATAACCATGAAAAATATAATAAATCTTCTATTTGAAGTGGGCATGCTGAAAAAGACGCCCAGGACAGGTTATCAATTCCTGGGATCAGGACAGGAATCTGTCGCTGAACACTCCTTTCGCGCAGCCATCATAGGATATATCCTCTCAAAACAGGAAACCGGGGCCGACACCGGCAAGATTACCCTCATGTGTCTCTTCCATGACTTTCATGAGGCCCGCACCGGGGACCATAATTATGTAAATAAACAATATGTCACTGTTGATGAGGACAAGGCCGTCAGGGATCTGGCCAGGGACCTGCCCTTTGCCGATGAGATCATATCCCTTACCGATGAATTCAACAGGGCTGAAACCCTTGAGGCCCGCATCGCAAGGGACGCGGACCAGCTTGATCTGATGATGGAGCTCAAGGAACAGCAAGACCTCGGGAACCGTTACGCAGTGGACTGGCTGTTTTATGCCGAAAAAAGGCTCCTTACCGAATGCGGCAAAAAATTGGCCGAAGAGATATTAAATACAGACAGCACGGACTGGTGGTTTGAAAAAAAAACGGATCTATGGGTAAATGGCCCTGGAAATAATCACAAGAATTAATAACAACCGTTTCTTTCGCGGCCCGGCAGGCATAATGAAGGCCAGCCTGGTCATCTCCTTCCTGTTTCATATTATCCTGTTAGTCTCTTTTCAAAAGGTATCACTCTTTATGTGGAGCAATCCCGATCTCAGGACCTACAATGTGGAGATAATCAGGCCGCCGACAGAAGGTCTTGATAAGGGAGACCTCCCGGGCTCAGGCATCGACAGCCTTGACCGGGAGAAAGAGACCCCATCCGAGGACTCTGAGGATACCATATCGCTGGACACAAAGGACGGCAGGTATATCCAGTACACGGGCGTGATCAAAAAGGAGATACTGAAGAACTGGGATTACCCGGATGAGGCGAGGTTATCCCTCATGGAAGGCGAGGTAATGGCGCTCTTTACCCTTAAGAGGGATGGGAGCATGCAGCAGATTAATATCAAAAGCGGTTCAGGTCATGATATCCTGGACAAGGAGGTCCTTCGCGCTATAAAGGCATCCGCCCCATTTCCCTCCTTTCCCGATTCGATTAAGGTTAACAGATTGAATATCAAGGCCAAATTCGATTACCGTCTTTCTTCAGCCAGGGCGGAACAATGAAAATAACTTCGTTGACTCATTATGTTTAATGATTAATTTCCTTTATGATAATTCCATTCTGATATTTAAAACCAATTCTTTGAGGAGTCTATGGCCGGTAAAGATTATTATTCAATGCTCGGTGTTTCAAAAACAGCATCCGCTGATGAGATAAAAAAGTCCTATCGCAAACTGGCGATGAAATATCATCCCGACCGCAACAAGGGGAATAAAGAAGCGGAAGCCAGGTTCAAGGATATCAGTGAAGCATACGCCGTATTGAGCGATCAGGAAAAGAGAAAACAATATGACTCCTTCGGCTCTGAAGGATTCCAGAATAAATTCACCCAGGAAGACATCTTCAGGAATTTTGATTTTGGAGACATCTTCCGGGAGTTCGGTTTTAACAGCGGAGGCGGGGGCGGCGGCGGACAGAGCACCTTCAGCCAGATATTCGGCAACATGGGCCGCGGCAGCAAGGGCCAGGGCGCATCCTTCAATAATCCCTTTGCAGGACAGAACAGACCCCGTCCTGTAAAAGGCAAAGATATCTCCTATGAACTTTCATTGACACTGGAAGACACCTTTGAAAACACTGAAAAGATTATCTCCTTTCAGGCGGGAAACCCTGTTCAGGACAGGATATCAGTAAAGATTCCCGCAGGGATACCCACCGGGAAAAAGCTGAGGCTCCAGGGAAAGGGCCATCCGGGTTTAAACGGAGGTCCCAAGGGAGATCTGTTTATCGAGATCCGGATACTTGAACATCCTGTCTTTAAAAGAGAGGGAGACAACCTTCTTCTTACAAGGGATATCAGGTTCACAGAGGCCGCGCTTGGAACAGAGGTTGAGGTCCCGACCATCGATAAAAAGACCTTAAAGCTGAAGATCCCCCATGGGACCCAGGGCAATGCCAGATTCCGGTTAAAGGGTTACGGCATGCCCCACATGAATGAGAAAGGGAGGGGAGACGCCTATGTCATTATCAATATCTCCGTCCCCAAGGCACTTGATAAGCAGCAGAAAGACATCCTGAAAAAGGCATCGGAGACAGGATTATAACATGAAGGCCCTTTCTGTCTTTTCAGGCGGTCTGGACAGCATACTTGCCGCGGAGATAATAAGGCGGCTCGGCATAGAGGTTCAGGCCATTTTTTTTGAGACCCCGTTTTTCACCGCTGCAAAGGCAAAGGAGACCGCCGATGCAGTCAATCTCCCCATCAGGATAGTCGATATAACCCGAAGGCACCTTGAAGTGGTAAAGAAACCCATGCACGGTTACGGGGGAAACATGAATCCCTGCATAGACTGCCACGCACTTATGTTTCGCATAGCCGGAGAGATGATGAATGAAGAAGGAGCAGGTTTTATAATTACCGGCGAGGTCCTGGGCCAGAGGCCCATGTCACAAAACAGGGGTTCTCTTTCCGTTGTTGAGAAACAAAGCGGCATGGGAGGGTTCATATTAAGACCCCTTTCCGCTAAACTCCTCCCCGTGACCATCCCTGAAGAAAAGGGGTGGATAAAGAGGGAAGACCTTATGGATTTTTCAGGCCGGTCCCGCAGGCCTCAGATGGAACTCGCAAAAAGATTAAACATCACAAGATATCCCTCCCCTGCCGGCGGCTGTCTCCTGACCGAGGAGGTCTTTTCCAGACGCCTGAAAGACCTCATGTCATTAAATCCCCTCTTTGAGATGCGCGAAATCGAATTATTAAAGACAGGCAGGCACTTCCGCATCAGTCCCCGAACAAAGGTTGTTGTGGGCAGGAAGGAGGAAGAAAATGATGCCATAGCATTGCTGGCAAAGGAAGAGGACCTGCTTTTGAGTACGCCGTCCGTTCCCGGACCTGATGTCCTGGTAACTGGAGAGATCACCACTGCCGTTGAAGAACTGGCGGCTTCAATAACTGCCTCCTACAGCGACGCCGGGACGGGCAAAACCCTGGTTAATATAAAGTCAGGGGGGAGAGACAGGCTGATAACGGCAACAGGACAGGAAAAGGAATCCTTCAGAAGATATATGATCTGACCCGGATTATTATTCACTGCTTCAGCAATCTCTTAATAAAGGGTTTCTTTCTGAAGGCCTGGATTTTTTTCCGGGTATCCATTATCTTCTTTTCCTGAAAGGATATCACGGCATTAAGATCTTCCAGATTCTGATTAATCTTCTGAATTTTTACATTCAGATCCAGGGCAGCGACCTTTTCCTCCCTTGTAAGATCCTTGTCTGATACTGATTTCGGCTCGTTTAAAAGGGTCTCTCTTTCCTTCTCCAGATGGAGAATAAGATCACGCTGTGTATTTATATAGGCCTGGCTTGAGGCAATCTCGCCCTGGAATTGCGCTTCTGTCTCCATGGTAAAGAACAGGTAACAAAAGAGCGCACCGGCCAGAATGATAAGGCATATCAAAATTTTTATCCCGGCAATAATTATCTTCCCGGAAGACTGGATCTGTTCTTTAATGCCGCCTATGACATTTATTGCCGCTTCCTTTCGCGTGTATTCAGGAGACTCGCCCTGAACCTTCATTCTTATCAGTTCTACCGCGCTTGTAATGGAGTTGACATGCAACCCGATCTCCCTGGACAATTCCCCTGATGCGCAACTGTCTACAATCTCTTTTCCCGGTTTCAGCATCCGCTGGGCTGTACTATCAAGCTTATCAAGGATGTCATCAGTATCCGCATCTATCATCAGTTTCCCCGGATACTCTTTTTTAAGAAAGGAGATATCCCTGTGAAGGACCTCTACTGCGCGGCTTATGCTGTTGCCTATCTTTATCAAAAACCTTTCATCGCTCAGATAATCATTCCCCATGCTTAAAAGGAGGACATTATTCTTGAGTTCATTTAAAGCCGCTACAGCATATCTTTTATCATTCATCTTGGCATCCTCTCCATTCGATACTATACTATATAATAAATTTCCCGTTTACTCAAGAACCTGCCCGGGAATTAATGTATTTCCCTGTTGCGACGCAATCTCTGCCCCGGAAAGGACATCAGTCTATCGCATCAAACGGACAATTGCTTATACAGGACATGCATCTGACGCATTTATCTTTATTGATAAAGGCTGTTTCTTTTTTCTTCCAGTCTATCGCCTCCGCGGGACAGTTTTTGAAACAGATGCCGCACTTTTTACATTTTCCAGTATCCACTACAAATTTAACAAGGGCCTGGCATCGTTTTGCAGGACATCTTTTTTCAAATACATGGGCCTCATATTCATCCCTGAAATACTGGAGCGTGGATAATATCGGATTGGGGGATGTCTGACCAAGGCCGCACAGGGCCGAATCCTTTATCATATAGCTCAGATCCTCCAGAAGCCTGATGTCATCCGGTTCGCCGTTTCCATGGGTTATCTTTTCAAGTATCTCAAGCATCCTCTTGGTACCCTCGCGGCAAGGGGTGCATTTCCCGCATGACTCGTCCTGGATAAAATCCATGAAAAAACGGGCCATGTCGACCATGCATGAATGATTGTCCATGACAATCATCCCTCCGGAGCCCATTATGGCGCCTACCTTGGCGATGGACTCATAATCCACAGGCGTGTCAAGGTGCTGCTCAGGCACGCACCCGCCTGAAGGACCGCCGAGCTGGACCGCCTTGAATTGTCTCTTTTTGGGGATGCCGCCTCCGATTTCAAAGATAATTGTCCTTAATGAGGTGCCCATGGGCACTTCAACAAGCCCTATATTCAGGACATCGCCTGTGAGGGCGAAGACCTTGGTGCCCTTGCTTGTAGCCGTGCCGATCCCCGCGTACCATTCCCCGCCTTTATGGATAATCTGTGCAACATTGGCGTAGGTCTCGACATTGTTCAGGACGGTGGGTTTTTTCCACAACCCCTGAACGGCCGGAAAGGGAGGCCTGGGCCTGGGCATCCCGCGCTTTCCCTCTATGGAATGCATCAGGGCCGTTTCTTCGCCGCATACAAATGCACCGGCCCCCTGATAGACCTCGACATCAAAATCAAAACCGCTGCCTAAAATATCCTTCCCCAGCAGCCCGTAGTCCCTTGACTGGGATATGGCAATATCAATCCTCTTCAGGGCCAGTGGATACTCCGCCCTGCAATAAATATAGCCCTGGTGCGCCCCTATTGCCTTGGCAGCGATGGTCATCCCTTCCAGCACTGCATGGGGGTCTGCCTCCAGGACGCTTCGATCCATGAAGGCCCCCGGATCCCCCTCATCAGCATTGCAGAGGACATATTTGTCATCGCCCCGGGACTTGTATGCGAATTCCCACTTTGATCCTGTCGGGAATCCTGCCCCTCCCCTGCCCCTGAGACCTGATGTCTTCATCTCCTTTATTATCTCTTCAGGACTCATCTCCAGCAGGGCCTTGCCGACCCCGAGATACCCGTCTCTGGCTATGTATTCATCGATATTTTCAGGGTCTATGATGCCCCTGTTTTTAAGGACAATAAGCTGCTGTTTTGAATAAAAGGGGATATCGTTGATCCCCGGGATTGTCTCGGACGATGCAGGCTCCTTGTAAAACAACCGTTTTACCGGGCGGCCTTTCAGAAAGTGCTCTTCAACAATGCGGGGCACGTCTTCTTTTTTAATCTTCTGATAAAAGATGCCCTCAGGCTGGACAATCATAATGGGTCCCTGGGCGCAAAAGCCGTTACACCCGGTCTCTATGACCTTAAACTCCCTGTCCAACCCCTTAAGGACAAGCTCCTTCTCTATCTCTTCCATAATCTCCCTGCTTCCGGCGGCATGACAACCTGTGCCGCCGCAAAGAAGCAGATGAGTTCTGTATGTATCCATTATTAAAACTCCGACTATATTAATATTCGCATCACTCTTGCCTAAAAAACGGTTTCACCGCAAAGGCGCAGAGGACGCAGAGAAATAAATTTCAAAAGACCGCATCATTGGATTTTGGCTAAGGCAAAATCAGTCTGAACCTCTCCCTTAAGCACATGCCGCTTAAAGATCTGCCGCATCCTGTTCCTGTCAACATGCTGGTAAATAATAGGGTCCTGTCCCTTTATTTCGACAGTAACATTCGGTTCACTGCTGCACATTCCCATGCAACCCGAATTCATGATATTAATATCCTGCCTGTCGGTCCCGGACATCTCCTCAAGGATTGCATCCATTACCTCTCTTGCCCCGGCTGCAATCCCGCATGTCCCCATGTGGACCGTTATCTTTACCGTGGCGCCGCCTTCACGAAGCATCGTCTTTTTTCTTGTATCATCCCTGATTTTTTTCAGGTCTTCAATGGTCAGCCTGGACATATAATTCCTCCGACATAATGTAGTTATCCGCTTTTCAATGACTTCAGGGAATCGTTTATTGTATTCATTATCCACCTGATGACTTCAGGCGTATTTATGGCCACGTCATCCAGCTCTTTTCTTATATCCCTCGTGTCCATAATGAATGATTCCCCGTTAATCTCATGGGCATATGAAAAATCCACACCGGGATTCCCCATTATCAAACAACTGATTGAACCGGCCATATCGCCAAGAGGGGCAAGGTCTATGTGATCAAGCTTAAACGATGCAGAAACCTCGGTCCCTTTTCCTTCCTCGGATCTGATATGAAATTCACCCTCACATCTTGTTGCGGCATCTTGAAATAGAGAAAGCCCGAGGCCGATGCGCCGTGTCGTCTTTGTTGTAAAAAACGGATCAGCAACCTTTTCCAGCAAGGCCGATGGAATGCCTCTGCCGTTATCGGCAATTGCAATCTCCATCAGGTTATCCTTTTCCCGTTCCGAGACCTTTATTGTTATCAGATCAGCGCCGGCAGCGATCCCGTTTTCTGCAATGTCTATAAGATGAAGGGACAGTTCCCTCAATTAATTACCGTCCTTCTTCCTGATTTCTCCTGCAAGGCCATCCTGATCTCGTTTACGCAGGGGGACTTAATAAAAAAAGAAGTGCAGGCCCTGCCGATATCTTCAGGGGAATGGGCATCAGAAGATGTTACAATCGGAAGCCCTTTCAAAACCTTGATGCCTCCGGGGAAGGCCTCTCTTTTTCCCCTCCATGAGAGTTCAACCGCATCCAGTTCAAGGTCAGGAGGGATAAAGCCCAGCTGACCTATGATACTGTAACTTGGCCGATCCACATGGCATGCTATGGATATCCCGCCTAATCTATGCACTTCACTGACAATTACATCAATGTTAAGCTGTGTTGAACCGATTAACATCCTCTCATTAAAACCTTCGACTTCGTCAATCTCATTCACTATGACCTGCTCCCCGAAAATCCCGGGGCTGTTCATTCCATGTAGGTGCTCATAAATAATCTGTTGCATTCTGACAGCCTGTTCTTCATTGTCAAAGATGGCCAGGGAATGGATCTCCTCCATGGAATTTATCTCAATGCCCGGAAACACATGAAGCCCTAACCTGGCGCCTGCACGCAATACTGCGCCGGTATTTTCAGCGGAATTATGATCGCACAGGGCTATAAAATCCAGACCTTTTTCAAGGCACTTCTTCACGATCGTTAAAGGACTCATCTCCAATTCCGCACAGGGAGAAAGACAACTATGTATGTGTAAATCACCCTTAAAATTTTTCATACCGCTGTCAGATCAATTCCGGCGCAAAAAAGTTTTCCTGCCAGCCGGTAAGAAGACTCTGAGGAAAGTAAAAGGGGTATGCCTTCTTCTTCGGCCTTGGCCCTTGTACCGTCATCAGGCCTGTGCCCGTTGACCAGTACAATCGCCGCCAGATCCTTGAGCGCTGCCACTGCCACTATATTCTGATGTGACTGTATGGTAAGCCATATGGCGCCGCTCCCGGCATTTGCAATAACATCACTCAGGAGATCGCCGCAGTATCCGTCGCTAACATCCCTGTCAAGCCCCCTGCTGCCTGCAGCCAGCTCCAGATTAAATTCAGACTGTATATCCCTGACTTTCATTGGAACACCCCGTATTTATATATCCATGATTGCGAGGCGCCTGACAGGTTATGCCTCATTTCTTAATCCGGAAACGCATCTTTAGATGGGCGCCTTTACCCTTCTGGGAATAAATATTAAAAATATCCGAATTCCTTACTATATTGGGAAGACCCATGCCTGCGCCGAATCCCATCTGCTGGACCTCCACCCCTGCTGTGGTATATCCCTCTGTAAGGGCCAGATTTATGTCATCTATGCCCGGGCCGTCATCCATAACCTCAATAACCAGGCCTGTTTCATCCAGACTCATTGATATTATGCCGTTGCCTCCATGCATTACCACATTCATTTCAGCTTCGTAGGCGCATATAGACGCCCGCTGTATCAAATCCGCCTCAAGGCCCGCGGATTTCAGGGTATTCCTTATTTCCATCGAACCTTCACCGGCATGAATAAAATCCTTCGCCTGTATCTTGAATTCTTTAATGATCTCCAAAATCTCTCGGCCCTGTGATATCCCTGTCAGGAATTCCACTCGATGCTTTTTAATCCTTTGCCATACAACCTGCCGCATGATTGGTACATATTGAAACGTGTCGACAAAACAGGCATCTTGTGCTTCCTGGCGTGCGACACGATAGCCTTATCAGGTTTCTTTCCTCTCACAAAGACAACAGCAACCATGCCCCCTATGACTGCTGTGTTGATGGCATGAATGCTGGTCAACCCGGTTAACAGCAAGGCCCCTTCCTTCGACTTATTCAAGAGATCGCTCATCAGGTCGCTTGCAGCTCCGCCTTTCACCTCAATATCCAGTTTATCATCGCCGCTGATTACCTCGGCCTTCAATATCATTTTTACATCAGATAATTTCATAATCGCTCTCTATGCCCATGATAAATCCCGGCAAAGTTATATCCGGCATTAATTATTCATAATTCTTTAAAATATCCAGGACACTATCCGGACTCACTCCTCCATGGGTGGTATTATCTACTACAATAACCGGCGCCAGGCCGCAGGCGCCCAGGCAACGTACGGCCTCCAGGCTGAAACGCTTGTCTTCCGTGGTAGCCCCTATCTTGAGATTAAATCCTGTCTGTATCCTGCTCAGTATCTCTCCGATACCCCTGACATAACAGGCAGTGCCCATGCATACCTTGATCGTATGTCTTCCCTTGGGGATCATGGAAAAATATGAATAGAAAGTCACGACGCCATATATATCGCTGGCCGGTATATTCATACGTTTGCCTATATATTCCTGAAGCCCTACAGGCAAATAACCGAGCACGCCCTGGCAACCGGCGAGGACAGGGATAAGACTTCCGGGTTTATTTTTCAATCTTTCGATTATATCATCAATCCTGGATACCGCTTCAGGCGTAAAATCAGAACTTGATCCGGCAAGATCATGAACAAAATGCATTTCAACTTCTCCTAAATCTAACAATGAGATCAACTTTATCAGTTTTTTTAACCTGTTATAAAGTTCAGGGAGTATAACAGAAAAAAAATATTTTTCAAAAGAAATTGACAAATTGAAAAAATATAAATAGACGTATATATAACACGCTGGATACGGTTTAAAGTTATCGATGATGCCTCCTGAATAACAGGAGGCATTTCAATCTGGACGACCCAAGGGATGGTTCGGACGAGGGCGATACATTCAGAGAATCAGTTTTATCAATTTCTAACAACAGGCTTGGTTATGGTAAAAAAAAGTGAAAGGGGCAGGATCATAATTGACAGGGAACGCTGCAAGGGATGCTACCTCTGCATATCTGTCTGCCCCAATGAAATGATTTCAATCTCGGACAGTCTAAATCAGCAGGGTTATTATCCTGCAGAACCAAAGGATAATGGAGACGCCGGCAAGGGGTGCATCGCATGCGCCATATGCGCGACCATTTGTCCCGACATTGCAATTGAGGTTTATCGTGAATGAAAAAGTCTTAATGAGCGGGAATCACGTGATCGGCGAGGCTGCGGTCCGCGCCGGGTGCAGGTTTTACGCGGGTTATCCCATAACTCCCCAGAATGAGCTGACCGAATTCATGGCCTCTGCCATGGCCGGATTAAGCGACGGGGCCTTTATCCAGGCGGAGAGTGAGATAGCCGCCATCAACATGGTAATCGGGGCGTCAATGGCCGGATGCAGGGCAATGACCAGTTCTTCAAGCCCCGGGGTAAGTCTCAAACAGGAAGGGATATCATTCCTGGCTGCCCTTGAACTCCCTGCGGTTATTGTCAACTGCATGAGGGGCGGTCCGGGACTGGGAAATATCGCGCCTTCCCAGGGTGACTATTTTCAGGCGACCCGCGGGGGAGGTCACGGCGACTATCGCACCATAGTGCTTGCCCCCGGTTCAGGACAGGAGATTGCCGATCTGACCACAAAGGCCTTTGAATATGCGGATAAATACCGGACGCCGGTTATGATCCTTCAGGACGGGATGATGGGACAGATGATGGAACCTGTCATATTCCCCGACCCCATCGATCCGTCCATGCTGCCTCCCAAGCCATGGAAACTGGACGGCGCGGATGGGAGACCCAGCCGTGTCATCAAATCGCTCCTCCTTGATCCCCTTGTGGAAGAGGCCCTCAACTGGAGGCTGGTTGCCGGATATGAAGAGATGAAAAAGGAGATCCAGGCCGCTGAGACATACATGACCTCCGACGCAGAAATGGCGGTAATCGCCTACGGCACGGCAGCAAGGATAGCCAAAGGTGCGGTAAAGCGCGCAAGGCAGACGGGACTTAAGGTGGGCCTGTTCCGGCCCATTACCCTGTGGCCCTTTCCCAAAGACCCCCTTCTGGAGATAAATAAACATATTAAAAATTTTCTTGTCTTTGAGATGAGCACCGGGCAGATGGTGGAGGATGTCAGACTTTCCCTTGAGGGACAAGGAAAGGTCCATTTCTACGGCAGGCCCGGAGGGCCGATTTCAACACCCCATGAGATTGAAGGGGTTATAACGGAACTATTTAAAAAGGTAACAAATGTCTAAAAAGATTTTTTCAAGGCCAAAATACCTCAAAGATGCGGCATTCCATTACTGCCCGGGGTGCGGGCACAGCATTGCCCACCGGCTTGTAGCGGAGGTCATTGAAGAACTGGATATAGCAAGGATTACAATCGGCGTCCCTCCGGCAGGGTGCGCGGTGCTTGCCTATGATTATTTTGATCTGGATATAGCCGAGGCGGCCCATGGCAGGGGCGCTGCAGTCGCGACAGGGCTCAAAAGGGTCCAGCCCGATAAGATCGTCTTTACCTATCAGGGCGACGGCGACATCGCGGCTATCGGAACCGCCGAGACGATCCATGCCGCCAACAGGGGCGAAAAGATATCAACATTTTTTATTAATAACGGCGTCTATGGCATGACGGGCGGACAGATGGCCCCCACAACCATCCTTGGCCAGAACTCGACAACCACTCCCGGAGGAAGGACAATGACCAGGGAGGGCGGCCCGCTTAATCTCAGCCAGATGCTGGGGCTGGTGGACGGCGCTGTCTATATAGAACGCGTCGCGGTCAATTCGCCCAAAAATATCAGGAATGCCAAAAAGGCAATCATGAAGGCCTTCAAGGTACAGATGGCAAACCTGGGGTACTCAATGGTGGAGATACTCTCTCCATGCCCCACAAACTGGAAAATGACCCCGGTTGAAGCCTGCAAATGGATAGACGAGACCATGACAAAGGTATTCCCCATCAAAGTAATTAAAGATACAGTCGGCAACATCTGATAAGGAAGACAGGTTTAGATATGATATTAAAGACAATTTTTGCAGGATCAGGAGGACAGGGTGTACTGGTTATGGGGTATATCCTTTCCACATCGGCCATGATGGACGGCAAACACGTTACCTATCTCCCCTCCTACGGGGCCGAGGTCAGAGGCGGGACCGCCAATTGCACAGTATGCATCTCTTCGGATGAAGAGATAGCCTCCCCGGTGGCGTCGTCTCCTGATTACGCCGTAGTCATGAACAAGCCATCCATGTTGAAATACCAGCATATCATAAAAAGCGGCGGCATCATGATTATCAACTCTTCCCTTGTGGATGCCGACCCCGCCAGGAAAGATATAGAGATAGTGAAGGTCCCTGCCAATGATATCGCCCTTGAACTTGGAAGCGACCGCACGCTTAACATGATAATGCTGGGCGCATTTGCGGCCAAGACAGGGATAGCAACCCAGGACTCCCTGATGAACGGGCTCTCTGTAGTCTTAAAGGGTAAAAAGGGCGCGGTGCTGGAACTGAACAGAAAAGGGATGCAGCGTGGTTCCGAATACGTTTAATTAATACAAGTCTATAATGTCCGATAAACCGACATATGAAGAATTAGAACACCTGGTCGAGGCCCTGCGAACCAAGGCAGACAGTGCTGATGAATTTTATAAAAGCCTGTTTGAAAACAGCCATACAATAAAACTGATAATAGATCCGGAAAATGGTCAAATTATAGATGCCAACATTGCAGCATGCAAATACTACGGATACGGCAGGGAACAGTTAAAGGACATGAAGATCACTGACATCAACACCCTTTCGCCTGCTCAGGTCAATGAGGAAATGCAGAATGTCAAGCTGGAAAAACGCAACTTTTTCTTGTTTCGCCACAGGCTCGCGAACGGCGAGATAAAGGACGTTGAGGTATTCAGCGGGCCTATAATATTCTCCGACAGAAAGGTTTTATATTCAATAATCCACGATATCACCGAAAGAAAGCTGCTTGAATCAGAGAAGGAAAAACTTATTGCCAGACTCGAAAAGGCCCTGGATGAAATTAAGTCCTTAAAAGGCATCCTTCCTATCTGCTCATCATGCAAGAATATCAGGGATGATAAGGGGTACTGGCAACAGATCGAGACCTATATAAGGGATCATTCGGACGCCGAATTTTCTCACAGCCTTTGCCCTGATTGCGCAAAAAGGCTATATCCGGAGCTTAACCTGTCTGACGAAGATTAATGACCTGCCACACCGCAAACCGCAATGGATTAGACCTGAAACAGACCGCCAAAAACCTTGAGATCATTTTTCCCGGTGATTGCCTGAAAAGGAAAATGATTGTACCTCACTATCCATTTGACAAAACAATCTCAAGTTGTTAAAAATCCGGGCAACCGATTCTTGATTTCCTGAAGGACATTGAGCAAGACTGGAAGGTGACATGACGGATCTAAAATCAATAAGTCCCGCTATAAACAAACAAAACGGTTCAGCCTCTCCGGAATCCATTATAAGCATTTCTATCCTTTTTCTACTTGTCATTATAGCCGCCCTGATCTTCCTGCAACAATCCCGATTCGATGAAAAATACTTCAATGCCTCTGTAATGCAGACAGGTCAGGCCGGCGCCAGGACTGGCGCTGCCTCGCAAAAAAAAGGCTCCCTTGAAATAAATGTGACCGCACCGGAAGGCTTTTCTCCCATGTCCGACCAGGAGAACTTTGACAGTATCACCCTTTCGGACAAGATAGACGGAAAGGCCGAGGGATACCTGGCGGCGGGTTTTATTCAACTTGCCTGCAAGAGATTTGCAAAAGGATCTAACCAGGACCAATGGTTTGAATTCTATCTCTATGACATGGGCCTTCCCAGGAATGCCTTTTCCGTTTACAGCAGCCAGAAACGCGAGGGGGTAACGTCTCAGGATTTTACAAAATTCGCCTATTCCACTGATAATGCCGTTTTCTTTGCCTGCGGCAAATTTTACATCGAAATTATCTCAGCCGTTGCTGATAAAGCCCTCATTAAAAATCTTATTGTATTGTCAAAGGGGTTTATTGAAAAACAATCGGCAGAGAATGTCGACCTGCCGGAAATGAATTATCTCCCCACAGAGAATCTGGACCTCGGCAGCATAAGCCTGCTGTCTAAAAACGGATTCGGATATGACAAATTTGATAATATCATTACCGCCGCCTATCAGATTCAGGGCAAAAAAATAACAGCCTTTATTTCCATAAGGGACAGCAAGGAGAATGCTGAGGCGCTCGCAAAGGGATATGATGCCACCTTGTCGGAATTCGTCGGCAAGGAGCGCCTGAAACCCGCGACCGGCCAGATCCCCGGGGTCATCATAGCTAATGTCTTTGATGAGTACGAAATATTCTTTACGAAAGGGAATATAATCGCAGGCATTCACTCAGCCCCTGACAAAAAACTGGGGGAAGGGATCGCAGTTAATCTCTATAAAAAAATAAGCGGGTCGATAAAATGAACCAGGAAAAAGGCAATAACGATACAATCAGCCGTCGCAGGTTTATGAAGCGGATGACCAAGGCGGGCGTATCCGTTGCCGGGGCCTGCGCCATCGGTTCTATCTTTTACGATAAGACCGGGCCTTCCGGTTCCACCGAAGAGACACAGGTCATTGTCCCTGACTTTTCAATGCCTGAGGCAGGCGCAAAGATGGCGATCGTAAAGGGCGCCGACCGGAAAGTAACCCTTGCAAAGGCCTTTGATGCAATCGGGGGCATAGAGTCCTTTATTAAAAAAGGCGATCGTGTATTGCTGAAGGTAAATGCCGCCTTTGCCTCTCCGCCTATCCTGTCCGCTACTGCCAACCCCGAGCTGATAGCGCGGTGCATTGAACTGTGTTTCAAGGCAGGGGCTGAGGTCGTGGCCGTGACGGACAATCCCATCAATGACCCTGCCGCCTGTTTTAAGCTGAGCGGGATCGCGGCGGCAGTTGAATCGGCAGGGGGCAAACTGATGCTGCCCAGGAACGATTCCTTTAAACCCACATCCGTAAAGGGTGGGACATTGATCATAAACTGGCCCTTGCTCTATGAGCCCATGAAGGGCATGACAAAA
>Ga0153915_10001080_pt1 | contig 25093 bp, 16 predicted proteins | sample Opewatmetagenome_2_FD_107003 | JGI IMG/M metagenome (GOLD analysis project Ga0153915, IMG submission 107003) | Freshwater wetland microbial communities from Ohio, USA - Open water 3 Core 3 Depth 3 metaG | ecosystem: Environmental > Aquatic > Freshwater > Wetlands | place: USA: Ohio, Lake Erie...
ATCAATCTATAATGAGCGCCGTTTAAAACAACAAAACCCGCCAAAAAGGCAGGTTTTGCTGTTTTAGTGCACCCAGCCGGATTCGAACCAGCGGCCTGCTGATTAAGAGGTATCGATCTAAACAAAAGATACTAACATTAAGCGTGTAACTTGTTATATTATAATGTCTTATTGCGTAATTATTTGTGGGTTGAAAGCGGAAGTAGAAACTGAAGTAGTAAGATATTAGATGATATTTTTGGTAAATAGAGAACGAGGCATAAGACAAATTTGAAAATTCACTTAGCAAGCTGCCAATTCTTGATAATTAAAAAAAACTAACTTATTATTAAAATATCAATCGGGGACAGCTCAGCTTTAGGGCGTACAAATATCAGATGTGATGACGTCTCTACTTATCAGGAGTTGAGAGATAAGGTTATGAAGTAGAATATTTTTATGACAATTTGTAAAAATTTATACTATTTTTCTTTTTGAAAACAAATTTAAATCTAAACATTCGAATCAATATTAAAAACACTAATGTCAAATAGTCTTGAAGAAATAATTAAAGCCATTATTTTCAAAAAAAATGGTAAAGAATTTCAAAAGTTGGTTTGGGATATTTTGATTTGTCAATATCCAGACTTTCAGACTCCCGAAATGAATCATGATTTAGGCAATGATGGGTATTCTATAAAAGAAAGACTATTTGTTGCGGTTTATGCTCCAGAAAAAGAATATGATAATAAAAAAACTGTAAAAAAAATATCCAACTCTAACTCAAAAGACTTAGGTGATTACGAAAAATTCGTTAATAACTGGAAAAATAAGTATGAATTTGAAGTATGGGTATTTCTTACTAAAGAGGACTTGAAGGGATTACCTCATCAAAAACTGGTTGATTTAAACAATAATGGAGATGGGATTAAGAAAGAAAATTGGGGGTTACAGCAAATTTTATCTAGATCATTAAGCCTCAACGAAAAGGATATAAGAAGAATTTATAATTTGCAAGAGGATTTATTTCCTCAAAAACTCAAAAGGTCTAATGAAGTAGAAACGATTATAGACTTAATCGAATATATTTCAGCGAATAATGAGCTTACTGAAGGTGATTTTGAGAATTCTCTCCCTGATCCCGATAGAAAGATTTATAATAGATTTAAAGAATATTGTAAAAGCATAGAAAATGAGATTAAAGAATATGCTTTGTATGCAAATGCAATATTTGAAGCTGAGACGACAATGGGGCTAGATACAATAACAGTAGCCAAGATTAGAGGATTTCTAAAGTGTAAGAGTAAAAGATTTCTAAGAGAATGTTCTGATAACCCAATGAACGCTTTGGATGCTCTTTCTGATTATTTAGATAACGAGTTAAAAGTTTCAAATAAAAATTATGACCATAATGCAATTCGATATTATTTGATTAGTGAAATTCCCAAGTGTAATGTATTCCCAAATGAATAATGTAATGATTACAAAAGACGAAAACATAAAAACGACACCGATATATATAGGGTATTTAATTTTAAATATACTTCACTCAAAAAAAGAAGGGAGAGTCAGTATTTTTGAGGTCACAGAAAAATTAAAGAAAGAATTAAAGATAATTCATTATCGACAGATAATGTTATCATTAACTTTTTTATATACTGCCGGTGTCATAGACTTTACAGAACCATATATTTATAGAACATGAAAATAAAACTCTTAAAACTTTACTCAGACCCCGAAGTTTTTAAACCCATTACTTTTAATGATGGAATTAATCTAATTATGGGAGAAAAAGTTTCGGATGGTAATATCAAAAAGGCAAATAAAACCAATGGAGTGGGCAAAACATTATGTGTTGAGTTTATTAACTACTGCTTATTAAAAACGACAACTCATTGTAGAGTAAATAAAATTCCAATCGAAAATCTTCCAGAAGATGTTTGGATAATTTTAGATATGGAGATTAACTTACAAAAGATGCAGATTAAAAGGAAGCGCAAAAGTCCAGAAAACCCTATAATTACTGCTAACGGAGTTGAGACAGAATTTTCAAATTTGGACGATGCTCAAAAATATCTAAAAGAATTACTTTTTAAGGACTTTGACACTAATACAAATATCAGCTTTCGTGAATTTTTAGCTCCATTTTTAAGAGAAGAGGGCTCTGAATTCAAAGATATTTTAATGTGTTTCGAGAATACTTCTAAAATTCCGCCCTCTGTAAAGGCTAATGCGTTTTTATTCAATATTGACACCACTCTTATCGATTTGATAAAAAGAGATTTTGGTGATATTAAAAAACTTAAGTCTCATAAAACGGAATTAAAAAACATCTTAACTGAAAAAGGTAAGAAAAAATTAAGTGATATTAAGGCAACTATTAATTCTCTTAAAGATGATCTAAATAAGATTGATTTGGCTCTGGAAAGTTTTAAAACAAATCAAGCATTCGAGGTTCAGCAGGATAATTTATCAAATTTTCAAAATGAAATCGAAAGTCTGAGAAACAAGCAATCAGCATTGAAATATCAATTAAAAAAGATTTCTTCTTTCCCCGAATTGGAATCAATTAGTGAACGAGAAATAGAGATTGTTTATAATCAGTTTAAGAGTGGATTGGGTAATATTGTTGCAAAATCAATTGAAGAGGTAAAAAAATTCAAACAGAAAATAGACGATTTTCAGAATAGATTGTTCAATGAAAAAATATCTTCTTTATCTGACGAATTAAGAAATACCACTCAACAAGTAAATACGTTGGAAGAAAAAAGGGCTGAACTAATTAAAATAATAGATCAGAAAGGGGTTCTTAAAGACATCAAAAACGGATATGCCATTTTTCATAAAAAGAAGGAAGACTATTCTAGTATTTCAAGTCGCTATGAAGACTATGAGAAGAGTGAAAACAGAATCAAGTCTTTAATTTTAGAAAAGGATGGGTATTTCTTAAAACTTGATTCTTTGATATTAGAAGCAAAAGATATTATAGAAAATTTCAATGAAACGATTCTTAGTATCCATGAATATATTATGGATAGCAACAAGGCTTCGTTCGATATAAAGACTGTCTCAAATAGTCAGAGTGAACAAGTATTGCAGTTTGAAATGCGAATCGATGACGATGGAAGCCATAGTGTTAATAGGACAAAAGTTTTTATTTATGATTTAGCTCTAATGTTTAACGATTTTACTAGCAAACGTCACCCAAAACTATTGGTTCATGATAATATATTTGATGTTGATCAGGATACGTTAATAAAGAGTTTAAACTATCTTGTGAAAAGTGAAAACACAGATTTTCAATATATTCTTACTTTAAATAGAGATAAAGTTGAAAATGAGGAAAAAATAAAAGCTCTCCAACTTGATATAGAATTACATAAGGTTGCTAATTTTACAAAACAAAACCGTTTTCTTTTTGGAGACGGTTATTCAGAAATATAATCACTAAGAATATTTCATCACCGTTCCGGTCGAAATATTCAAAAGCTTTGCTACTCCCCGGATTGAATTATGTTATCTCAGTTCTAAAGTCCTTTACTTCAAATTATCTTTTCTAGGGTAGCCAATTTGTTTTCCAATTCTTCGAGCTATTTTCAATCTGGCTTTAATTCCTTCAGAAATCTTTACTCCTTTCAGTTTGCAAAGCAACTCAATGCTGACAAGAGAATTTTTGATACAAGTTCGCGATCCGTTGTGAGATATTCTCAAGTATAATAATGAAATATAAACCCTGTAGCTGTTCAATGCTTCATATGAAGCCAAAATGGTTTATTAGTTTGAAATTGGAATTGAAAATCTTAACGCCTACGAACGAATGTTTATGAAATATATCCTAAGCGGAGATTCTATCAGATGAGCTTGCTAATATACCTTACACTCCTTACACATTTTATACCCATATACAGAGCATATCTATACTCTCAGAACGTGTAAGATCTGTAAGGTAATGTTTATTTCGACACCACCGGGTGTTTACCCTCACTAAATATAGTACCTTTTCTATTCCCGTTGCGAGCCCACCATAGTCTTAATAGCAAAACTGAAACTGCTACTATAATTACATGGTTGCAGAAGTTTATGTTTTATTATCTGATTTTTGTATATTTCTATCCTCCTCCCCAGCATATTAACCAATCACAGAAGCCCGATGGGTTCCCAGCGCCCGCGGGCTTCTCCTTTTTATAAATCATTTATTCCAATTTCCCCAGGAATATTTCATATCCCTGAATTGTACCTTTATAGATTTCGTTGCGAGGCGGGGTAGGGGTAATAATTAGCTATTTGGACTGAATAAAAATGCATAATTTGGCAAAAATTCTTATCTTTATTTATGCAGAATCGGGAGGTCTAGTAATTTATTGACGTCAAATATTACTCAATACCATGCTAAATATTTTGCTTATGAATTAACGAAACGTAATTCATCGGACAGTCTACAAAAGCTAACGACTTCTTTATTAGATGCCCAGGTTGATTTAAATCCACATCAAATAGAAGCAGCTCTTTTTGCATTTAGAAACCCTCTTTCTATGGGTGCTATCTTGGCAGATGAGGTTGGTTTGGGTAAGACAATAGAGGCTGGTTTAGTAATTTCGCAAAAATGGGCTGAACGAAAGAGGAAAATTTTGATAATCGTTCCTTCTAATTTGCGCAAGCAATGGTATCAGGAACTAGCCGATAAGTTTTTCCTTCCGTCTAGTTTATTAGAAACGAAATCATTTAAAGATAGCATAAAACGGGGCAATCTTAATCCCTTTGAGCAAAATGAAATAGTTATTTGTTCATACCAGTTCGCTTTTAAACAAGAAGTCTATCTTAGGCTTGTAAAATGGGACCTAATAGTCATTGACGAAGCACATCGACTGAGAAATGTCTATAAATCATCAAATAAAACAGCTAATTCAATTAAGCTATCTGTTCTTAATCATCCCAAAATATTACTTACAGCTACACCATTGCAAAATTCGCTACTAGAATTGTATGGTTTAGTTAGTGTTATTGATGATTTTACTTTCGGTGACCTGCAAAGTTTTAAGAGTAGATATACAAGGTTGATTGACGAGGAACAAAACTATAGTGAGTTAAAATATCGCCTTCAACCTATTTGTAAAAGGACTTTACGTAGGCAAGTTCGGGAATATGTCCCATATACTAATAGGAGAGCGATTACCCAACCCTTTTCGCCATCTGATGATGAGCATCGTTTATATGAACTGGTATCTGAATATCTTCAGAATCCTGTTCTATTCGCATTGCCACCAAGCCAAAGACAATTAATGACCCTTATTTTAAGAAAACTTTTGGCTTCCTCTACATATGCGATTTCAGGTACCTTAGAAGCTCTTTCAAATAAGTTAGAAACTATAATTGATGGGCATAATCAGGAAGAATTGTTCTCTGAAAAAATCTCCAGTGAATATGAATCATATGAAGAAGAAAAAGATGAATGGCAAGAGGATGACGATGAAAATGAACCCGTCAAGATTTATACACAAGAAGAAATTGGTCAGATAAATGAAGAATTGAAAAAGCTCAGAGAGTTCTTTAATCTGGCTAAATCTATTGAACATAATTCTAAGGGAGATGTGCTTTTAACAGCTTTAAATAAAGGATTTTCCATTGCTGTCGAAAAAGGCGCTAATAAAAAAGCTGTTATTTTTACTGAGTCAACGCGTACTCAGAGATATTTGTTTGATCTTTTACAAAAAACCGAATATGCTGGTAAACTGGTTCTTTTTAATGGTTCAAACACTGATCCATTATCAAAACAAATATATGAAAATTGGCTTGCTAATAATTTAGGTACCGATAGGGTTTCTGGTTCCAAAACTGCCGACACCCGTGCCGCAATTGTTGAGTATTTCAGAGATTATGCTGAAATTATGATAGCAACAGAAGCAGCTGCTGAAGGAATTAATCTTCAATTCTGCTCTATCGTCGTAAATTATGACCTTCCCTGGAACCCTCAGCGTATAGAACAGAGAATAGGGCGATGCCACCGTTATGGTCAAAAATATGATGTTGTAGTTGTTAACTTTCTAAACACAAGGAACGCTGCAGATCAGCGTGTTTACAAATTGTTAGATGAAAAATTTAAGTTATTCGATGGTGTATTTGGAGCTAGCGATGAAGTATTAGGTGTAATTGAATCTGGAATTGATTTTGAAAAACGGATAGTGCAAATTTTGCAGAATTGTCGCACGGAAAAAGAAATACAACAATCATTTGATGAGCTCCAGAAAGAATTGGAATCTCAAATAAACGAAACTATCAATTCAACACGGCAAAAATTATTAGAGAATTTTGATCAAGAAGTGATTGAAAAACTCAAGATCAGTGATTTTGAAAGCAAACAGTATCTGAATGTTTATCAGAACTGGCTTTGGCAGATCACTAAGCATTTTTTACAGAGCTTTGCGGAATTTGACCATTCAGAATTGTCATTTTATTTAACGAAAAATCCTTTCCCCGAAGAAAAGATTCACTCCGGCCCATATAAAATTGGACGTAATGTTGAAGATGCTAATATATATCGCATGGGGCATCCTCTTGCACAGAAAATTATTTGGAATTGTAAAAACTATAATACTAGCACATCGGAGTTGGAGTTTTATTATTCTAACCAGCCTTTAACAAAAATAGCTATATTAGATGATCTAGTTGGCAGAAGTGGATGGTTAACAGCGATAAACGTATCGGTATGCAGTTTTGAATGTGAGGAGACAATATTATTCTCTGGAATCACAGATGATAATCAAAATTTGGACTCTGAACAGTGTAAAAGGTTGTTCTCATTGCCAGCTGTTGTAAAACAGGAAATTAAACCTGGCGAGAATGTTAGAGAAGCGTTGGATGTAAATTGTATAAAAATGAGGGATGAATTACTTAAAGTTCTAGAAGAGAAAAATAAAATATATTTTGTTGAAGAATCAGAAAAGCTTGGTAAATGGGCTGAAGATATAATTACGGCAGCCGAAGTTGAAATCAAAAAAACGAAATTAAGGATTAGAGAACTGAATAGATTGTTGCGATCAGCGTCGTCTCCAAATGAAATTCTTGAGGCGCAAAAAGATTTACAGGAATTGGAAAGCAAAAAAAGGAAGCAAAGACAACGGGTATTTGATATTGAGGATGAAATAGAAAAAAAGAGAGACGAAATTATTGGGCAGTTAGAAATAAGGATGAAGCAGTTAATCTCTCAAACAGAATTGTTTACAATAAAATGGAAGTTGTTATGAGGCAAGAATATAACGTTTATTGCGATGAAAGCTGTCATCTAGAAAATGACAAAGCAAAATCAATGGTTCTTGGTTCAATATGGGTTCCAAGAGATTCAGTCAAAGATATAAATAATCGCATTAGAGAAATTAAGATTAAACATACTCTAAATATCAATTATGAGGTAAAGTGGCATAAAGTAGGGGGTAATAAAACATCATTTTATGAGGATTTGATTGATTTTTTCTTTGATAATGATAATTTGCATTTTCGAGGGCTAGTGATACCAAATAAATCAGAATTAAAGCATAAGGAGTTTAATCAGACTCACGATGATTTTTATTACAAAATGTATTTTGATCTGTTGAAAGTAATTTTAGATCCACAATGTGGATATAATATTTATCTAGATATTAAAGATACTAAGAGTCAGGAGAAAGTGTTAAAATTACAAGAAGTACTAAGAAATAATCACTATGATTTCTCCAAGCAAATAATAAAAAAAATTCAACAAGTGCATTCACATGAAATTGAGATTCTTCAAATAACAGATCTATTAACAGGCGCTTTGTCGTATGTGCATAGAGAATTTCAAACGAGTCAAGCTAAGTTAACTTTAATTAATAGAATAAAAGAACGATCTAAGTATTCTTTAATGAATTCAACACTTTATCGTGAATCAAAAATGAATATTTTTATATGGCAGCCCAAAGGAGAGTTACAAAAATGACTTCTTCGGATTATAAATTATCTCCCTTGATTCTACTGCAAGAATATTCTGGTCGTTGGGAAGACTATATCGATATAATTTACAAGGCATTTGTTGAGGATTTTGTTATAAACAAACCTGTTTTCCGTAATAAAAAGCTCTCGTTAAAAAAACACCCTATCGTAGATAATAAAGAGTATACTTTCTATCATCTAACTCATGAAGGAGAAGATGAAGACGAGCGTACACCCGATTTACGTCGATGTGAAAGAATAAAATGGGCAAAACAAACAATTGAAAACTGTGATTTTTGGAGTCTAAAGGTGTGGCCGCAGAAACGAAAAGGCAAGAATAGGTTGTGTATTTGGCTAGAATTAACCGACGAACCTGATTATATTGTTATTTTAGACATAAGAAATAAATATATTTTACCATGGACAGCGTTTGTATTACAACATAGTCACGAAAAAATAAAAAAAAACAAGGAATATGAGAGGTATTTAAAAGCAAGAACCGCTCAATAAAATTGAACGGCTCCGTAACTCCTTTAACACATGGTCAATGAGATAGTTCTAAATTAGTTTAATGAAAGTTAAAATGCAAATTAATTTTAATTATATATAATCATAGTATATTAAAAATATGATATTTTACATCATTTTGTAAATGGAATTGAAAAATATGTCAGAAAAACTAGAGAAATTCAAAGAAGTACTTAGAGAAGTATTCCAAATGGATCAGGCTGACCTGGATTTTGGAATTTACAGAATAATGAACAAGAAAAGGGACGAAATTGAAAAATTTCTCGACCGAGACCTGCTGCCTCAGGTTAAAATGTTGCTTGAACAGAATAAATCTGATGATGCCAGAATGGTTAAAGAAGAACTGGATAAAGCAATAGAGAACGCTAAATCATTAGGTGTAAATCCTAATGAAGTGCAAAAGGTAAGAGATCTTCAGGAAAGATATTCCTTGCAAGCAGATACAACCGTTTTAGAAAACGAAGTATTTTCACATCTTTCTAACTTTTTTAGACGATATTATGATAACGGTGATTTCCTTTCACAGAGAAGGTATAAAAAGGATGTTTATGCCATTCCTTATGAAGGGGAAGAAGTTAAACTTTATTGGGCTAATTATGATCAGTATTATATCAAAACTACTGAGTATTTTAAGAACTACAGCTTTAAATTGATAGATGGAAAGAAAGTAAACTTTGTAATAGTTGAAGCCACGACCGAGCAAAACAATAATAAAGCCTCTAATGCTAAAGAAAGAAAATTCTTTATTATTGATGATAACCCACTATCAATTGAAAACGGAGAGTTAAATATTAACTTTTCGTATGACTTCAAAGACGCAAAACAAAAAGATCTTAACGATTCTACGTTTAACAAAATAAAGGAAATACTTCCTGAATATAAATCAGCTACATTAAATGGTTTAGATTTTATTGGGATTTTTGATAAAAGACCATCTCAAAAGAACCCGAACCGCACATTGTTGGAAAAACATATTAATGATTATACCGCACGGAATACTTTTGACTATTTTATACATAAAGACCTAGGCGGTTTCTTAAGAAGGGAGCTGGATTTTTACATCAAAAATGAAGTGCTGTATATTGATGATATAAATGAATTAGATGAAAAACAATTTCATAAACAAATATTGGCTATTAAGGTTATTAAGCAGGTTGGGCATAAGATAATAGCTTTTCTTGAGCAGCTTGAAAATTTTCAAAAGAAGTTATGGTTAAAGAAAAAGTTTGTTGTAGAAACAAATTATTGTCTTACTCTTGATAGAGTGGCAAGAGAATTATGGAATGACATTATAGCTAATTCAGCACAAATTGAAGAATGGAAAAAGCTTTTTGCAATCAATGAAATTGAAGGCGATTTAGAAAGGCAGGCCTATACAGAACCATTGACAGCAAGATTTTTAGAACAAAACCAATTCCTAATTCTTGATACAGTGCTTTTTAACAATGATTTTAAGACTAAACTTCTGAAAGGTATCGGTAAGCTTGATGAGCAAACAGATGGATTATTAATCCACAGCGAGAATTTTCAAGCGTTAAATTTATTGTCAAATAGATATTCAAAAAATATAGATACAGTATATATTGACCCACCTTATAACACAGTTCATTCTGAAATTATTTATAAAAACAATTATAAACACTCGTCATGGCTGTCTTTGATGCTAAATGTTATTGATATTACACCTCGCTTATTTTCTGAAAGATTTTCTTTGGGCGTTGCTATAGACGACTTTGAGTTAGCCAATTTAAACTCATTTCTAAATCAATATTTTGCAGATTATGATAAATCCATAGTAGTTGTTAACCACCATCCTCAAGGTGCTGGTGGAAAACTGTCCAGAACCCATGAATACCATATTCTCATAAGTAGCAATAACACTTCAAATTACTATGGAAAGCCAAAAGATGATTATCAAGAAGATAGGAATTTTATGCGTAGTGGTACTGCTGAGAATAATTATCGTTATGGGAGGTGGAAAAGTTTTTATGCTTTAATCTATGATCCTATCCAACAGAAAATTATAACGGCTGAGGAACCAATTCCTTTAGGTGAAGAGTATCCGACGAATCCGACCGAAGAAGGTTATCAGCGCATATATCCAATTAATTCTAGGGGGGAAGAAAGGGTTTGGAGATCAAGTTATGAAACTGGGAAAAAACGAGCTGAAGATGGTGAGTTAACTGTTTCAGAAAGAGGTGCAATATATCAATCCATAGACCACGAAGGTAAATATGAAGTACTCTTTAGTAATTGGACGGATCCAATCTTTAATGCTGGTACTTATGGTTCTAATCTCTTAGTAGATATGGGGCTTGGCGGAATCTTTGATTATCCCAAATCTATAAATACAGTCGAAACTGCTTTATGGGCTCAAACATTTGGAAATACCGACGCATACATATTAGATTATTTTGCCGGATCAGCTACAACTGGTCATGCAGTAATTAATATGAATAGAAATGATGATGGGAAGAGAAAGTATTTTTTGGTAGAAGTAGGTCATTATTTCGATACAATGATAAAGCCTAGATTGAAAAAAACGGTTTACAGCAAAGATTGGCGTGATGGAAAACCAGTCTCACGAGAAGGGAGCAGCCATTGTTTCAAATATCTTCGCTTAGAATCATACGAGGATACTCTTAACAATTTGGAAGTCTCCCGTTCTCGATCTCAACAGCAAACTCTGGACATTAACGAACGTTTTAGAGAAGGTTATATGCTTTCCTATATGTTAGATGTAGAAACAGAAGGTAGCAGTTCTTTGCTAAATGTAGAGAAATTTGAAGATCCCTTTAATTATTATCTTAATATTACACGTAATAATGAAAGCAAGCCTACAAAGGTTGACCTTATTGAAACATTTAACTATCTGATTGGCCTGATTGTAGAGACAATAGATGAATTGGATGGATATAAGGTAATTACTGGTAAAAATCTGGATGATGAAAAAATTCTTATTATTTGGCGAAACCTTTCAGAGAAGAACAACGAAGATCTTAATGCTTTTTTTGCCAGAATAAGAGTAAACATCCACGATTCTGAATTTGACCGTATTTATGTTAATGGTGACAATTACTTAGAGAATATGAAACTTGCTGAAGATAAATGGAAAGTTGTGCTAATAGAAGAGGAGTTTAAGAAAAGGATGTTTGAAGATACAGGAATGTAAAAATATATTAATGGAAGAAAAGAGAAATATTATATTTATTGGCCATGCATCTCCAGAAGATGATGACTTTACAATCTGGCTAGCCTCAAGGTTACAACTTTTAGGTTATGAAGTATGGATTGATAAAGAACAGCTTTTAGGTGGAGAGAAGTTTTGGCAAGATATTGATCTTATCATACGAAATAAAGCAAGTAAATATTTATTGGTATATTCAAAGAATATTTGCCAAAAAGATGAAAATTATAATTCCATTCCAGGTAAATTGAAAGATGGAATATCAAAAGAATTCAATTTGGCGGACTCAATAGCCAAACAAAATAAATTGAATGATTTTATTCTTCTCCTGAATCTTGATGGCTCGGATTTCAATCTTTTTATTGATGCGCCACGGTTGAACCAAATCCCTTTTCTTAGTAATTGGGCAGATGGATTAAATCAGTTGATTAAGAAATTGCATAAAGATAACGTTCCGACCACCAACGAAATAAATGATCCAAACTTCGGCTCCTGGTACCAAAACAAGTATTTATTAGTCGGCAATGTCGAAGAAAAGAGAGAACTTTATCACAGTAATTGGTGGGAAATTAGACTACCCGAATGCTTTTATATATATAAACTTAATAATGAGACTCAAGCTAGGGAGATAATCCATCAAAACAATGTTTTTCCAATGGCCAGGGTAGGCAATGTACTCACATCTTTTGAAAACTATTCTAAATTTCAGATAATTTATCAAGGCGATCCACTGGATATTGCACCAGAAGGAATATTTAAAATTACAACTAAAGATGTCCTCTTGGGCTTTGATTCCGAACAGTACCCTGGACATAAAGACTGTGAAAATAATTTGAAATATTTGCTGAATCGGGTATTCTTTCTTTTAATGAAAAATCGAGATTTATCCATTTATGAAATGGCCAATAAAAAATATGCATATTATTATACTTTAGGCAATTTGCCATCCTCTAAAGTTCAATTCTCTTATCCATATAGACCGAGTAAAAGTAAAAATAAATATAGATGGAAAAATTTGATCGGTGATTATGTAACTTTGGGAAAATGGCATTATGCAATATCTTCAAAAGTTATTTTGTCTCCAATAGTTGCATTTAGTCTTAAAGGTCATATAACATTCACATCAGATGGGTATAATCTATGGCAATATCCTGATGGAGAAATAAACAAAGAGAAGATTCATAGTAATCGTCGAAAGAAAGGAAGACTATTTTTTAATGAAGAATGGCGCGATTTAATGCTTGCCTTTTTATATGGGTTGAGAAAGAATGGAAAAATAGAGCTGCCTTTGTCTAGCGATTATGTGCTAGAAATGTCTCAATACCCAGTAAATTTTTGGTCAGAATTTGGGTATCTTGACCCACGAGGGGCAGATCGCCAAGGAATTTTATTAGAAAACAACTTCGAGTATGAGAACACAGAGGATAATTTAGATGACTAATGATCCAGAACTAGTTTTTATCTCTGAACCGAAATTAACATTTGGTTATAACCAAAAGATGGAAGATCCGCGAGATGGATTGACTTTATTTGGGCCATTTACTAAAAACAAACTTTCGGGTCAATTATCCGTTGGCATTATCGGCCCTTCAACTCAAAGGAAGTATTTATTAAAATATTTAGAAAACATTCATTATAATATTAAAAATTGCTCAGAAGATATAGCACGTCCCTATTTCCCAGGGTTACAAGCAGTTTTTGATGTTTTTGTCAATTTTAATTCATTGAATGAGATAGATATTCCTCATCAAGAAATTAACAATTATTTAAAAATCAGAGATGGACATATAAGAATTCATAATTTAACAAACTTGTATGCTCAAGCCCTAATTAAATTTCAAAATGAAGAACATTCAAACGTTGTGCTTTGGTTTGTCATAATCCCAGATGAAATATTTAAGTATGGAAGACCAAAATCAAAGATACCTAAATCAGATGAAAATATTTTAAACAGTCTTTCAAAAAAGGATAGAAATTCCGATGTAGTATTTTTATTTGATGAAATGAATGAATTACACGAAGCTTATGAATATGAAATAAATTTCCACAACCAATTGAAAGCGAAATTATTAAATGAGAAAATAATAACGCAAATAATAAGAGAAAGTACTATTGCATACGACCAAATTTGGGAAAATGTTGATAGAATAGAATATGAACGACTTTTTGATTCTGCCAAAGCATGGAATATTGCAACATCCTTATATTATAAAGTCGGTGGGATACCTTGGAAACTTGGTGATGTCAGAAAGAATGTTTGCTATTTAGGTTTAGTCTATAAAAAAATGGAATTCGATGAAACGAAAACGAATGCATGTTGCGCGGCTCAAATGTTTCTCGATTCTGGTGATGGAATGGTATTCCGTGGTAATATCGGACCTTGGTATAATCCTTTGACAAAAGAATTTCATATTTCACAAAATGATGCCGATAGTTTGTTATCGCAATCGTTAGAGGCATTTAGAGAGAAATCAGATGAAAATAAATACCCAGAAGAAGTTTTCATTCATGCCAAAACATATTTCGATGATGACGAATGGACTGGATTTAGCAAAGCTGCAAATGGGAAAAGTAAAATTGTTGGTGTTAGAATTAGGAACGATGGAGGGTTTAAATTATACAGAGACAAGCGTTATTGTGTGCCGCGTGGAACAACATTACTAACATCTTGCAATACAGCATATATGTGGACAAAAGGTTTTATCCCTAGGTTAAAAACACAGATGGGTTTGGAAACCCCGAATCCCATTAGCGTAGAAATTACTCGTGGAGAAGCTGATTTGCATATAGTCTGTAAGGATGTATTAGCACTAACCAAATTAAATTACAATGCTTGTATTTTTGGGGATGGATTGCCAGTTACTCTAAGGTTTGCTGATTCAATCGGAGAAATATTAACTGCTGGAAAAAATATAAAAACAGACGTATTACCCTTTAAACACTATTTATAAATAAGAAAAAATATGGCTAAACAAAAAAGAAATTCTACTACAAAACTTAAAGATACTCTCATATTAAACAAGTTTTTATTAAATCTGTTCGGTGCGACCTCATTCGAGACATTATCAAATAATCTTAAAGATAGTAATCTAGAGGGATATGATGAGAATAATATCTCAAAATATTATGGAGAGCTAATAAATCGCATGTTTGCAAGCGAATTGCTTAAAAAAGAGCAGTTATTGGAATATGACCAGAATATATATTCGCATACAATAAAAATAAGTGAGAAACAGCACAAACCTATTACATGGAAATACTTTCAGTATCTATCGCTATTATTTGCAGAAATATATCTGGATAAGTACTTTTCAAATCCACAAAAACTTTTAGAAACAATTAATACATTTGTCGAAAGTGTTAATGCAGAGAATGCCAGTTATGTATCACCGAAATTTCAGTTGTCAGATCTAAATAAGCTGGCATTCTGGAATGCCACAGGCAGCGGTAAAACGCTTATTATGCATGTAAATATTCTACAATATATCTATTATGCTGAAAAGCATAAAAAATTAAAAGATTTAAACCGTGTAATATTATTAACCCCAAATGAAGGATTATCTAAGCAACATTTAATTGAATTAACCAAATCTGGATTTAATGCGGAATTATTTTCAAAGCAGACGACGCCATTATTCTCAGGACAAATTGTTGAAATTATTGATATTCATAAATTAGAAGAAACTGAAGGGGATAAAACAGTAGCCGTTGATTCATTCGAAGGGAATAACTTGGTTCTTGTCGATGAAGGACATCGCGGGGCAAGCGGTGATGATTGGAAGGATAAAAGGAATAGATTATGTATAGATGGATTTTCCTTTGAATATTCTGCCACATTTGGGCAAGCAGTAAGCGCTGCTACAGGTGACAAAAGGGAAAAATTACTGCAGGAGTATTCTAAATGTACTTTATTTGACTATTCGTATAAATATTTTTACAATGACGGCTATGGGAAGGATTATCACATCCTAAATCTGAATGATACATGGAATAATTCAACAGTTGATCTTTACCTTATTGCTTGTTTATTAAATTATTATCAACAGTTGAAAATATATGAAGATCAGTTCCACTCTTTACAACCTTTTCTTGTTGAAAAACCATTATTCATTTTTGTAGGTAGCAAGGTAACGGCTGTCCGTACAGAGAATAAACAAACTGTTTCGGATGTGATTCGGATATTACAGTTCTTAGCTTCATTTGTGAAAAATCGGTCAGAAAGTATTGACGCTATTTCACGTTTACTAGGAGGTTCGGACGGATTAATTGATAGTAAAAATAGGCCAATATTTTTTAATTCATTTGCTTATTTAAGCAGACAAAATGAAAAGAATTCTGAAATATATGATGATATGTTAAAACGCATTTTCAATTCTTCAATTAACGGTGCAGAAATGCATTTAGATAACTTGAAGGGCGCTGATGGCGAAATCGGATTAAGGATTGGGGATGCCAATTATTTTGCTGTAATTAATGTTGGCGATGATGCAAAATTGATAAAACTTTGTGAAGAAAAGGGTTTTAATACATCAGATAAAGATTTCTCAGATTCGTTGTTTCATAAAATCAATGATAAGAATTCAACAATTAACCTTTTAATTGGTTCAAAGAAATTTTCAGAAGGGTGGAACAGCTGGCGTGTTAGTACAATGGGCTTAATGAATGTGGGTAAAGGAGAAGGTACTGAAATAATTCAGTTGTTTGGTCGCGGTGTTAGGCTTAAAGGTTTTAAATTCTCTCTTAAAAGAAGTGACAAGCTAGATTATGGTATTAAACCTAGTAATATACCTAAAGACATTAAGTATTTAGAAACTCTTTATGTCTTTGGCATTAGGGCAGATTATATGCAGCAGTTTAAGGAGTATTTAGAAGAAGAAGGATTGCCTGGAAATGATTCTAATTTCGAAGAGTTAAGTATTCCAGTTTTACCGGCAATAGAGTTAATAAACAGCAAGCAGTTAAAGATATTAAAGGTTAAAGATGGGGTTGATTTTAAAAAAGATGTTTTGTTCGAATTGTATCCTTTACAAGAAGGTATGAGTTTCAACATTTCATTGGATTGGTATCCTAAGATACAAGTTCTTCAAAGATCAAAGTCTCAGGGGCGGGCACCTGAAGATATTCGTCAAGAGGGAAAACTGAGCCCAAATCATCTTGCTTTTATTAATTGGGACGAAGTTTACTTCGATATACAAAAGTTTAAAAATGAACGTAACTGGTATAATCTTAATATTAAAAAAACAACACTTGTTAAGTTATTAGAAACTGACAGCTGGTATACTCTATTCATTCCACAATATGAATTATCAGTGAATTCATTTGAACAAACTATGATTTGGCAGGAAATTGCTTCTAGCCTTTTAAAGGGGTATTGTGATAAGCTCTATAATTATGAAAAGAATAAATATTTAAGCCAATTCTTGGAATATCAAGTATTAGATCCTATGCATCCGAATTTCATAGATGAGTATAAATTTTACATCGAAAGGACTCAGGAGCAGTTGATTGAAAATCTTAAAAAACTTAAGATCCAACTTGAGAATGAAGAATTTAAGAATAAATATGAGTTTTCCAATATTATCGCCTTTGAGTTTTCGCAACATTTATATAAACCCCTGTTACATTTCAGTTCAGAAAGCTATTCTGAGATATTAAAAGTAACGCCAATTCAATTGGTAGACAGCGAAAAAGATTTTGTATATGATTTGAAAACGTTCTATGAGAGTAACGCTTCATTCTTTGAGGATAAAGAATTGTTTTTATTAAGGAATATAAGCAGGAAGGGAATTAGCTTTTTTGAAGCTAATAATTTCTATCCCGATTTCATTCTATGGTTAATTTATAACGGAAAACAATATATTGGTTTTATCGATCCCAAGGGGTTACGTCAAATAAATGGATTTAATAATCCCAAAATCAAATTCTATAATACTCTTAAAGAGACAATTGAGCCAAAATTAAAGGAACCAAATGTTATACTCAATTCTTTTATTGTTACTCCAACAAAATTGGCTGAACTGAATTTCTGGCAAGATGGCAAAACAATTGAGGATTTTGCATCTCATAATGTATATTTTCAAAAAGAAGATAATAATTACATAAGAAAAATTTTAATGAAAATGTTAAGTTTGTAAAATAGGAGGGTAAAATGCTGGACTCCAAAATAAAAAAAGATCTTGAAGCTCGTTTAAGTCGATTAGCTGAACAGGGTAAAATATATAATCAAGTACAGCTTAATCAATATTATTCCTTATTTAGATTAAATTTTGGAATTGAGAAATTATTACAACTTAATGGTCAAGAGTTACTTTATAAGATACATAATATATCTGATCCTACAAGTATGGATTATTGGCTAGAGTATAAAGATGATGTTGAATTTCCGGCTCATTTCGGAAGCATTGCTGGTGGAAGTGCCCTGAAATATGGTATATATTTAAATAAAAAGAAAAATTCATGGTTTCGGGGTTCCTCGCAAAACCAAATAGAATTGACATTAGAAGAAGCTATAGAGTATGTAACAAAACAGCGAGAACAATTAGTTAAAGGATATGAAGAAATCGATAGACTAAGTCTATCAGCTACACTTCAGGATTATAAAGACCTACAATTGAAATTAAATAAAGTAATGCCAGATCTGGTAAACTTGGCTTTTGTACACAAATATTTTTCATTATTGTTCCCTGAGAAAATAGATGACTATCATAATTCTGATTATCATAAATATCATTTGCTAAAAATATTAGTTTTACCAGACGCAGATAATGGTAAATATAATAATGCATATTATTATAAGAAAATCGCTGAGGAGTTAAGTACCAGTATGAATTCATTAACAACAGTTCTTAATAATCGAGATGGAAAGCCTCAGAACTATTGGAGAATAGGTACAACAACAGGTGATGGCGAAGATAGATGGAATATGATGAAGGAAAACAAAGTTGTGGCGATTGGATGGGATAAAATTAATCAAGACTTATCATTTCTTGAGGATAATAAAGATTCGAAAGAAAAACTAAGACAAATTATGAGTACTGCCCATCCTGATCAAACGCCACAAATGATAGGAAAGTATACTCAGCAGGTGTTTGATTTTGTACATGGCATAAAAAAGAATGATACAATTATCGCGATGCATGGGAAAAGGGTTCGTGGGATTGGGAAAGTATCTGATATTTATTTTTATGAAGAAAAAGTACAAGATTTTCGTCATCGAAGATTAGTCGATTGGATAAATTCTGACGAATGGGAGTTGGACGATCCAGAAGGTTTACGAACTACCGTCCATTGTTTCGGAAAAAAGCCTTTAAATATAATTGAAATCGAGAAACAAATACAATTAGATAGAGAGCCAGAAAAAATCAATGATAACTATAATCAAGAAAATAATCTTAACCCAACAATTGAAAGAATTAAATCTGTTTTAGAGAGGAAAGGTCAGGTGTTATTATATGGTCCTCCCGGGACTGGTAAAACATATTGGGCTAGAAAAGCTGCTAATGAACTGGCTGCGTTAAAAAATTATAATAAAGTATTTAACGATTTATCCGATGAAGATCAGAATGAACTTAGGCGACTAAATGTCAGCTTTTGCAGTTTTCACCCAGTATATGGATATGAGGATTTTATTGAGGCCTACAGACCGATTAAAAACCAATCAAATATAATATTTGATATTAGACCTGGAATATTTAAGGAGCTTTGTCGTCACGCATCAGATCAGCCTGCAAAATCATTTTATCTGATCATTGATGAAATTAATCGTGGTGATATTCCTAGAATATTTGGAGAGCTAATTACCTTATTAGAATCCGATAAACGTGATTTGCCCATTATTCTTCCGTTAAGCGGAACTGAATTTAAAATTCCGAAAAATATTTATTTAATAGGCACTATGAATACTGCCGATAGATCCATTGCGCTTCTTGATACGGCTCTTCGTCGTAGGTTCGGATTTATCGAATTAATGCCCGATTACTCGATATTAGAAAACACCTTTGTCGATAATATATCGTTAAGCGCATGGCTAAAGGTTCTAAACAAACGAATTAGACAAAATATAGGGCAAAATGGAAGGAATCTACAAATTGGGCATTCATATTTGTTATTAAAAGGAAAACCTGTAAGTGAACCAGACGATTTTATAAAAATAATTAGAGAAGATATTATACCATTGTTGGAAGAATATACATATGAAGACTATGATCTATTACAAAAAATTCTTGGTCCGAATATAGTCGATACAGAAGCTCAAGAAATACATAATGAGCTATTTGAAAATGAAAATTGGGATGAAATAAAACAATCTCTATTGTTTGATGATCCTGATATGTTGCTTGAGTCAAAAGATGCAGATGTAAGTATAGTAGAAGCTGATGAAGAAAACACTGATTCAGAGGATAAATAATTGATTATCCACAAATCTATAAAGGAATGGTCGAGTTTACGCATTATTGACAACAAAGAACTTGCGTTGATTGAGTTAAAAAAAGATACTAAGACAATAAAAGAATTAAGTGACTCAAAAATTATCGAAATAAATGAATATAAGGATTATTGTCAAATTAACACATTTGCGTATGTAGGAAGAATCCGATTAGGTAATTTAGAGATAACTATTAATCCAAAAATTGACGATTTACCTTTTCTCGAATTGTTAGACTACATATTTGACCTAGATAGTATCCGTCATTTCAGAGAACTACCACATTCTTTTGGGATCAATGGATTCATAGAATTGCTTATATTCGAACTTTCATGTGAAATAGACTATATTATTTCGCGGGGACTTTTTAAAAAATATATCCCGGTTTCTGAAAATCTAATGACAATTAAGGGTAGAATAGACTACTCGAGATGGATTAATAATTATGTTGCCTTATCGCCAAACATACCCTGTAGACATTTCAATAGGTTAGAAGATAATATTCTCAACCAAACTATTTTTGCGGGAGGAGTGTATGGGCGTAATTTAAGTAGAAACATTTCAATCCGTAATAGTTTTGTTAATGGACTATTGTTAATGAAAGATGTTGTAAAAAAACAGGAAATAAACAGTAAACTAATTGATAATGCATCAAGAAACATCTCGCGATTAAATAAAAATTACAAGAAAGCAATTGAGATTATTAAACTATTATATGATGGATCAGGTATTTTGTTTAATGATAAAAACATAGATATCGCAATTGAGGGATTTTTAATCAATATGAATAGTTTCTTTCAGAAGTTAATAACAAAGTATTTAACAGAGAACCTAATTAAGTACAAGATCATTCCAGAATATAAAATAGGCAACTTCATGTACTATATCCCGGAATACAATCCTCAGAATAAGCGTAATCCATTTCCTCGTCCGGACATTATGGTAATTCCGCCTGATAAGCCCCAATATTATATTGATACAAAATATATTGATCTATGGAATAGAACTCCCCCAAGTTATATTTTATATCAAATGGGAGTATATTCTTTGAGTATGAATCAAAAGGAAAACAAAGTAATTGTGTTATATCCTACGATCACTAATGTTGCTTCAGACGCAGTTATTAAAATAGAAAATCCTCTATTGACATATCAAAAGTCATATATTATACTGCGCCCAATAAATATTATGGAATTATTGGACAATATTAAAGAAGGCAATAGAAATAAAAACTATCAATATGCTCTCAACCTAGTTTCTTTCAAAAGTATTTCTACAAAATAATTAAAAAATAATATCTTATTACAGAACTAAAAATTAAATATGATTTTTAATATATCACAATAACTCAAGTGTTAGTAAATACATAAATATTTGATTTGATGCTAAATTAGAGTAATAATTAAAAGGAAATATGAAAAGTATTGTAATAATCCAAAAATAAGTCATTCAAATATCATGATGCATCAAGTATAAATATCGATTTTTGACAAAAAACTTGGTTAACCAATCAATACGAATCTATTAACATATCAATCTTAACACTCCAGACGCTTTTCTAACTAATATACAGAGCTTATATATACCCTCAAAACCTGTAAGATCTGTAAGGTAATGCTTATTGAGACGCCACCGGGTGTTGCTTTTATCCTATAGATGGTACCATTTAAAACTCGTTGCGAGCCCATCCCATAGAACAATGTATCGTTTCACTAAATCGATTTTCACTATAATTTATGTTTGGAATCATTTATTCTAAATCAGGTTATCAATCCTTGGTAATTTGGAATAATCAACACATTATTGTACTCGAATCGGGCGTTAGTCGATGTTTTCCATCAAATTATCCTGTATTATTATAAAAGTCGTATGGTGTAACTTATATAGATTATATACAGGTCTAATGGTAAATTTATAAATATTATAATTATCAAGCGGAAACGATTTAGCAAACCCGTTAGATATAAGTAAATAAAGTGCCTAAGTAAAAATGATGACTAAATTAACGACGTAATTTGGAATTTAAATATCTGCGAATACAAATAACACTATGGAAAATATATTGAATTAAATTGATAATTTTAATATATTTTACAAGGGGATTGACGTGATCCTTATATATAATACAAAATAATTATAATAAAATCTTTTGGAAATTAGTTTTATGAAAATTGTTAACTATTCAAATTATATTGAAGAAATACCCGAACTTAATGTTCTTTTATCAAAGCTTGAATTGTCTACATTTGCTGATGAATGTAGATATAAGCTCAGCAATTTTGGAAGACGCTTCTGTTGCATATTTCTAACTGGCGAACAGTTTTCAAAAGAGTGTTGTTGGCCAATTAAGGATTTATCTATGCTAACAGACAATATTAGTATTCTAGAAGGTAAATCAAAAGTAATAGATAATAGCTTCAATGAATAACTCTATTAATTAAAATTCTATTAAATTAAATATCAGGGAGATTTATGAGTAGTTTTATTGATTATTATAATGTTTTCCTTAATAATACATTATTAGGGAAGAAGTATAGAATTGTTTTCAATGACAATACGGAGATTATTGGTATCCCAACTTGTGGCAGTTTCAAAACACCAGATATCAATACTGATTTCTCATTAAAAGTAGTGTCCGATGGAAAGAGTAGTATATTAAAAAGAAAATTTTCGGATATTTTAAGTATCGAATTATTAGGTGATGGAAAATGATTAATTGGGATGTTTCTTATCTTAGGATGTTAACAAATTGTTTCCGATGAAGCATCCAATACTGTACGTGATTTTATTTTGGAGGAATTGAACCCATAAACCTATGGTTCGAACAATCCTCATATAATAGTCCGTATCAACCATTCCATTGGATTATTCTTGAAATTGTTGGGAATAGGACAGAAGTAGCAATAGTATTATTTGAAACAATTGTATGTAAAGATTCTTTCGAAAATACAAAAACAATACAAGCAAATAATAATATTATAATTTAGAATTTGGAAGACAAAAAAAATATTTTGCTAAAACTATTGAAGCTACTAAAGACGGTTATTATAAAACAATATAGTATTGTAAGTCACTAAAAAGATTTCAATAATGATTGGAATAATTATGATTCTAATATCAGAGGTCTATGCCTATTAAGCCATAAAAGTCTAACCATGACTTCCTATTGAGTCCGGAAGTCACATAAAGCTGCTTTATCGCACCTAATTATATCTTGTTGACTATTTTTCGCATGAAACTGTTACTCTAATCGTTATAAAGCCATTTGAATCAATAACTTACATTTAAGTGATAACAAAAACGATTGTAAACTATCCAATTTGTCCACTATTTGAAAATAATAATTTATTGTGACTTACCTTCCAAAAGCGAATAAATCTTTCTTCGATTAAATGAATTCCACCAAACACCTCTTACACTTTTCTAACTCAAATACAGAACCTCTATATACTCTCAAAACCTGTAAGGTCTGTAAGGTATCGCCTATCTAGGCGCCACCAGGTGTTACTTATACTAATAGATAGCACCTTTTTGAAACCCGTTGCGAGCCCACCCCCCTTCAAAATAAAACAATCCAAACAAATACAAAGGAGATTTATTATGCATGCAATTATGATAATATTGCTGTTAATTATAATTTTATCGATTCGCTCACTTATCAGGGTAATCAAACGTAAAAATCAAAATCTGCTTCCTTAAAGAAAGGAAGAGAACTTAATTAAACCCCTCGCCCGAAGAGTATTATCTCTCTTTAGGTTGAGGGGATTTATTTATCCAAAACATGGAGTATTTATGGAAGAAGAAGACACTAAACAGAAGGTCACTTGCCCGCATTGTTTTAACTACATCGAGGTAAATAAAGGGGACGAGTTATTCATCTGCCCAGTGTGCAGACGGTCGTTTACCGATGAAGATATTCTGGTCTATTTAGATTCAATTCAGGAAGAGTAACTCACAACAACAAAAACAAACTTAATAATTTAATATAAGGAGTAAGGCTATGAGTGTCACAAATCGTTTTTCCTTAATGCCGATAAAGGCAGTTGAGAATAATGCATCAACTGGAAGGTATTCCCCAATGTTTTTTGATTTGGAGGAGTTCAATTTAGGTAAAGTTGAATTTAACAGCCTATTTTTTGAAGAAGCAGATGTTGAAAGCGAAATATTAAAAGGTAATTACTCTTTTGCTTATTTACGCGAGGATAAATTACGAACAATTGATATGTACACATCAGAAGGTGAGAAAATATCCAAGGAAGAGTTTTTATCAAAGCTAAGTATATCGGTTCAATCTAAAAACCTTTTCAAGACTGGAAAATATCTTAGCAGGATATTCAGGCCGACAAAATATGCTGGTTTTTATAAGGATCTCAAGGTTCACTATAATGATAATCCTGAGTTTCAGAACAAGAGTACTGACGGAATAAGTATTATTTCTCTGGAATTAGCAAAAAACTTAGGCTGGAATAATGCACAAAATGGTAAGTCCGCGCAATTCACTTTGTTCTCAAATAGTGGACTAGTCAAAGGGCATTGTGTAATAAGCTCTAATATTGGCTATGACGCTGTAATATGGGCACATAATGTTAAAGAAGAGATAAGATTCACTAAGAATTGTACCTATGTTTCTATCGAACCTGTGAAAATATCAGATTCTGTAAAGATGGATATTCAGTCTCTGCTTAACCTATGGAGCTTGTTTGGAGATGAACAATATTTTTCATGGGCAAAGGATGGAATTGAGAAATATAAGAATGATCTGGTTTCTGGTAAATTAGCTGAGATGTTAGATGATTTTGATGATATTACTCCGCGTGATTATGAAAAAGAAACGTGGACGTTTAAGAAAGCAATCTGGCATAAGATAGATTATACACGTTTCCCGGGTTTAATGCGTCTTGGCTGGCAGTGTATTGGTTCAGCGTGAAATGGAATTTCGCAATAATTAAATAAGGTGAAAAATTAGCGATGACTGTTAACCAATCAGGAAATATATTTCACCTCGTAACGGGCTTTTTTAGCCTGCCGTA
>Ga0153915_10001081_pt1 | contig 25089 bp, 22 predicted proteins | sample Opewatmetagenome_2_FD_107003 | JGI IMG/M metagenome (GOLD analysis project Ga0153915, IMG submission 107003) | Freshwater wetland microbial communities from Ohio, USA - Open water 3 Core 3 Depth 3 metaG | ecosystem: Environmental > Aquatic > Freshwater > Wetlands | place: USA: Ohio, Lake Erie...
CCCTCTTGAATGGATTGGCTGGGCCTCTCTCTTCTTTCTGATACTAATACCAGCAACGGGCCTCATCTCATGGAAGCTGAAAGGCCGGGTTCAATTAGGTACAATTCGCTGGGAATACCGGAATAGAGAGGTCGGATTGAGTGAATTCACCCAAATGGTCAAAGACTACAATAAGAGCTATCGATATATGATAGCGGCTCTCGATACCAGAATACTACCACTGTTGCCAGTGTTCTATTTCGGCGCTCTCTTCCTCCCGTTTCTGCTCATGAGAACGAGTCTACTGGTAATACTGATGACTCCTGTTATCATTGCACTCTTGCTTGTGATGTTCGGTTCACTCTATGCCTACCTGGTCTTCAAGTTCGTGTCGAATTCGGTTACTCATGAGTTCCCTACTCATAGGCCTCGGGTATTCCAATCGTCCGTCAAGTTCATGTCGCATATGCCAGGTATCTACTGGTCTGGAGTGAGGCTCACCATTGGAGAATCAGGCGGATTCTATACCCTAAGAGATCCTTGCTCTGTGGCACGAATCGAGGGCATTGAGGGAGCTGCAAGAATCGAATGTGTAGTCGACAACACTGGCAATATATCAAGCATGGCATCTCTTCTCGAGTCTGAGAAACCTGATTCTCCTCTGATTGTCGGAAAAGTAGATGCTCCTCTAACGACCATGAATGCTGCGCAATTGATCAGAAAGACGCTCCAAGTCTATATTGAATCAAGGGGAGGCGAGGACATACTCGACGACGTGCTACAGGAAGTTGATGCGTTTCTTGAAGGAGTGACCTTGCCGGAGGCTCAGGGGATTTCAAACGATGGTCTTATTTCCTCTGGTGACAAAGGTCCCCCAGCGGAGGAGAGAACATGAGCGAAGGAAAGATCATTGACTATAGTCGCCAGGGGAAAGTCAACAAGGCTTTTGCACTGGCAGTTGTGCTCTTTGCTATCGGTGGCATCCTAATCTACAATTTCTACATTGGAGAATTAATGCTGCTCATTGTTGACATTGCGCTCCCAATCCTACTTCTCCTGACATCGCTAGGCCTTGGTTATGGCTCAAAGAAGGCTATTGACTACATCCCCGGCGACTGGGAAAAACGCAAGACTTGGGTGAGCTTCTCCGAATATGATGTAATGTCTGATGAGTATGAAGATGCCTATGGCGATCTCTATGCTCATCCCAATGATACCATCTCTTGCTGCTGCATACTTCCCGTTACGGTGGCGGTTGGTGGGGTAATCTTCCTCTTTCAGAGTTTCGGATCAGAATTGATCAACCCGTTCGTGGATTCAGTGCTACTCGTCGCAATCTTGTACAGTATTGTATCTGTTGCTGGCTTTGTGGTCGGCTTTCGAATTCCCCAGATTGATGCAGAGGATTTCTTCAAGGCTCCAATAAAAGGGGATACCTACAAGTTCGCCAGCGAACTCGATGGAGTTCCGGGAATTCGTGCTGGAATGAGTGTAGAGATGGGAGTCCGGGCAGGAGTGCAGACTATCCTTGGTGCCGAAGTGAAGTCGCATGTTCAGGGACTTCCCGATACAGTACAAGTGAAAGTCCAAGTTTCTCACTCCGGATTCGCTTATCCCTACCTTGTGGGGACAATCTACAAGGGATATCCCGTCGCAGCAACGACGGAGAATCACCGGATTCGTACAAAGTATCCAGCTCTTCTCGAATACTCAATGGATGATGATGTCGTGGTGATTGTTGCTCGTTTTGATGTCCCTGAGAAGTCGAGTGATGTGCCGAACATCTCAACAAGCGATTTCAGAAAACTGGCAGCACTCTTGGCAGTCAAACTCAAAGAGAATTACGACGCCTCAAATGCTCAATGATATGACAGACATCTTTAATTGGCACCAGTTTTGGGAAAGAAACAGTTGAATGTGGGTGTATCAAGTTGACTGGCGCAAACTGGCTTAACAAATGGATCATGATGCTCCTAGCAGGCATAGTGATACAGGCGATAGTCTACCCATTGGTTTGGTTCTTCGAACATTTCTCGCATCCTTTTTTCAATGAGGTCTTTCTCATAGGAGTCGGTTCTGTTGCCATACAACTGATAGGATTCTTTGTCATCATGGGAAAGACTCGTGAAGAAAACGCAGCAATCTACTGTCAAGGTCGGCCGTTTCAGCACAAGCTTCGGGAAGAAGATGAGGATCTCGCGACCCGCAAGCCCACTTTCTGAAATGAAGAGCTTGTTGCAACTCCGCTTCACGGAGCATTAAAGACATTCGAAAGAGAGTCTTGTTTTCAATCGCTTTCTATTTGCGGTACGCTAAGTAGGATGCAATAACGACGCCAATGCCAATAATGCCCATAATGATGAGCACAGCCGTCGAATCCAAGGCGAGAGCTGGCCAGAGGCTCACGGGCGTGTGACCCGGGATTATTCCTGGATACCACACGTTCAGTAAAGGCAACATCGGACCAATGAAAACTGTGGACAGCACAAGAAGTGAAAATGTCAGGGTATGAACTGCTGTGACGTATGTGTAGTAAGGACGGATGTAGCTGTAGAACGAAAAGGCTGGGATTGATAGAGCGGCCATCGCCATGATCTCGACAGGGTCAAAGAACAAAGGCATGGTGATTGGCCATAGAAAGTAGAAGAGAGTGGTTATCTTTGCACTCGATGTTTCGTGATGTGCGACCTTGTGTATCCCATCAACGCCCTGTGCGAGGAAGAATACGGGGAAGAGGAGCCACCACTGGAGGCCGACAAAGAACATTGGACCGGCATAGAAGAGAAGGTCTCCAACGCTCTCAACACGCTCCCAGAAGGGATTCCTTGAGAAGAACTCTGTAGCCTCGGTCATGAAGTATCCGAGCATCTGCATGGCGACGAGGACTGGCAACAAGAAGAATGAGATGATGATCATGATAGTGGCAGCCTTGGGAAGTTTGGGGATTTTTCCCTCGTGATAGTTGTCTAGGGGATAAATGCCATGGAGCATGATTGCCACAACCAAGAGTAGTAGCCCGCTCGGCACAAAGACCAATGGTTGAAATAGATACATCCAGATCCCAAAGATCTCATAGACATTTCCAGCGTAGAAAGTGACTCCCAGCGTTGGCATGAAATACCATACGCCAAAGACAACGAGTAGCTCTGGAATGAGCATCTTCAATCTGTAGTCCTGAACGAACTTCATCACCAAACCAGGTTCTTTTTTCGTTTCGTTCATGCTATCACAGTCTAGGTCGAGTGTCGAGCCTAGACTCTTTCTCTTAAGCGTATCTCCACCACATCGGCAATTAACGAGTTAGTCTCTCAAGAATGTCTGTGAATTCTGACCTGAAGTAAGCGCTCTGCTCATGTATTTCCCGCGTCAAGGAAACGCTTGCTCCTGACAGACCGCATTGCGTTGAGAGCATTGTGTTTCTCTCCACGAGGTCGATATCGATTCCGGTTTTGACCATCTTGTCTAGGGTTGTGGCAAGGTTGACTCTGAGCGTTTCTAGTACCGAGCGCGTATAGCCCTCATCGACATTTGGAAGCAGTCCCAAGGCGAGTCCGCCCCCTCTTTTCATAAAGCCATTCATTCTCTCTGTCTGTTCCTCGTCTATGTCTGGGGGATATCTTAGCACGTCAATGTGTGCCAACTTTGGCAAGCTGTCCCACAAGAGAAACCAATCATCCTTTCTCAGCTCACGCCAGTCACCACAATAATGGAAAGCAGGCACTACTCCCGAGGGGTAAATAGCATCAGTCTTCTCAATAATCTGATCAAGAAACACACCACTTGCCCGATCCGTTTCTATCATGTCTCTGACGAATCCGAGGCTCGGATCATCTTGGCACAGAATAATCGTTTCGCAGTGCTCTTTGAGGTGCCTCAATTGACCGAGTGCGATTCTCGACATCAGGTGTACAAAAAAGTGAAACATGCTTCTGTTAAACAACTGTTTCCCATCTGAACCCCTGATACTGAAGCACATAGTCGCAGGTGCCGTCTGTTGTGTCTTGAAATATGGATACTGCGTCCCATCCATCATCGAGTATAGGCTTGGCATATATGCACCACTTGGCAGGAGAGGCTCATCCTCACTCGTGATATCCCTGTAGGTGTCGATGTCAATATCAAGAACGAATTCTCCCTCCTCTTCATACCCCTCTACAATAGCTCCGAACTGCCGAATCATGTCTTCCTCGCGAAACGCAGGCAGTTGAAAAGAGTAGGGAAGAGCTAGCTTCTTCATGTATTGCATTGGTGAATCATGGTCTACCTCACCTAGGCTGCCAACACCGAAGAAGTGACCTGCAAGTGCTTCAGGCAAGATGCCGGTCACCGCTATGCACCTCTGGTTTCCCGGGCCTTTCGATGAATGACTTTGTTGCAGGATTGGGTAGCTGGGCAGCCCTCGCATTGATTAGGAACGTCTTCATTTGCTTGTTCTCCTCCCCCAAACAGCAGAACCTGCTCTGCTATCTCAGTCCCTGGGGATGCTACGGGCTCTTTCGCTGGTGCTTCCCTCTTGACCATACACTTCTGCTTTCGAAGGTACTCACTAAATAGACTCATGTCCCCAGTGACGACCACCCCTGTCGGTCCGACTCTTCGGACGACATAGGTGTTGAATTCTGGCAACAGCATCAGCTTCTCGAGGTCTCTCGCACTGTGAGTCTCAAATAACTGTACTTCACTGATGCTCGTGAAAGTTGTCTGAGAAGTCCAGTCGATGATTGACCTCTTGACATTTTTCGGGAGTGGCTTGCTGCTCTCCTTCTCGAGGAAGCCTATTAGATCCTCCTCTCGAGCACCTACTTCAATTGCTTCGAAGATTGATTTGTCAGTGATTCTGAAGGTGCTCACCACATCAGTTCGGACCGGTTCTGTTAGAAGCATAAGACGATAGAGTTTCTGATACTCCATCTCGCTCGTGAATACTGTAATCTCAAAATTCGGTTGTACAAAGAAAGTCTCTCGATCTTTGGGCTCTGCGGGCACAGAGTAATTCTTGAGGACTCGGAGCCCTACATCAGTGAGTCTGACCCCTATGATCTTCTTGCCCTTGTATGCTGCTTCAACCAGACCGAGAAGCAATAGTGTTTCCAGGGCTATCTGTACTCTATCATTGTCCACTTGAATCCATTTCAGTGGCTGGTTCTCTATGAACAATTCGCTTCTAATCCAATCACGCAGTTCTTCGATAGTGACCCAGTCCTCTCTTGTACTCTCTCTGAGTCGACATATCGCGAGATTCAGTGTGTATTCCGTTGGCTGATCGGGTGTCGCCCAGATGGCTCTTGTTCTACCTAGGATTGACTGGAGAAGTCGCCGCGCAACATGATGCTGCTCTCCATTGAATAAGAGGTCGATTCTCGAGGCCACCACCTTGTCTTCCTCAACAATCGAATAGGCACCGACCTTACGAGCCAGTTTCTGAACCAAGTCGAACCTCTCATCTGTCTGTTTAGTCATCCACTCTTTGACTCGGTCCATATCCCTCTTCGGAAACTCCCATGCAGAGGTCATGTGCACCTCGTTCTTGGCAATGTATGCGATAAGAAGGAGCATATCAACGATTAAGGCATCCCTCTCGTCCACGATGTTCTTGACCTTGATGGTCTTCTCAGGCTGTGGAATCGGCTTGTCCTCAAAATACTCTTTCAGGTGCGGGATGAAGAAGTCAAGAACCTTGAACTCTGCCACTTCTCTACCATACTCTGTCAGTCTGCTCATCATGCGTCTGACAATCACAGCCTTCTTGCGAAGGTCTCTCTCAGTCTGGTTGAGTTGACCGTAGCTGTAAATCTTTCTGAAGGGCTTAAGTCTATCATAGCTCATTGCCCCCCCGCTAAGTGTCAGTATACCTAGGAGGTCCTTCTCCAGATCTGTGAATGTAGCAAAGACGCGCTCTCTCTGATTGCGATCTTTCATCCTTGCAGCGAGCATCTCAATCAGAGAAGAGCCTGTGTCCTTGCCGGTGACATCAATTCCCCACAATTGACATGCTGAGAGCAAGTCTTCTCTGAAGACATGCTCCAACTCTTTCTCTAGCGATTCTCTTGGCATTCTAACAACCCGAACTAATAGTGTCCATTATGAGGCAAGCTCCGGGTTTCTTATCATTTAAGGAGCTTTTGGTTCTGATAGTCTTCCGTCTCACGAGGGTGGTTTCATACAAGTATGAAACTCATCTTTTTGAAGAAACAAGCTTATCTTGTCCCGTTGAAACGCTCTACTGGGTGTCAACTTGGAACCGCTCCTGTGGTGCATCAAATATCGACCTAAAACGTGGGACGAGTTTGTGGGACAGACTTCGACCATCAATCACCTCAAGAACCTATCTAGATCCGGGACATTGCCCAACATGATATTCTATGGTCCGCCTGGAACAGGTAAGACTTCTGCGGCTGAAGTGTTTTCAAGGGCGATTCTGGGTTCCAGCTATGACGCTAATTTCAAGTCTCTGAACATTCGAGACGTCTGGGACACCTCAATAACAGATGCAAAGAGGACAGTGCAGGACATCGCGAAACTCGATCGTGACAAACGTTCTGAACTCGACGAATACATGTCCATTGTCTACAGAGAGGCTCAATCTGCTTTGAAGCTGAAGGGGGACACAAGTCCGCCAAACCGCAGTCAGCTTCTCCAAGAGGCCATAAGACTCTTTGCTTCTACAATTACAGTCGCCGATGAGAAAGTCAAGATTCTCGTTCTAGACGAGGCTGATGCTTTGAGTAGTAGCATGCAACAAGCGCTTCGCCGCACGATGGAGCTCTACAGCGACGCGTGTCGTTTCATTCTTCTGACTCCGACACTTTCAGGTTGGAGCCCGGCCGTAATCTCGCGATGCTCAGTTCTTCCTTTTTCAGTTCCTGATACTGACATCATTGCAGACTACATCCGCACCATAGCGAAGAAGGAGGGCGTCAACATTGACTTGGATGCGGCGTCAGCAATCGCTCGGGAATGTTCGGGCGACCTGCGACGTGCACTCAACATATTACAGATTGCTGCGGCAGCCAGTGACACCATAACCGAGGACACAGTATATGCACATTCTCAGACACATCTCAGTTCCAGCGTACGCGAAGTAATCACCTTGACCATTGAAGGTTCCTTCGAGCCCGCGCGCAAGAAAATGAGAAATCTACTTGCTCTTGACGGCTACTCACCTCAGGAGGTGCTTCTTGAGATTCAACGCGATCTCGTGAGACGTCCCTTTGATCCGAAGATGCTCAGCAAGGTTCTGGCCAGGGTAGCTGAAATCGACTACCGCGTGACACAAGGCAAGAACTCATTCATCCACCTGGAAGCCCTCCTTGCATCTCTGAGGGCATATGCGGCCGAAACTGTCTAGTGGATCGGTTCGATGTCTTCGTTGAACTGAACCTTGTCTAGCACCGCACACAACAGATTGAGAGGAAGCGACTGTTTATCGTATAAGAACTGTGCAAGAATGTTGTCATCTTTGAGAGTGACCATCCCATTCTTGACAGCTGCAGCGAGCATCTTCCTCACATCTGTGGGAGCTCCATACCTGCATTTGAATGACAGGAAGTCAACAGCCTCGACAACTGATATGGGGCTGCCTCTCATTCTGAAAAGGTATGCCAAGACCAAGAGCATGTCTCTCCCGTTCATGCATTTGGCAGGCGTGAACGCCCTTTTAGTAGTTATCGTGAAACCTGGGACTGAGATGGTCATTCATCCTGCTGGACTAATATTATCTGCTATCCATATGCTGAACTATCTCTTCTAGTCCAGTGCCTGAGCTAAGTAAAGAAACTCTCAGGTGGCTTTTCCCATACATTCTCATCAGCGGAGGCGATAACGTATTGATAGCCCTGCTCAGTGAGGAACAACTGTCGCTTCGCTGCAAAATCCATGTCTCTTGTATCCTTCGTAACAAGTGAGTAGAACCTGGCAAAGCTGCCATCAGCCTTCGGTCGGAGGATTCTGCCCAAGCGTTGCGCTTCCTCCTGCCGCGATCCGAATGTTCCTGAAACTTGGATTGCGACATTTGCATCTGGCAAATCGATTGCGAAGTTGGCAACCTTTGATACAATCAGTATCTTTTCCACTCCCTTTCGAAAGTCAGCGTAGAGTCGCTCTCTTTCTTCATTACTGGTCTTACCCGTGATTAAGGGAGCTTCAACATCTTTGGCAATGATACCAAGCTGGTCAAGATACATGCCAATGACAAGGACATTGTCATTCGTGTGATGTGCGAGTATCTTCTGGATGATGTTCAGCTTCTCTGGATTCTCTGCAGCTATCCTGTACTTCTTCCTGTCTTCTGCAATCGCGTATTGTCTTCTCATATTATCTGGAAGGTCCAATCTTATCTCGTAGCAAATAGCTGTGGCAATCCATCCTTGGTCCTCCAGCAGTTTCCACGGCATATCAAATCGTTTTGGTCCAATTAGACTAAAGACATCCTCTTCCTTACCATCCTCTCGCACCAGCGTTGCTGTCAGACCCAACCTTCGTGTGGCCTGAATCGAGGCTGTCGCTCTGAACACGGGTGCAGGGAGTAGGTGTACTTCATCATAGATCAAGAGACCCCAATTCCTTGCCTCGAAGATCTTGAAGTGTTCGAACTCCAAATCCCGTGATCTGCGCCAGGTCAGGATTTGATATGTTGCAACTGTGACAGGACGGACTTCCTTGATATCACCGGTGTATTCGCCAATATCCTCAGGTCTGAGCGTCGTCTTATCCAGAAGCTCCTGAATCCACTGCCTTACGGCGACAACATTAGGACACAGGATCAGTGTCGATGTCTGCAGCCTCTGCATGGCGCCAATTCCCACCATGGTCTTCCCAGCACCACAAGGCAAGACGACCACACCAGAACCTCCTCGTTCGCCTCCTCCTGCATAGAATGTCGCCACCGAGTCTTCTTGATAGGTCCTGAGCCTCCAAGGCTTGCCACTAAGGGTGTTAGTGCGAAGTTCGAAGGTGAGTTGCTCGCCCTCAATGTAACCCGCAATGTCTTCTACGGGATGACCAATCTCAATCAGAGCCTGTTTGATGAATCCTCTCTGTGTTTCATCTACCTTGAATGTGACCTCATTCACCCTGTCCAGTATGTACCGCGTAATCTTCGTGTTTGCCCAGATCTCTTCTGCGAGATCCTGATTCTCACACAGTAGCAGAAGGTCAGGTCCCTCCTTGTAGAGTGAGAGCTGCCCATACCTTGACATGTAGTCAACAATCTCTCTGGAGATGTTTGCTGGAATTGGATACTTCGCGAACTCCTCCAAGGCTGCTATAACCTCATCAGGTGTCATTCCCATGGCTGCAGCATTCCATAGACTCAGGGGAGATATCTTGTACGTGTGCACATATTCCGGGCTTTTGACTAGTTCAGCAAAACGTGCCAGAGAGTCCCTTGCATCCGCGTAGAGTGGATTGTCTACCTCCAGCAGGACTGATTTGTCTGACTGGACTATTAGCGGATTGCTTGTTTTTGCCATGGATTTCGACTTCCAGACGTTGCTCTGTCCCTGCTAGTGGATTTGAACTAGTCAGAAATCGAAGAACAACGAATTTCAAACGTGATAAATCCTTCCCTAGGGGCCTTGTTTCGTGTCCTAACCTGTAGTTATATTAGCAGGGTGTAGCCGACAAAGTGCCTACGAGGCCGAGAACATGTCATGTACTGCCGAGACCGCCAGATCGCCGAGTCTCTATCGCAATCCTCGGGTGTTGGTCTTGGGCATCAATGCAATGCTAATCATGCTCGGTTTTGGTGTCGTGGCCCCATCAATGGCATACTATCTCATCGCGCTCGAGGGAGGTCTCACAGAGCCTCCGGGACCTAGCTATATTGTGCCCGCTGAAGTTGTTGCTGAATTCTCATTAATCCTTGGAGTAATGATGGCAGCTTTCATGGGGACAAGAACGCTATTGGCAAGGTATTGGGGCGGTCTTTCCGATACCTATGGGAGAAAACCAATAATCCTGATAGGGTTGGCAGGTTATTTTTTCCTTCTACTTTTCTTCGGCTTGGTGCAGGATTGGATTCAAATGCTTGCAGTACGCGCGATGCAAGGCGTAGTATCCGCTATGGTCTGGCCGACGGCTCAAGCTGCATTGATGGACATCGTTGGTCCAGTCAGAAGGGGTGAAGGCATGGGCCTATACATGACTCTCTCAAACATTGGCTTTGTTCTTGGCCCCGGGGTTGGAGGATTACTCTACAATTATAGTCGCGACTTTCTGGTCTTGCCAGTGCCCGATGTCTTCAGAGTACCATACTACATTGGAGCCCTCATCGTGCTTCCCTCTGTTATTGCGACTGCGATAGTTCTCAAAGAAACCGCGCCGCGGAAACTTGAAGATGCCTCCCTGAGAAGGCAAGAGAGACACGACTTGACCGCGGATGAAGATGAAGAAGTGACTCCCCCGCCTCTTTTGGAAACTGGAGAAATGACTCCAAGAAGGCAGAAGATGATTTACGTGCTTTTTTTGATGTCCACCCTCGATGGACTCGCCATGGGTCTGGGTCAGCCAGTACTCCAGCTCTTTCTCATGAGTCGTATCACCACAGATATTGGTTTCATAGGACTTGTCCTTTCAGGAGCAGGAGCTGTTGGTTTCTTGGTTTCTGTCCCTGCGGGACGGTATTCAGATCGCCGTGGAAGGAAGGGGCTAGCTATCTGGGGTGCATTCGGGTCCAGAATGAGTCTCGCTGTCTTGCCTCTTGCCGCCGACCTGGCACAGACAAGTGTGGTATGGATTGGGCAGAACGCCGCGATGGCCGCCTCCCAACCCGCGATGGCTGCAATCCAAGCTGATATTGTGCCATGGAACCTTCGGGGCAAGTTCTTCGGAACAATCCAGGCCTTCCTTAATGCTGGTGCCACTGTTGGACCTATAGTGGGCGGCGCATTGTTTGCGTATTTCTCCTTGATTCTCATCCCAATTGGACCATTGTTGATTGACGGTGTCGTCGTTCCATTTTGGTTGGCATCAAGCTTGGGAATGATTGGAGTCTTTCTGCTCTGGAGATATCTTGATGAAACCAAACCAGTAGACATAGTCAAGGCAGACGCTGAAGAAGTCCTTACCGACTCCACCTAAATGCTTTCAATTCTCGCTTTGACCGTAACGCCTATATACTTCAAGAGATGGCAGACATTTCGACCTAATGGAAACGGAGGTGTATGTGTATCAATGACTGTAGTAGAGCTTAGTAGAGCGGATACCTGCACCGACGTCGATGATGTCTGAGCAACATCCACTGCTTCTGTGTGTCTTCATCTGTTTCACGCATCATGAGTGAAGGAACTCTGAAGCGTAGCGCATCCTGCAGGTTTCTGCTTTTCCGGTCTTTGTGAGCCACTGACAAATGATGCGTGCAACTCTTGAATGAGATGACTAAGAAACGATGCAAAAACACAAACTTGGCAACCATAATTGCCCACATGCTCGTGCTACATCGGGCACTAACGCAGAGGAAGATACCGGTCGGATGGAGGACACATCTAAGCTTAGACGGTCCAGGCAGCTTACAGCCAAACACATCAGGGAGATGTATTCTCCGGGGCCTTCGAGGGTGATCTGAATGACTGGCGTAGTGGAGAAGCTAAACCCCAGGAAGCCCAGCGCACTCTCTATAAAGAGGGACGGTCAGAGAGGAGACCAACGCGGGTGGACCGTTGAGATCAAGGAACTCACACTGAGTGAGGTCAAGGAAGACGCCATTCGTTTCGCACTTGCGACCGATGTCGCCTATCAGATTAATGCTGGAAAAGAGGCATCCATCTATATTGCCTACCATAGAGAACATCCGATAATTCTGAAGGCCTTCAGATTCTGGCAGACCTCTCAGGCGAAGAAGTCCAAAGGATTCTTTGCTCCGGGTAGAATGCAGGCCCTAGCGGCAAAAGAGTATGACCTCCTCCTAGCGTGTTTCAAGGCAGGGATGCATGTTCCTACTCCAATAGGACGGGTCGGCAACTACCTGACCCAGAGATTCATTGGCGACAGACTGGAGCCAGCTCCTCAACTTAGAACTGTCAATCTAGATGATCCCGAAAGCGTGCTAGATCAGGTCCTAGATGATTATCTTGTGATGTATCGAGATGTCCACTATGTCCATGGCGATCTGAGCGCATTCAATATTCTCTGGTGGAGAAACACACCTTGGATAATCGATATGCCTCAGGCATGTCCTGTCGACCCCTGGTCTGATATGAAACAGGTTGAAAATCTACTTCGTCGAGATATCAGCAATGTTCTCAACTACTTTGAGAGATATGGCATATCGAGAGACCCTGATTACATTGTTCGGGTGTTCCTATCTGAATACGTTCCGGATAACCTAAGAAACTACTCAGAGGAAGTTGCCTCCATAGCTGAAGAAGGTGAGATCGATGAGTAGAGTTGACAAGTTCAATCCTCTGGCCAAGGGCACAGCGATAGATCAAAAGCGTGATGCTCTTCGAGGATGCACCAGCGGCAAGGCTCTCATGCAAGAGCCAAAATACGCTGCTATTCGGAAGGATGCCATCAGCTATGGTCTTGTCACAGATGTCGTCTGCCCCATGAGTGCGGGGAAGGAAGCGACTATCTTCTTAGCGAAGTGGAATAGCCATCCAATAATCCTGAAGGCATACAGAATCTGGGCTACTCCTCACAAGTTGTCAATGGGTAAGGGGCATATTCGAGAAGCAAGTGGAAAGAAGACACGATTCATACTCGGTCTGATTGAGGACATTGCAGTCAAGGAGTATGATATTCTCCAAAGCTGTTTCAAGGCTGGTATCCAAGTTCCTACCCCGATTGGAAGAGTCGCGAATTACCTGACAATGCGCTTCATAGGCGACAACGAGACCCCGGCGCCTCAACTCCGAGAAGTGCAATTGGATGATCCTGAGTCTGTGATGAATCAGATCTTTGACCAGTACCTTATCATGTATCGGGATGTGCACTATGTTCATGGTGATTTGAGTGCATTCAACATTCTCTGGTGGAAAGACCTGCCCTGGTTTATAGATGTGCCATAGGGGTAGCCTGTCGGTGTTCATTCAGACATGAACAGAATTGAGTTGTTGCTTCGTAGAGATATATTGAATGTCCTCAACTACTTTGAGAGCTATGGAATTGAAAGAGATCCTGAGCAGATACTTGATGTGTTACTAAAGGCATACATCCCTGACAATTTGAGAAACTATAGAGAATTGCGAAAAGAGGGATTAGATCTTCTATAGCCAAGGGGCTCTGGTTTCCTGCTATGACTTGCTCGAGCCTAATCCCGATACAGCCACTATGAACCATTGCAGCCTAGCTGTGGTGGTCCGGATAATGAGAAACTTCTCTCTCTTAGTTCTTAGCTAGAAAATAAGGTAGTGAGCCTCATGCACCTGAGGCTCTCGATTCTCCATTGCGGACGGTTGCTTGGCTTGACCTATTTTCCTAGGCGCCCCATTTCCTCAGGATTCCTGAGCTTACTGTACCTTCCGCAAGACGACCCTGGATACTCCGGGAATCTTCTTTAGACTCTCTTCGAGTTCGTTGAGTGTTACAACCAGCTGATCTGGGATGAAGTAACATTCATAGTAGCAGCGCTCACCACGCAGGCAAACTCCAGTCGTGAAGATTATGTCGCTTAGTTTGGCATCGTTGAACGCGAAGTTCAACTGCTTCAAGAAGTTCCGAGAGAGATCGCTGATCTCGATTCTCAGCAGATAGATATCCTCGCTAGCGACAGGGAATAGCTTTACGACCTTATCCTTGTGATGCAGCACTGTCAATGCGGCTTTCTCCCCGATGTCAGCTACGAATTCGGCTGGAAACTCCACTGGTTTCCCAGCAGTCAATCTCAAAATAATGGCAGATGTCGCGCCTTCCTTATCCAATACCAAAGATACAACACGTCCTTCTTGGTGGTTACATCGCTTTGATGCGTTCTGTGTATATATAACTTATCCGTTGAAAGGTCACCGCGGATTTTGGTCCACTTTTCCTCTGATATTCCGCATTTTCCCCGAAAAGTGACCCCTCCGCATACGTGTCACGAGTCGGAATCTATAATTGGCATCATGCAGTCTGGCATCTCAGGAGTGAGAGTGCTTGAATTCTCGTCTGTCACAACTCTTGGGTATCATTCTTGTAGTCATCAGTGGTGCAATGACTCTGTTAGTCTATCAGGTAGTACGTACCATGCCTGAAGATGATGTGCTTGTCCTTGTTACCTCTGGATTAGCATCGTGGGGTATTCTTGCTTTGCCTGAATTGATAATTGGGCTCTGGCTGATTCTAAGAGGAACTCATGAGGCACGGATTGGCGATGTTTCAGGTGACCTCATTCCACTTGTTCAGCGAGAGGGACGAATCGGTGTTGCAGCAGCCGCACGAGAACTTGGTGCTGACCCCGAGGCTGTGGCCGATGCTGCAGAGAAGCTCTCTCGACGGCGACTCCCTCTTGTATACCTCGACCGACAGTCTTCGGAGATAGTCAGTCCAAGCTCTGTATCATTGGAAGAGAGCCTTCTCCACCTGCTCTATGCACAGCGGAGAATGACCTTCGACCAAGTGTCCAAAGTGACGAATTCCACTGATGCCCAGATCATTGAAGCAGTCGCCAAGCTGACACAGCGTGGAAAGTTCAGAGGGACGGTTGATCGCAATTCGCGCGTAATCTATACGCAGGAGGCTGTTTCACAGCTTCGAAAGGCAGTGACGTCATGTCCCAATTGCTCAGGAAAGCTAGAAGCGCCGGTCCTACCCGGTGAAGAAGAGACTTGCCCGTACTGCGGCCACATGATCACGAATAATGCATAGAGTAGCCTGAACCCAGATACTCAGCAGACGTCAACGAATGACAGGTTAGATTCACATCATTCTCCATGTCTCTGAACACTTGTCCCCTCTTACAACAACATATTCGCTGAACAAGCTCGCAGAGAGGCATGAGTGATTCGGCAGTATTCGCACAAGCATCTTTGGAGAGAAGCTGATGTCTGCCTGTCTAGTTAGGGCAATCCTCCCATGCTCCTGTGAAAGCGAATCGAGGATAATCCCGTTCGCCAATCTGTTCTCATCGTAACCAGTAAAAACCTGACCAAAGCCACATTTCGGATTGATATGAACAGGGCCAATATCTTTTGAGAGAGCAGTAGCTCCTGCATCTATCACAATTCTATCTGGGTAAGTGCCAATTATACTTGCTAGGACGGTGAATGCACAATCACTCACTTTACACGTGCCAAGCGCCACTTGTGTATAGTCGAAAAATACGTAATTGCCAGGACGAATCTCAGTTATCTCCTCATCGAATGAATCAGCAAGTACGACAGTAGGTGTTGATCCAATACTTACAATTTCTGGAGGGACCCTCTCTCTCCTCAAGGTCTTGGCGAACCGCGCCATCACCTCTTGCTCCTGCTGTGCAATCCTCTTTATCTCATCAACGCTCTTCGCGTTGTAGGAATGCCCTGCATGAGTCAAAATGCCCTTGAATCTTAGATTGGAGTTTTCATTGATCTTCTTCACAAGACTCACTGCAGTATTGCTGGCGGGTTCTACACCACACCGGTGAAGGCCACAGTCGACTTTCACCATGACATCTAGCTCAGTCTGAGCTACTTGGCTAGATGCATCTAAGTCATCGACTATACGTGGATCATCGACTATGACCTTCAGAGATATTCTTGATGCAAGCTCCAGAGCCTTTGGAATCTTGTTCCTCGATATAGGGACTGCATATGTGATATCTTCAAACCCGGAATCAGCAAAGACCTCGGCTTCCCGCAGAGTGGAAACAGTAATCCCCTTGGCACCCTTGTCGATCTGCATCTTGCCAATCTCTACGCACTTATGCGTCTTAATGTGCGGGCGCAGATTGACATTGTTGTCTCTGGCAATCTCTGCCATCCCATCGATATTTGTTTTGAGCCTCTTGTAGTCCAAGAGAGCAACTGGTGTCATCAGACGTGAGAATTGCTCCATTGACATTTAAGTCGCCATCGTGTTTCTCAAAGGGTGGAACTAATAACTCTCACGTTGGACGTGGGAAACCATTTTAGTCTCCTCGGTTTTTCTTAAGAAACGGTGTTCTAATTGGATACGATTCCGAAAATTCTCATTCAAATGCTTGAACGTGAGAGCGCTCAGGCTCGATCTGTTCTCTCTGCAGCCGAAGGTATAGATCCTCATTATGTCCCTTGCAGTGGCATAAGACCTCTAGAGGATTTGGCGAATCACCTTGCTCAAATCCCAATCATTGATTACAAATTCTATACTACTAAGGAATTCAGTTCGTTCGAACAGGTCCATACCTTCGAAAAAGAGCTCAGGCGTTCAGCAATTGGAGACCTGCTTATAGTGTTCGATGAGGGCGTTGCGACAATCGTAAAACATCTGAAACGTCTGTCAGATGAGAGCGTCCTGAAGAAAGACTTGAAAGCATTTTACGAACAGGGCCCTAAGAAGAGCTGGGCTCAGTGCGCCCCTGAAATCACCACACATATCGCGATGCATAAAATGCAGCTCTGGATGTATCTCAAGATGGCTGGAGCTCCAGTGAGTATGTGGACCTATTATGGCATGTCCGAAAGCAAGTAGATCTAACTAGGTTATGCCATGTTGGTCCCCTCGTATTCGACGACTTAGATTCAACCTGACTTCAGCAATCCTCTCTGCTGCTCGGCTCTTCTTCGGCCAGAACTCCCTGATCTCATCGAAGCCATGTACATCCCAATAGAGCGGGCATGCTCCGTAGCAATACGCGAAGTGTTCGCACTCCTTGCACCCCTGAGGCGCGAAATCCTTGCCTCTCCAGAACCTGCTCGCCCTATTGTACCATACCTTCTCAAATCCTTCATTCAGGAGGTTTCCAACAGGTTCGCTGAAACTTGAACACGGCAGTAGACCGCCTTCGGCATCCACTGAGATGAGACCATCACAACACGCACAGCTCTTGGCTCCCAGTCCACTTGCGATTGGGTTGAAGAGACAGACTGGAGTAGGCGCGTACCATACGAATTGAATTCCCTTCTTGCTTGCCCTGTGCTTCACGCGTTTCACGATCTCCGCGATTTCGGAGTATTTGATCTGCAACTCCTCGCGCAACAATGCGGCAGTGCCCGTGTAGATCACCATATTCATGCTGAAGTATGAGAGGTTCAATTCATCAGCCAAAAAATCGACAAGGTCTTCTAGTCTGTCAAGATTCGGACGGCAGATGGTTGAGTTGCAGTGAGTATAGATGTCTGTTTCTCGCAGGTTCTTGACTCCCTGAATCGTCTGTTCGAATGCGCCGGGAACACTGACGATATGATCGTGTGTCTTTGCATCTGGACCTTCAATTGAGACCTGTGCACTGTTCAGACCCGCATCAACGAGCTTTTTCACAAACTCCTTGTCGCTGCATCGCCGGCCATTTGTAATTAGATTGACTCGGAGCCCTTTCGTTCTCCCATACGCGATCAACTCGAACAGATCATCGCGGAGGGTGGGCTCACCTCCCGTAAAGGAGAGACTGGGCGCCTTAGCGTCATCCGCTATGATATCGATGACTCTCTTTACTTCCTCTGTTGTCATCTCATTTGTTTTTCTGTAGGGTGAGAAAGCATAGCAGAACCTGCAGGCATTGTTGCAGCGATAGGTAAGAGCAATCTCACTCAGGACAGGGTACTTGATTTCATGCGTCCCGAATGGTACGATTTTGGCAGTCTTGTATGAGTAGATATTCTGATTTCCTGAAACCATGTTTCTCAGGTCATCTACAAATGAGGCCAGGTCATTCAGAACTACCTGTCTATCAGCGCCTAGGTCGACAAAATGGCTGACGAGCTCCTCGATGCTCTTACCCTCGAAGAGAAGCCTCAGCATCCGCATGGCTGTCTCGTTCAGGTTCATGACCTTGTTCGGTCGCAGGATCAAAAGATTGTCCTCGGGCCGCGGATAGAAGTAGTCCTTGACTTCTAGTATGAACTCAGGAATCCAAGCGAGGTCCTCAATGGCGTAGTCATAGTGCGGAATCTGTTGAGACACTTCTATCTCGCTCTCGTTGAGTTCCTATCATCTTAAGCATTCGGTTCTGATGAAGTGCACGCCCAAGAATCTGAAAGGCTTAAGTATTCCCAGTCTTCTGTTAGAATCAGCGTTGTCGAGGAGTGTGTTCAATGAGCACAAATGAAATTAAGCTTCCATTTGGTAAAATCAGTCAAAAGAAGTTGATCATGCATTTCAGCGCATACGATATTGACCTCCCTATCATCGCTGCAGGCATCCGTGAGAGAATGGATGTCTTCCGCGAGCTAGGAGTGGAGTTTGCTGGGTTTGGAACCGACATCCCCGAGAGTATGTCTGAGCAGTCACCAGCTTTAGTGAAGTGTTTCTTCGAATATGTTGGTGAGGGCGGAGATGCGAACCTGGTCCTCAAGCGCGTCTACCACCTAGTCTGGGGTGGGATGATTGCGATGTTCCCTGACCTTGAGGAGTGGGCGACAGCTAAAGCTGACCTCTCTAATCTGACGCTGGCACAGGCTGAGGTCATTAGAGCAAGGAAAGAGGACTGAAGGAATCAACAACCTAGTGGAAGAGAATGACTAGTAATATGGACTATCACTGCGAGGGTGAAACGTGAGGAAGGGTCTAGGAGCGATTCTCCTTGTCTTGGTGCTTGCCTTAGGACTTGTCCCGATAACAGTAGTGGCACATATTCCAAGTGCCAATCCTAACTTGGACAGTGTATACGTTGATGTCATGGTCTTGCCCAATGGACGGATCAACGTGACGTATTGGATGACATTCACTGCGGCGAGTGGTGGTCTGGGCGGATTCGATTTTCAAGGAATTCAAGAAACAACTCTTGTTGACACGACACGTGCGTATGCTGAATGGGGTGGGAATCGATACGACCTGATTGTTGGATATATTTCAGAAGGCTACGCCCTTGACTGGACCCCGAGAACACCCGAAGGGCAGCAGGTGCTTGTCGTATTTGGTTACTTCAGTACAAATCGAGTAGTCGAAATGACAACATCACCGACCTACGGTGACCTTGGAGTCCTCAATTGGGCTCCTGTTCAATGGTCAATCGCTGTCGATTACGAACAAGTCCAGGTAATATATCCCATCGAGGTCAATTCCTCATGGATCGAGCCTTCGCATGGAGTGACTCCTGAGGGCGCCCAGTATGCGGGGTATATCGAAGATGAGAATCAAGGTCTCTGGCGGGATTCTGCGAAGTATCCATTCGATAATATTGACCTACTTGCTTATCCCTATGACATTGCAGCAAGCCCTCGCTACTTCACTGTCAGTATGGACTTTGCGAGCCTAAATGCCTATGACCGCTTCAGAGTTTTTCAATACACGAATTGGACATTCTATGCAGCCTTCGCTGAATCAGGAGCGCTCGACTACACTGTCAGCCCCTTCGTAAATGCACAGGCGGACACTCAGTTCCAACTAGAACTCGATGTCTTCAATTATGGTGACCTGCCGCTCGAGAATGTCACAATCTTGATGACGCTCCCTGAGAATCTCACGCTTGTGTCGGGATCGGTCTTGACCACGGTGGGCGCCCTGACAGGTGGCGATGTGTGGCGTGAGACCTATTTGTTCGTTCCTGCCAATGTAGCTGCTGTGCTCACAATCAACTTTCTAATCACTTCTTCGTCATTGAACTCTACCGACTGGCCGTCATTCTCGGTGGATATCTATGTTCAGGAGTACATTCCGCCACTTATTCCGCCTTCTTACTGGATATTCATCATAGGCGGTGCATTTGCCCTGGGCATGGTCTACTACGGATATAGAAAAGTGACAGCATCATATGGTGCGAAGTGGGAGGTTGATGAGACAACCTACACGTATTCCACCCCTGAAATTGCTATACAGACATTTGGAGAGCCGGGCGCCGTAGCCGATCTTGACCCAATCGAGTCGGCGTTCTTCGTAAACACAACCCGACAAAAACTTGTATCCATGATTATGATGTCATGTGTTCGAAAGGGTGCAATCAGGGTCCTGTCAACGGATCCGTTGAAGGTTTCCGTTACCGGCCTCCAGTTCGAGGAACTGACGTACTACGAAGAGAAATTCATAGCCAGCATCACGGATGATGAGCTGGACCCCGGAAAAATCGATGCAATGCTCGACGAGCTCGCGGACAAGGTCCAAGAGAAGGCCTGGAAAGCTGATTTTGAGGTCACAAAGGAACACCATGATGAGATGGTCGAGGGTGCGTGGAGAGAACTGGAGGAAGAGCCCACGCTCGATGGACGTACTGATTACTACTTCAATCAGCAATACCATGACAGTGGGTGGGCTTGGTACTGGCTATACATGCACCCACGCCATGACACTGACATAGGAAGGGTCTTCAGCAGCCCCGGGACTGCAATCGCTCCGCCGCAAATTCCTGACTGGTTTTCTGATTTGTCGGCGGCAACCGGCAATGCCGTTTCAAGTGTTGGGCGAGTAGTAGGGGATGTAGCCACGACTACAGGTCAGATTATGACAAACGTGACCAACACAATAGGTAGCGTCTTGCAGAGTGTGGGCAATATCATCACCGAGCCTCTGAAGCCACTGATTGAAGGGACAAGTAGATGTGTTTCCCACGATGCCTGCCACAGTGCTTGTGTTTCCCATGATGCCTGTCATAGCGCCTGTCACAGCGCCTGTCACAGTGCCTGCGTCTGTCATAGCGCCTGTCACAGCGCATGTCACAGTGCGTGTGTGTCTGGAGGCTTCAGGTAGATGCCAAGACCTCACACAACGATCTTCCATGTCAGTGATGTCCATGTTGGCGAAATTGGAGTCACGCTCGACGATCTGAGAATGATTCTCGACCGCATTGAGAAAAAAGCAGCGAATGTGTCGTCACCCTTGCTTGTCGTAACAGGTGACCTCACAACTGAGGGTTTACGCGAGGAGTTCGAAGGCTTCTCATCTGCGCTGCAAGGATTCTCGGTGCCCCACGTTATCATTCCCGGAAATCACGATGAGCGAAACTATGGTTCAGCAGTCTTCGAGGAGTTCTTTGGAGAACGGTTCAAGACCTATCAGACTGAAAACATCGCAATCTACGCTGCAGACAGTGCAGAGCCTGACAACGACGCAGGGCATGTCGGCCGCGTCAAGTATAATGAGATGCGTGATTTCTTCAATAGCTCCAAAGAGAAGGTCCGGATATTTGCACTTCATCACCACTTGGTTCCGGTGCCGCATACTGGGAGAGAACAGAACGTCGTTGAGGATGCCGGTGACGTATTAGCGGTTCTTGACAATACAAATTGCTCTATGGTTCTAAGTGGCCATCGCCATGTTCCTTGGACATGGAAACTCGGTGATATGGTCATCTGCAATACCGGAACTCTTCTCTCAAGGAGAGTGCGAGGCGCGACAACTCAACTATACAGTCGAGTCGAATTAACGAAGGAAGAAGCCATCATTAGCCTCTGTTACAAAGATGCTACTGAGCGAGTCTTTGCAAGAGCACCACTCAGGGCCTAGTGAGGGCTTCACTCTTCTACTACAGCTGATTGAAGAACCACACAACATCCACAGAGGTCACATTTGCCAACATGGCAGGCAAACTTACAGCTCCTCTCACTACGACTATTGAGTTGAGGGTCGATGCTCCTGCCCAATTTATCAGCACGAAGTTGCTCCCATCAGAAATTGTGATGATGTTCCCTATTCTTAGAGTCACTTCTCCTTTCACAGCGACCGCAGTGCCAAATGGTACTAGGCCATCATTGATATCATTGATACTGGTAAGTCCAAACAAGCCATCATGCCATGCGATTACGCCCACAGCAATGACGACTATTACCACGATGCCAAGAAGAATCTTAGCAGCAGATTTTCCCTTCTTCTTCGTCATATGGATTCCTATCTTCGCCAGTGCAATCCAAGATAAAAACCATCTTGAATTGAAGGACAAGTACTAAAGAGGCGAAGGCTCTCGTCTGGTTGTTGGTAACTATGGATGTACCCGCGACCTATGCAAGGCTCTGTGGTGAGGTGTCCCACTTCACAAAGGAGAAGACAGGGACTAGTCTTGTTGATGCGTATTTTGGTCCAGAGGCATTAGACCCCATTCACCAGAGAAAAGGGAAATCACCAGAGGAGCTGGTCGGTGAAGTCAAATCCCTTATCGATGGGATTCGCGATGAGATTGACTCCCAGCTGAGAGCGGACCATTTGATTGGTGAGTGCGAATCGATCTGTGTCGTGGTCGAATGGCTTGCGGGAAGGAAAATCCCCTATGCAGACCTTGTACACGATATTTTTCACATTCCAATGAAGAGATTCTCCGATAGGGCCATCAAAGAGAGAATCGCGGTTCTCGATGATGCACTCACAGGATTTTCCGGTTCGGACCTGCGAGAGCGTGTTGCTTTCTTTGTCAAGCGAGGCGAAATCACAGGTGCCCAGCTTCAGCACCTCATTGAAGGCGAGCTTCAAACGAAGGCTGCACAAGTCGGTGAGATGTTCAAGAGGAGAATCCATTCCGTAATGGGAACAGATGTCACTGATAATGGCGTTGAATACCAGACTGTTAGGGGAGCTCCCTGGAGCGGGTACAATTGGTATCAACCCGGTTTCAAATCAATAAACCAGTTCAATCTTGACGTGACTTTCAATATTGACACGCTGTATGGCGTCATATTTCACGAATACGAACACCATGTTTCAAACCTCTGGCGTGAGAAGTACTATCGGGAGTCTGGCGATCTTGAACTTGCAGTTGTGCCTCTCCACACGGGAAGGTGCGTTATCTCGGAGGGAACTGCTGACACGGCAAGGGAGTTTCTGGGTGTCGTCGAGGACAATCCCAATATCAAGATTGCTGAAGCTCTGAACACTCTTCGCAGGATGACCAGCATCAACGCAGCTATCATGCTGAATGACAGGGGGAGGACGGTGGATGAAGCTGTGGACTACATGATTGAATATGGATTTAGAACTCCCGAGTCCGCCAGGTCTGCAATAGGGTTCATAAGTCCAAGGACTTCCACTGGCGGTCAAAACTTCTGGGCTCCATACATCTTTACCTACTACTTTGGCAAGACAGATTTCGTGCTTCCTGTTTTCAACAAGGCCGCAGGAGAGGGCGAGCTTACAAGGTTCTTTCAGACCCTGTATCTCAACCCGTACTCCGGTTCCAGTGTGACCTGGAAGCAAGCCTTTGATTGGCTGAATTGAATCTTGAAGAAGACTATTGCCGGAATCGAAGTGGAGGGCTCCTTTTCCTTCGCCTGAACAAGATGAGGTGTGATGGCCGACCGACCATCACACTATGCTATCAGCTCTGGCCACTTCCCTGTGCTCTGTCGTAGGCGCGGTCGAGCTCCTGAGTCATTGCACTCGGGATGGCAGTTTTACCAGCTATGTCACCCTCTTTCCGCCTAATGAAGACGTACAGAAGCGTGACATAGACAATGTCGAAGGTTCTTAACACGAGTGCACTTGGAATTGCGGCAAAGACTGTGAACACGATTACTACCAGCAATGTCGTGAAGATATCTCCTCCAGAATAGATCCAGCCAAAGAGCCCCCCAAATGCTGCAAAGCCAATGAACATCATGAATGCCAACACACTGAATCCCCAGCGGACTGCAGTTTCCTTGATCATGACATCGACGAAATTCTTTCGCACTAATCCGGCACTTCTCTTGATGGCTTTCGTTGCACTGAGATCTTCCGCCACCATTGCTGGTATAGTGAAGTAGTTCACGAGCATCCAGACCCAAGCGATTATCCCTGAGGCAGCTGCTCCAGCCCCTCTGGCAAATACATTGGACGACCTTCTAGCTACAGCTGAAATGATCAACCTGACGAGTGCTATTATGACGCTCATAATGCTCAAGACAACGAGACCTCCGATGACGCCAAGTGATGCCTTTACGCCATCTCCGAGGCTCGGATCCTGTCCTCGCATGTAGATGTATGTGATGGCAGAGGTTGTTGAGTAGGCGAAATTGTAGAAGAATATGGTCACGAAGAGGTACACCACAATGCCTATGATATAGCCCCAATCCCTTTCTAGGATGAATTCATAATCAGGCGCCAAGACCTGCGGCATGAAGAAGACAATAATACCTGCAAAGAGCACTGCTGAAACTAGGGTGAAAATCATTGTGAGCAGTGGCGGCACAAAGGTCCCCTTCTCATCAAGCGTGACTTGGCCGGTCAATTTGATGATTTCACCAGCTCTCCGGACTCTGTCCTTGAACACTGTAAATAGAAGAACAGTGATGAGTAGTGTAAAGATGCCTGGTATCATGATAGGCCATGCTGTGCCCAATGCTGCCAAGGGAATCGCTCCGCTAATGACCAGGAATATGACAAGTCCCCAGGTCAGGAGATTCATAACACCTGCACCGATGTAAATGAGAGTCCCTCCCAATCGCCTTGCAGCCATTGATGCCCCGAGACCCAAGCCAATGCTCAGAACTATTATGGCGCCGAGCCCCACTGCTAGTAGCCAGAGGTTATCAGCCAAGTAGGGTGAAATGCTCCCAATAATGCTCGTAATGTCGGCTTCATACACAAGCCATAGATTCCATAGTGCGTACATACCCAATCCAACGAATGCTCCGAACACAATCAATAGTCCGGCAATTGCACCCTTATGACTCGGGTATTTCTGCTTCTCATGATAATCGATAAGATCAACACTTGTCAAGTGATTGCTCCTCCTTCAGACGCGTCAACAATCTCTGCCTATTCTGACATACGTGAATATTAACGTTGGCACTGAACAGGAAAACTGGCCATTATAACAAGTTATTTGAGAGAAAAGTGACTACTCGTGTTCATGGAAGAAATTCGATACTGTGCTGATGGGCATATCTTCTGCAATGCCAGGCGAATCATGCTTGCAGTTGATGGTAGTGAAGGTTCATCACGAGCCGCCACTGTTGCTTTCGAAGTTGCTGAGATGACAAAGTCCAAGCTCTTCATTGTTCACGTAATTCCAACGCCTATTGTCAGACAAATCGCGTTAATGTCAGAATCTGACCCTGAAGAGATTCTGATCAAGTATAAGGTCAAGGGTGAGAAACTCCTTGAGGGTGTAAGAAAGGCATCCACCAAGTACAAGATAGAAACCGAAGTCATATTGGACAGAGGCTCTCCTTCGGA
>Ga0153915_10001082_pt1 | contig 25086 bp, 18 predicted proteins | sample Opewatmetagenome_2_FD_107003 | JGI IMG/M metagenome (GOLD analysis project Ga0153915, IMG submission 107003) | Freshwater wetland microbial communities from Ohio, USA - Open water 3 Core 3 Depth 3 metaG | ecosystem: Environmental > Aquatic > Freshwater > Wetlands | place: USA: Ohio, Lake Erie...
CAATAAATATTATATCCAGCACAATAAATATATTACCTATAACAATATGATATTTACAACAATAAGGTAAAAGTTTTAGAATAAAAGATGTGTATAAAGGGTAGCTTTTGGAGAAAAGTTGGAAAAGGGGTATTTGAATAACTCTAAATATCCAAATCCAGTCCAACTATTTCATGATCCATTATCTTAGGAACATCCAGAATGACCGATCCCTCCTTTATTTCAAAATGAGCATTTTCATTTCTCATCAGTAATTGAACTCCGGTTACTCTCAAACCCTCCGGTACCCGTATGTGAATCTTTGAATCAACAGGAATCAGCTCCCTGAACGGTCCTTTCATCATCATGGGATTAGTGAGGTTTACCAGATGTATCGTCATTGATTTTTCCTGGCGCCAGGCAGTTACATCTAATACCCCTGGTCCTTCTACAGTTACAAGTGGTTCTTCATTCAGGGCCCACAATATCGTATTTCGGATAAGCTTTCCGTGATCTGCCGACATGATCTGCCAGAATGTGCGGTCTATATCGCCCGGGAAATAAGCGACACGTCCTTTGCCGGTTTCCCTTATGTATAACTCTCTTATGCTTGTCTCAGGCTGTCGTGGATAAACATCTTCCATGGGCAGGTCGGGATATGTCGGAATAAGGGTTACAGGTTCGGGAAATTCCATTTTTGGAACAACTTTTACCCTGTAAATTGCATTTATGATGCGAAAAGCATCTTCAAGGTCCTTGAGTACAGGATGAAAGGTGTTAGTTACAGGATCGCTTTTAAGACGCAGATAGCTGTTCTGCATTGGCCCTTCAACCGTCTGATCATATGATATCCCGAACAAACCGGATAATCCAAAATCCTTCCTTTGATTTCCTTTTTCGTCATATAAAGAAGTTTCGAATGTTGCGACCACGCTTCCGCCATCCTCAACAAACAACCTTATCTGATCACACTGGTTATATGACAGAGTTGAAATATTCGGCAGAACAAGGACCCTGAAGGACTTTAATCGCTCTCTGTTCAGCAGCCTCGAATTGATCATCTCAAAGGGGATCCGGTTTTCCAGAAGCGCATGATACATTCCTGTTCCGTGATCGTCATTTCTCTTCTGCCAGGGTTTATTACCATAATTCGGATATTGTTCGGAAAATACCAGTCCAACACGGGCAATAGGAGAGATATTTCTGAGGTATTTTTCTATCCTGTAGAGTTTCAAATAAATTTTCTCAACCGTGTCAAGCCATCGTCTGTCATAAAGAACACCTGAAAATTTGGTAAACCAGGGACGCATTCCGTTAGCAACTCCCTCAGCGACCCATACCCTGATCTCAGCTTCGCTCTGTACTGAATCCTTCCATCGGTATTGCTCTTCAAATCCAACGCTAAAAATTCCGCCCAATGGTTTCATCCCGATGGATGACCGCAGTTCTTTTGCGACCCGGCCATTTGACCATGGGGGTATTACACCGCTTCTTGCCTGATGATCACTAAATACTATATCCGAAAGTTCTCCTGTTATAACTTTATCTGGAAAACCATTCGGGATAAAACGTGATGAAGATTTTCTTTTTCTTATAAGATTATCCCATAAAATCCAAAGCTCCCTTAACCTGTTAGTATTCCATTCATTATACTTTTGCCATTCAGGATTAAACCTGTCTGCGGATAAGGGCAGATTAATGCCCTTATATTCCCTGAAGTTTGCTTTGCAATGTTCGCAATAGCAAATTCCATGGCCGGCCCACCTGTTTGAAAATATTCCGTCAGGTTCGTACTTCTCCATAATTTCCTTATGAACCTTCGTCATGAATTCAAAGTTGTAAGGGCCAAGAGCGCATGTTACCCAAAGATCCTTATTTGCCCAATGCCGGCGTTTCTTCCCATCAGCTGTAACTGCAATCCAGTCGGGATGTGCATCAAAAACCTCCTGGCGGACAGCATGCGGATCTGTTCGTGCAACTATAGACATATTCATTTTCCGGCAGCCATTTAACAGGTAGCCGAAGGGATCAGAATCTCCAAGCCAGGCGCTTCGGTGGTGCAACGGTATTTCAGTAGGATAATATGCCACGATTCCGCCTGCACTCAGTGTAGCGGCATCAGCATGAATCTTCCTAAAATAATCCAACCAGAAATCAGGATCAAACCGGCCGGGATCATTCTCGACAAGGGTTAGCTGAGCCCACCTCATCGGCCGGTCAAACCAGCTGTCATTTTCAAGGATTATAAAACCTGCCATTGCCTGATAACCCGCAATTGCAGCAGCTCCTCCTATACTGGTTGTTTTAATAAATTCTCTTCTATGCATTTATTTAACATATAACTGGCAAAACCCGGTTATTGAAATTAAAATCAGCCCTTTACAACCGAGAATTTTTTAATAAACTCAGGATCAATTTCAACTCCGGATCCCGGGCCTGTCGGTACTTTTATAAATCCCTCATCAACGGTAAGAGGTGATGATTTACATTCAAAAAAGATTTCAGATTTCAGTCCCTTGAATTCGTGATAGGGAAGAGCGTTGGGCAAAGCAGATACAAAATGTATCATATAAAGGAAACCCAGTCCGCCTCCCGTCATATGAGGGGTGCATTTTTTCCCGAAAGCATCTGCCATAAGGGCTGCTTTCATTGAACGGATCATTCCTCCAAAATAGTAATTATCAGGCTGAACCACCTGAAGCCCATCATTTGCAACAAGCCACCGGAAACCATGCAGGCTGTATTCCTGTTCTCCGCCTGCAACAGGAATGGAAAGGGAATCTGCAACCAGTTTGGTTTCTTCATACCAGTCAAAAGGCACTGGTTCCTCAAAGAACTCAAACCTGTACTCTTCAAGGAGCCGGCCGACACGGATCGCTTCCCCGGGGGAGTAGAATCCGTTGGAATCGGCATAAAGAACCATTTTATCGCCAAATGTTTTGCGAACAAGAGGAACTATTTCTTCTGTCCTTCCCGGAGGGCCGACCGCATTCATATCCTCGGTTCCAAACATTAGTCCCCCGACTTTTATTTTGAGAGCATTTGCTTTATATTCATTTACATCCCTGATTATGAGATCCATAGATTCCTTTACTGGTTTTTCCCGGTATTCAGTTGCCTGGTAGACTGCAACTTTTGGATTATGAATTTCACCGATAAGTTTGCCAATTGGCTTTCCGGAAACCCGGCCCATCATGTCAAGAATTGCAAACTCAATTGTTGCCAGAGGCACTCCAAGCGCCATTCCGTTTAGCCTGAAATTGAGTTTGTATATGTAAACCTTTTCGAGTATCAGATCGAGTTCGCGGGCATCTTTGTTGATAAAAAAAGGCTGCAGCAGATTAGTGAATATCGGATATTGCGATCTGAGTTGACCGCTGTGTCCTAATGAAATACCTACAGCACCTTCTTTTGAACGCACCCTGCAAAGAAAATTATCCTTGTAACGTAATAGTTCAAGCGATTCGATAATTATTGGATCCGGGAAAAGCTCCTTTTTGAAAACAGGTTTTTTCAATATCTCATCCAGCTTTTGATAAGCATTATTAAGTATTCCGGACTGCTCTTTGGATTTTGAGGTTATACCAGACAGCAATGGAAAGGTTACGGCCATTCCTGTTTTCTTCAGGAAATTGCGCCTGTTGGTTCTGAATTGATTCATATTCCAATTATGTTGATTACATAAAAGTAGATAATATTTACGCAGGGTGATCTTTCAAATTCAGCACAGAATCCCCGAAACTGTATTAATTTCTGTCGGACCATTTTTCTTACTGAATAAAAAAGGATCATTCAGGACTTTAATTGAATAGCGGGATTCCAAAAATATTAACTTAGTGTTGAAATATTTTCTAAAACCTGACCAGATGAAAAAGATCCTTTTATTCAACATCGCTGTGCTAATCCTTATTGGATTAAATTCTTGCACCACCAATAACCAGCTTTCTATTGGAACTCCTGAATCAGTAAGAATTTCCCCTGAGCGGCTTAGCAGAATTGACAATATGATAAAGCAATCAATTGACAGCGGTTGGATTGCCGGGGCAACCGGATTAATTGCCCGCGATGGCAAGATAATTTACAACAGGGCATTTGGATTAAATGACATTGAAAACAAATCCCCGATGCAGACCGATGCCATATTCCGGATCGCTTCCCAGACAAAAGCCATTGTCAGTATAGGTCTTATGATGTTGTTTGAAGAAGGTAAGTTTCTCCTCGATGACCCGATCTCGAGGTATATTCCTGAATTTGCTAATCCGAAAGTACTCGATAAGTATAATGAAAAAGACACGACTTTTACAACAGTCCCTGCAAAAAGGGAAATCAGGATCAGGGATCTGCTGACACACACATCAGGCATTGATTATTCTGGCATTGGATCACCCCAAATGAGGGCTATCTACACAAAAGCGGGGATTACCGGAGGATTTGGCCGTGACAAACTGACTATTGGAGATGATATTAAACTTCTCGGTAAAGCACCACTTGTTCATCAGCCGGGCGAAAGATGGACTTATGGCTTAAATGTGGATGTTATTGGGTACCTTGTGGAGATACTTTCAGGAGAAAAGCTTGACAGTTACGTTAAAACGCATATTTTAGATCCTCTTGGTATGAATGATACCTACTTTTATTTACCTGTCGGGAAGCAGTCCAGGCTCGTAAAAGTGAACGGAGAAAACAATCAGCACCATGTGGTTCCGATACCTCAGGAACAAGTTAATTATCCGTTACTGAATGGGACATATTTTTCCGGTGGTGCCGGACTGAGTTCCACTACCAGGGATTATGCTATCTTCCTCCAGATGCTGCTGAACAAGGGAGAATATAACGGGAAGAGATTCCTTTCAAGAAGGACGGTTGAACTTATAACCTCAAATCAGATTGGCGACCTTAATCTTGGTCCCGACAAATTCGGCCTTGGATTTGAGATAACGACACCGGCCGGACAAGCGGTTCTTGGGATCTCAGAAGGCTCATTTTCATGGGGAGGAATTTTTGGGACAACTTACTGGGCCGATCCAAAAGAAAGGATAGTAGGTCTTCTGTTCATTCAGCAAATTCCCCTTAGTCATGGAGAAATAGGCAACAAATTCAAAGCACTTGTCTATCAGGCATTGAATGATTAGTGAAAAAAAGTAGTGCATTGGAAAAACAAAGTCATCATGACATTTGTCACAATCAGATGGGAGGTCAATGCACACCGGCTTTCCGTTGATAATAAGGTATATTTACTATCCTGATTTCTTATGGTCTTGTTATTCTGATCTATCTATGTTGCGACACCTAATCTTAAACCTTTCATGGTTTTTACTAGCCTGTAGTTCAGGTTTTGCTCAGACCTCCCTGTTTGACAGGCAGATGCAAATCGGCTTTGAGGAGAAACAGGGACAATATATTGCCCTTGATACAAAACTGGTAAATGAGGCCGGTGATACCGTAATGCTCAGGGATGTTTTAAACAAAGCGACAATCCTGAATCTGGTTTACTTTGAATGCCCGGGTACCTGCAGCCCGCTTATGTGGGGGATATCAAAGTTCATAGATGCTGTCGATCTTCAGCTTGGTAAAGATTATGATGTATTTACCATCAGTTTTAATCCGTCAGAAAAAATTGATCTCGGAATCGCAAAAAAAGCCAGCTATGTAAGTACCATGAAGAAGAAAGAACTTGCCGTCAACTGGCGATTTTTTGTTTCAGACAGCTTAAACATTACAAAGCTGACCCAATCAGTTGGTTTCAGATATCAATATATTAATAATCAGTATGTTCATCCTACCGGGCTGATCGCCCTGGCAGCTGATGGCAAAATTACTAGATACATGCGGGGCATCGATTTTCTACCGTTCGATATTAAGATCACTATGGTTGAAGCTGCAAACGGTAAGACCGGGCCAAGCATTAACCGGCTCCTTGCTATCTGCTATTCATACGATACAAAGGGAAACCAGTACGTGTTTAATGTTACAAGGGTTTCTGCAATAGTCATTCTTTTCATAGTTCTTTTGATTTTTTTCTACCTGGCATTATCGAAGGTGAGAATCAAAAAATTAACAACAAAAAATGAGCAGTCAGAACGGCACTGAACATCCCAGTTTTTACGATCACAGGGGAAAATACAAAGGTATTTTCGCCTGGATCCTGTCAACCGACCATAAAAGGATCGGTTTGCTTTATTTTTATTCAATAATTTTATTTTTTCTCACAGGAGCGACCATAGGATTGCTTATGAAGCTTGAACTGATCGCTCCCGGGAAAACCATTGTGGATGCTCAGACCTACAATGCATTTTTTACTTTGCACGGGATCATCATGATTTTTGCCGTGGTGATTCCGGGTCTTCCTGCAGTTTTTGGCAATTTCTTTCTGCCGATAATGATAGGTGCAAATGATGTGGCTTTTCCGAGAATCAACCTTTTGTCCTGGTACATGTATGTTACAGGTGTCACACTTGTAGTAATATCTCAGTTCACGGGACAGGGGCCGCCAGATACGGGTTGGACATTCTATGCCCCTTACAGTTTCAGGACAGCCGGCAATATGATCCCAGCTGTTTCCGGTGCATTTGTCCTTGGATTCTCATCAGTCCTTACCGGGCTGAATTTCATTACGACCATCCACAGGATGCGGGCCCCAGGCATGACCTGGATGAAAATGCCATTATTCCCATGGAGCTTATATGCCACAGGGTGGGTTCAGATACTCGCTACTCCCATAATCGGGATAACGCTGCTTATGGTTATAGCAGAAAGAGTATTGCATATCGGATTTTTCGATCCATCGCTCGGAGGCGACCCTATTTTGTACCAGCATCTGTTCTGGACTTACAGTCATCCTGCAGTTTATATTATGATCCTGCCTGCTATGGGTGCAATTTCAGAGATCATATCAACACATTCTCATAAGGCAATTTTCGGATACCCCTTTATGATCGCTTCAGTAATGGCAATAGCTTTCGTTGGATATTTTGTGTGGGGTCATCACATGTTCACTTCCGGAATGAGCGGAACAGCCCTGTATACCTTTTCACTTTTGACCTTCATTGTGGCCATACCGAGCGCAATTAAAGTCTTTAACTGGATATCCACCATGTACAAAGGTTCAATCGATCTTCAGACTCCTTTCCTGTGGGCGGTTGGATTCATTTTTGTTTTTATGATAGGAGGCTTTTCCGGGCTTATACTGGGTTCACTGGCCGCCAACGTACACCTTCACGGCACTCATTTTGTGCTTGCACATTTCCACTTTATCCTTTTCGGGGGTACAGGGTTTGCATTTTTCGGGGCAGCCCATTACTGGTATCCGAAGATCACCGGGAGAATGTATGACAAAGTCTGGGCAAATCTCGGGTATCTCCTCTTTTTTATTGGTTTTATTACACTTTATAGTCCCATGTTTTACCTTGGATATAAAGGCATGCCCAGGAGATATTATGATTATGATGAGATTTTTCACGGAGGGAATATACTGTCGTCGATGGGAGCAATGGTCCTTTATGCAGGAATAGCAGTAATTGTTATCAACCTGTTCATTTCGCTGAGGCGCGGTGCAAAAGCACCTGCAAATCCGTGGGGAGGCAAAACACTTGAGTGGTCAATCCCGTCTCCTCCGCCTCATGAGAACTTTCTTGAACAACCTGTTATAGATAAGGAGGTATACGATTACAAATGATCAATCCATCAGACATACACCGCCAGGCTGAGACAGCAAAATTAGGGATGTGGGTATTCCTGTTTACCGAAATGCTCCTGTTCGGCGGATTGTTTATTGTATACTCCGTTTACCGTTTAAGGAACGCTGCAGCTTTTCACCTTGCTGCCCGGGAAATGAGCATTGTCATCGGGACAGCCAACACAATCATACTGCTTGTCAGCAGTTCCACCATTGCTATGTCGATAACAGCGATAAGGAAAAATAATAAGAGGCTTGCCCTGATACTGACAGGACTTACAGTAATTCTCGGTTTCTTGTTCCTGATAAACAAGTATTTTGAATGGGGCGAACATTTCAGCCAGCAGATATATCCTGGATCCTCTGCTCTTGCTTTACGCGGTCAGGGTGATGTTTTATTTTTCGGTCTCTATTTTTTCATGACCGGACTTCATGCCCTTCATATTATAATAGGTGTGACTATAATAATTGTAGTTATGACATTTATATCGAGGGGCAGGATACACTCCGACAGGTACAGCGTTTTGGAAAACGGTGCATTATACTGGCACCTTGTCGACCTGATATGGATATTTCTCTTCCCGCTTTTCTATCTGATCACCTGAAACGAATTATTTTAATGGAAAAGGAACAGGAAAACATAACACCCTACAAGACGTTTATCATTGTACTGGCAGTACTGATCGGGCTCACGCTCACATCAGTAGCTCTGACACGCATTTACCTTGGTGCTATAACTGCAGTAGCAGCCCTGGTAATTGCAGCGGTAAAATCCTCATTCGTGCTCCGGATATTCATGCACCTGAAAACTGATAAAAGGATGTTTTCAGTACTCGTGATTGCTGTAGCTCTGCTAATAAGCACGGTAATTACCATAACTTTTCTGGATTACCTATACCGATAATTCTTATGTATTCAACCACCGGCATCGATGCTTCCAATTTTGTAGCCACCTTCGACAAGGCATTTTATTTTACACTGGGTATTTCGATTGTACTCCTGATTGGACTGACTGTTACGATGCTCTGGTTTATCTACAGATATAATAAGAAAAGGAATAAGAGTGCCTCCCAGATAAAAGGCAACAACGTGCTGGAGATCACCTGGACCGTCATTCCGTTACTGCTTGCACTTGCAATGTTCCATTATGGCTGGGCAGGTTGGAAACCTTTGTATAAACCTCCTGCTGAAGGCATGAATGTAACAACAACAGCACGTATGTGGAGTTTTTCATTTGCATACGAGAACGGTAAACAAAGTACTGATCTGGTCGTTCCTGCGGGAAAGCCTGTGAAAGTGAAACTGATTTCGGTGGATGTAGTGCACAGCCTTTTTATTCCTGAGTTCAGGCTCAAATCGGATATTGTTCCCGGAAGGGAAAAGCTTATGTGGTTCATTCCCGAAACCGTTGGAGTGTATGACCTTTTTTGTGCAGAATATTGCGGCCTGAGGCATTCTTATATGAGCTCAAAAGTCAGGGTACTGTCGGAAAAAGACTTTACAGCATGGTATGCCGACACTGCCAAAGCAGGACCCAGGACTGAAGTTCCGGCCGCGGAAGCTGAAGGACTTACTATAATGAAAGCTCAGGGCTGCCAGGTTTGTCATTCCACTGACGGAACCAGAATAGTAGGTCCGAGTTACCTTCATTTGTATGGGGAACAGCAAACTGTTATCAGGGACGGGAAAGAGATAACATTGACCGTTGACGATGAATACATCAGAAGGTCAATTTATGATCCGAACTCCGAAGTAGTAAAAGGATTCCCGAAAGGATTGATGCAGAGTTATAAAGGCACACTGAACGATACAGATATTTCAAAAATCATTGAATATCTGAAAACTCTTAAGTAAGTATGCTGGGAAACAGACTAAAAGATTACCTGGAACTGAGCAAGCTTAAAGTAATGGTGCCGGTTAGCCTGACAGGATTCACAGGTTTTTTCATTTTCAATCCCCATTTTTCAGCGAGCCTGTTTTTAGTTACTGCCGGGATCCTGATGATGGCAATTTCCGCTTCAGTGCTTAATCAGGTACAGGAGTCTGATCTCGATGCCATGATGGACAGGACGCATAACCGTCCGATCCCTTCCGGAAGGATCAAAAAGAGCCGGGCAGTTGTTTATGCGATTTGCTCCCTGCTAACCGGGGTATTGCTTGTCGGTCTTCAGGGAAATATGAAAGCCGATCTACTGGGTCTGATCACAATCATAATATATAACGGCATTTACACTCCATTGAAAAGGATTACTCCGTTTGCAGTAGTTCCCGGAGCCCTGACAGGCGCTTTACCGCCAATGATGGGTTGGATTGCAGCCGGCGGGGCTGCCTTGGACAGACCAATAATTTTTATCGGATTCCTCATGTTCATGGGACAGATACCACACTTCTGGCTTCTGATCGTCAAATATGGAGAAGAGTATAAATTGGCCGGGCTGCCCAGCCTGACAGGCATTTTCAGCAGTTTTCAGATAAAAAGACTCACTTTTATCTGGGTTTTGACTTCGGTTGCAGCTGCATTATTTCTAAGCCTCTTTAAAATAATTCAGCTAAATCTCATTACCGTTATCCTGGCGGCAGCATCAGTTTATCTGGTCTGGAAGTTCGCCGGGCTCCTTAAAGATCAGGAAATACAAATCAATGTGACCAGGTATTCCTTACTATTGAATTCTTATTTTCTTCTGATAATGATATTGTTAATATCGGACAAGATGATTACTGGAGGTTAAGTTTTTTTATTTGAAACTGTGATTCAGGCTTTCTTCCAGGTAAGGATGATTGCGGGGTATAAGGCTGGTTTTACCTAGTGCGGTTGCAACAATGAGTGAGAAAAGCCCTGCATATCCGAGGAACATCCCTGCTTCGATCCATCCGAATTTTAAAATGCCTGTTGTTCCGGGCATAACCTGGCAAAAAAGATCGACATACTGCCCGATTATAAGGACAATTATGACAATGGTTATCAGGGTCATATTCCTGCTGGCCTTAACCGGAAGGAGGATCATGAACGGTATAGCCCAGTTCAAAGCCATCTCAGCAAAGAACAGGATTTTCCAGCCATTCTGCCAGCGGGTGTAATAGTACATTGTTTCACCCGGGATATTACCGTACCATATTATCATGAACTGTGCAAACCAAAAGTATCCCCACACTATTGACAACATAAATATATATCTTGAAAAATCGTGCAGGTGGTATTGATTCAGAAAGGGAAAGTATCCGCGTTTGTACAAAATAAAAACAATAAGTGTAAGGATCGATACACCATGCAAAAATGCAGCTACAAGATTTTTAAGAGCGAAAAGGGTACTGTACCATTTCACCTCAATTGACATTATCCAGTCAAATGATGTGAGGGAGAAGGACAGGGCAAGAATGAAGATCAGGATCTTCGAAAACAATTCGCTTTTTTCAAATAGTTTCATAATGCTCCCTGCATCGGAGGGATCAGCAAGATCTTCCTTTTTCGAAAGGTTTCTGATCACCGAACACAATATGATCCATAATGTGAAGAAAACAATCATTCTGATGAAGAAAAACGGAATATTCATATAAGGAGATTTATGCTGAATAAGCTGATCGCTGGTTATCGCCCCTTTGTCGGACCATGAGTAAAGATCGTCAATGCCGAACCAAAGCAGCAGGAAGAAGCATGCTGCAAACGGGAGATAAGCCATAAATGCTTCAGGAATCCTTATAAATGCTGATGACCATCCGCTCTGGGTTATTCTCTGGAGTACCAGGAAAAACAGGGCCCCTATTGTGATGGAGAAAAAATAATAGTTAACCACCAGGTAGCTTGCCCAGGTTTCCTTCATATTTGTCAGAAGGCCAGTGACAAAAGCAGCAATGCCGATTCCTGTCAGTATCAGCGTTACTAACCTGAAATTTCCCGGGATGATCACCTTATCCTTCATTGCATTTGCTTATTTGATTCCTTCTGAAGTTCTCTTATGTAAAGTACGATCTTCCAACGGTCATCAGGCTGAATCTGTGAGGCATGTGAACCCATTGTCCCGAAACCCAGGGTGATTGTATGATAGATCTCTCCATCCTTAAGCGTAAGACCCTTATCGCGGGAAAGGACTCCGGGTTTCCTCGGATAAAGGCCGCTGGTAAAAAGGTATCCGTCCCCATCGCCTTTGATTCCATGGCAACCAATACAAAATATATTGAAAACTGTCTTTCCCCTGAGCAGGTTCTCTTCACCGGGAGTGAAGGGATTCTGAAGCTCTTTTCCTGCTTTTATTCGCGACTCCGGATCGACTGTATATTCAAAGGGAGTATAACCCTGTGGTATGGTTCCAACCGGGGGCACTCTCATAGTCATTCCATCAGAAAAATTTGGATTTTTTGAAAAGGTCTCGTATGCTGTTGAATAGAACATATCAGGGAAATAATCCCATCCTGGCATCCGCCGGTCCCTGTCGCAGCTTAAGACAAAAGCCGGCAAAATAAAAGGTAAAAGTAATTTGAAAATATACCGCAACATATAATTATCTGTCATGAAATTACTTTCTCAATTTTCTTTACAACGACCTCTGAAGCGCCGTTTTTCATCATAAGGTTACCTGCATTTTCTGCATCAGAACCGTCGGGCGCGACGGTTTCAACAACGATCACGAACCTGTCATCGGTCGACCTCAGGTCGAATATTGTATTTTCCCGGCCTGGAAGGATCTTTGCCGCCGATGAAAAAACGGCAAGGCTGCCAAGGGCTACGAAAAGTATCGTGATAACAACAGTTATCACAACAAATGATGGGAATGAGTTAAATGGTTTTCCGCCATAAACAATCGGCCAGCTGATGACACAAGCCCAGACAAGGAATCCAAGCGTTGCTGCAGCCCCGGTCAGACCAAGGAAATATGCGGCAGTGGGAAGCCTGGTCTTCCGTTTTAGCATATTAAAGATTTCGTGGACCGGGTATGGTGTAAAAACATCATAAATTAAAAAACCCTTTTCGTGCAATGTTTTTACCGAGGCTATGAATCTTTCCTCATCATCAAAAATCCCTATTTTGAACGATCTTGTCATTGTACCATTTATTAATCGTCCTTTTTGTCTCCGATTCTGAGAACACCTTTCAACTCGCTTACAGCCATAATTGGGATATATCGAAGGAAGAGCAATATCCCGCTGATGAACAGCCCAATAGTAAACATGAACACACCAACATCAATCAATGTAGGAGTGTAGGGTGCCCAGCTTGACGGCAAAAAGTCCTTGCTGAGTGATGTTACTATGATAATGTATCTTTCGAACCACATTCCAAGGTTAATGCACAATGATATAAGCAGGAGCGCTATCCAGTTTCTTCTTATTTTCTTGAACCAGAAAAGCTGAGGAATAATAGCATTGCATAAGATCATTCCCCAGAACTGGATATAATAGTCGCCGGTTATCCTGTTCCTGAACTGCGTGAAGATTTCATATTCGCTTCCTGAATACCAGCTGATAAAAATCTCGGTGGCATAAGCAGTACCCATAATAAGGGAAATGAAAATGAGTATCCTGGCTATTGCATCCATATGATTGTCAGTGATATAATCTGTGAATCGGTATATCTTCCTGACTATTACCATAAGGGTCATCACCATGGCAAATCCCGAGAAGATTGCCCCGACAACAAAAAATGGCGGAAATATTGTTGAATGCCATCCCGGTTCTATGCCAACCGCAAAATCGGTGGAAACTATTGAATGGACCGATACGACGAGGACTGAAGTTATGCCACCAAGTACGAATGCAAGAGATTCGAATCTAATCCACTGCCGGCTTGAACCTGTCCATCCCATGCTGAAAAAGCCATAGACCGCCTTTTTTACTTTAGATGCTGTTCTGTCTCTTACTGTTGCGAGATCTGGTAATGTTCCGAGATACCAGAATGAAGCAGATATCAATAAGTAGGTTGAAACAGCGGTAAAGTCCCATATAAGAGGTGAATTGAAATTTACCCACAAGGGACCCCGTGTATTCGGGTAAGGGAAAAGAAAGAACATATTCCAGACCCTTCCCATATGTATAGTCGGGAAGAGAGCCGCACACAGTACGGCAAAAACGGTCATTATTTCAGCCGATCTGTTTATTGAGGTTCTCCACCGCTGCCGCAGAACGAGCAGGAAAATTGAAAAAGCCGTTCCTGCATGTCCTATCCCGATCCACCAGACAAAGTTTATAATATCCCAGCCCCACGCGACAGTGTTATTTACACCCCACATGCCAATTCCTTTAGTCACAGTAACATACATAGCATATACGCCGAAAAGAGTTGCTATCAGTGAAAGTCCCATGGCAATGTACCACCATTTGCCTGGTTTGACCTCCATAGGATTAAGGACCTCCCTGGTGATTTGTCCCAGGGTTTTATCCCCCTCAATCAATGGTCCTCTTAATTTTCTTTTGTACATTGCTTATCCCTTGATAACTACAAGTTTTTCTTTTCGTCGTTCCAAACCTTTGTCAGAAACCTTGTTGAAGGAAGGGTATGCAAATCTTCCAGAAGGCCGTATGATCTTGAATCGCTGAACAACGCTGAAACTCTGCTCTTCTCATCGTTTCGGTTCCCGAATACAATTGCTCCTGCCGGACAGGCCTGCATGCATGCGGTTTTTATTTCAAAATCCGCAAGTGTGCGGTTTTCAAGCTTGGCCTGCAACTTCTTCTCCTGGATCCTCTGGACGCAAAATGAACATTTCTCAACAACACCTCTTTCCCTTACTGTGACATCAGGATTAAGAACCATTTTCCCCAGGTCGGATGCAGAAATGAAATCGAATGCCCTGTTATTTGTGTACCGGAACCAGTTAAACCTCCTTACCCTGTATGGACAGTTATTAATACAGTACTTTGTGCCGACACAACGGTTATAAGTCATCTGATTTAGTCCTTCACTGCTGTGATTTGTTGCTGAAACCGGACAAACGTTTTCGCATGGTGCATTATCGCAATGCTGACAGGTGAGCGGCTGAAAAAATACTCTTGGATTATCTGGTTCATCGGAGTAGTACCTGTCAATCTTAAGCCAGTGCATTACCCTGTGCCGGGTGACTTCGCTTTTTCCAACAGTTGGCACGTTGTTTTCAGCCTGGCATGCAATGACGCATGCATTGCATCCAACACATAAATTAAGGTCTATTGCCATTCCCCAGTGAAAACCATCATAGGTTATTTCGGGGTAGAGAGTCCTGTGACCAGATTCAAATTCCTCGTGGAATTCGTTGCCTGAAGAAGGATCAATCTTGTATTTGCTCAGATTTGTCGATCTGACAATTGGCCTTCCCTCCATGAAGTCGTGAAGCTGGGTAAGAGCCAGATCCGTATGCTTACCGGTTTTTTCAGGTTTGCTTATCGTAAATCCATATATCCTGTTCCCATCAGCCATACCAACATAAGGATATACATTAATACCTTTCCGGTCTGCAACCAGACCTGAATCTGTATGGCCATAACCGATTGCTACTGAAATAGTTCCTTCGGTTTGACCTTTCTGAACCAGTGCAGGCAATACAAGGTCCTCCCTTATCCTGATCATGTCGCCTGTGGTTATTCCCAGATCCTGGGCATCGCGCGGAGATACTGATGCAACATTCTCCCAGCAATGCTTTGAAACAGGATCAGGAAGTTCCATCAGCCAGGGGTTGTTGGCGTGCTGGCCTGTTCCAAGAGGAATGCTTTCAGTCAACAACACCTCGAATCCCGGTTCCATCAGACTTGCCCGGATTACTGAAGGGTGCTTCATAGATTCTTCACTGAACTTCGGGATTTCCCTCGGGGGAACATTATAAGTGAAGAGTCCCTTGCCAAGTGCCTTGTTCCAGAAATCACCCGAAACAGTCATCCCTGATTGCGGAAAATAGGTTTCTTCCCATGCAGCCTTAAGATACCCAAGGTAATCAGCCGCTTTCCCTGACCATTTCAATAATGAATCCTGTAAAGATCTTGTATTAAATATATTACTGATGCATGGTTGGGCAAGGCTTAGCTGACCCGGAACAGGTTCAGCATCATCCCACGACTCAAGAAAATGGTTAACAGGGCATTCATATTTTGATTTTCCAACAGTTTCATTCCGGCTGACAGCCAAATTGACCGTCAGTCTGATGTTCTTCAATCCTTCAATAAAATCCTGGGAAGCGGGATAATCATAACAAGGATTCACATTATACATCAGCAGTGCTCCAATCCTTCCGGCTTTCATTTCACTGACAAGAGCCTGCATTTCACTGTCGATTCCCGAGGCCACATTGAGATTATTGTTAAGATCAATGCACCGGGGATAATTACCAAGCATATAATTGATCCTGTTAATAATTATTTGAATACCGGTATTATTTGAGCCGGACATCACAATTGATCTTCCTTTTGAAGCGATTAATTCAGATGCAATTTCAGCAAGGTCTTCCCTGAAGCCCGACCCTGGAAGTTTTTCCTGACCGGTCAGCACGGCGATCCTGTTATGCAGATCGGCAAGAAGTATTTTTTCTTCCGACGGTTTTATTTTCTTTCTGATATCAGCATTGCTTCCTGTTACGGTAACTCCTGATCCGTAGTGGATATGCCTGAGCATTTCCTTGCTCCCGATTTCAGGCTTTCTTCTTTCCGCATATCCGGGAATAAAATGCACGGGAGAGATCCAGGTTCCAAGGAAATCGGCATTCACCGATACCACCAGTCCGGCATTTCTGAAGTTGTAATCAGGAATTACAGGCATTCCGAAGCAGATCATGTTGGCTTCTATAATGCCGGAGTATGAAACAGCATCATATTGAATCCATTTGAATTTACTGAATCCCCTACCGAATTCCTTTATTAGCCGGATTGTTGTAGGAGAGATAATACTGGAGGTCAGAAGGACGATTTCTCCGCCCTCTTTGTTAACTTTTGCCAGATCACCGATAATCCCTGCATCGGCCATTTCCCATGATGTTTCCGTATTATCTATTGAAGGATTTTTCAGCCTTGCATCATCATAAAGGGAGAGAACAGAAGCCTGCACCCTTGCTGTTGTTCCCTCACCGTTAAATGCAGAAAGAGAATTCCCTTCAATTTTTATTGGCCGTCCGTCTCTCGTTTTAGCAATGATTGATGCATATTCATGTCCATCATAATAGCTGGAAGCATAATAAAGGGCTTTGCCAGGAGTAATTTCCGGAGGCTGAATAATATAAGGCAGGACATTCTGAACAGTTCTCCTGCAGGCTGAAAGCACAACTGCCGATCCAATGCCATAGCCGAAAATCCTCAGGAAATCTCTCCTTGTGAAATCGTGTTTCCCGGTCCTTTTTCTGCTTTTATTCATAAATTAAATGTACCTAATTCCATACTAATAGTGGCATTTCATGCATTCTGTGCCACCGATCATATTAACTGTTACTGAGTCTGTTATGGCCGATCTGATTTTTTTTGACAGCTGTTTGTATTCAGTATAAAACAGGTTTTCTTTGAAATTAACATTTCTCGTACGGTGGCAGTTTATGCACCATCCCATCGATAGATCCGATACCTGTACTATAATATTCATTTTCTCAGTTGTCCCATGGCATTCGCTGCAGTTCAAAGCTCCCGCACCTGTATGCTGTGCATGGCTGAAGAATACATAATCGGGCAGGTTATGCACCTTGATCCATTGTACAGGAACATGGTTATCGTTTGCACTGATTATTTTTGCTATTTCAAAACCTCCTGACCTTGTTCCACTCCTTACAAGAAGATGACAATTCATACAAACGTTAACAGGTGGGATACCTGCAGTCTTGCTTACTTTTGCAAAGCTGTGACAATAAATACAATCCGTTTTGTTCTGTCCGGCATGAACCGCATGAGAGAATTTTATAGGCTGGTCGGGTGAATAGTACTGGGTTCTGCCCACCTTAATTGCATCAACAACCAGGGTTCGTGTAATAAAAACTGCAGTCACCGCTATCACAGCGAGAAGGATCCATTTTCTTCTAAACTTTTTTGTGATGATCAGATCAGTTAACGAGACCAGAAGCAAGACTGATGCCAGGATAAAGAGCAGAAGAACGGTAATTACAGGCTTATCAGGTGTAAGTCCGATATTTACAAATCTGTCCATGTAGGCCTTTATCAATGTAATATCTTCAGGCGTAAGCTGAAATCCCTTGTGGATCTCCATCATTTTCTTACTTGTTGGTGAAAGAAGGATCCTGCTCAGATCCGCGGCACTTTTTTCCTTGTAGATTGTCGAAATTGCCAGCGCATCCGGATTCCAGTTAAGAGTGTCAGATACCCTCGTATTATGGCAACCTGAACAATTAACCGATTTATCACGGGAATATACCAGACCGTAAAATAAACGTTCCCCTCTTATAATTTCTTCACCTGTGAAATTTTTTTTGCTGTAAACAGAATCAGCATTCTGAGAAGAGTCAGGGGTAGCGGCCAGAAAGCGTCCTGTAAACAGGAACGCGCTAAGCAGATATATGGCGTATCTTTCGCGAAAGGAACTGGACATCAACAAAAAAATAAAAACTTCTTATTCTTAATTCTCCATTTCAGGACTCATATTCCCCGCAAAATCCTTTCTAAATTATTATGGAAAACATCAGGTATGCTTACCTAAGTAGACCATAAACCAGCCCTATTGTTTACTGCTTTGTTAAAGATTATCAATACTGGGTAAACAAAAATAAGAAAATATTTATTCTGGCAATGGACTTTTTATCTCATATTGATTTTTTTATGAAGTTTCCGTCTTTGCTTTTTGACTCCACGTGCATAAATAACGAGATACATAACAGGTATCATTACAAGTGTTAGGAAAGTGGCCAGGCTCAGCCCGAAGATTATCGTCCATGACAAAGGACCGAAAAACATTACATTGTCACCTCCGAAGTAAATGTGCGGATTAAAAGACGAAAGAAGTGTTTTAAAATTCAGATTCATTCCGATTGCCAGAGGGATGAGTCCCAGTATTGTAGCCGTAGCAGTCAGAATTACCGGGGTGATGCGTGTTTTACCGGCCTCGATTATTGCCTGACGGGTTTTTACTCCCTGCTTTTTCAGCCGGTCAGTAAATTCAACAAGCAGAATCCCGTTCCGGACAACAATGCCAGCAAGTGCCACGATTCCCATTCCGGTCATAATGATTGAAACCGTCATGCCGAAGATCATATAACCAAGAAATACACCTATCAGGCTGAAGATCACTTCTGATATTATTATGAGAGCTTTGGGCATGGAATTAAACTGTGTTATCAGGATGAACATTATAAGGAATACTGATAACAGCATAGCTTTAGACAGGAACACCATTGATTCCTTTTGATCTTCCTGTTCACCGGTTAAACGTATATCAATATCGGGTGATTTTGAGAAAATTGGGATAGCTTTCCTGATCCGTGCATTTATTTCATTTGCATTATAACCCACCAGGACATTGGATGATAATGTGATAACCCTTTTCAGATTTAGTCTGTTGATCTGTCCGTAGCTGTTTATATAGGAAAGCTGGGCTACAGCTGAAAGCGGGATTTTGCGCAGAACACCCGTATTCACATCCATATAGGTAATAGTAAGGTTGAGCAGTTGCTCGATGTCTTTTCTCTGATTATCTTCAAAACGGAGCATTATCGGATACTGGTCCTCTCCCTCGCGATACTTGGCAACCTCTTTCCCAAGCTGACCGGTTCTTATTGCGTCACCGACGGCAGCTGCAGTGATTCCTTCATAATTAGCCCGTTCCCGATCAAGATTGATAAGGAGCTCGGGTTTATCAGCCCCAAAATCGGATTTCAGATCTTCAATACCTCCTATCTGAAGCGAATCGATATATCTTTTAAACTTTTCGCTGCTTGCTACCAGTTCCCCCAGATCATCACCCGCAATTTCAATATTAACCGGCTTCCCTGTTGGCGGGCCCATATTTATTTTATCAACAACTATTTCTGCTCCCGGGATGTCCCTGACAGCATCACGAAGTTTATTAAGGTATACGCTTGTTTTCTTCCCTTTTCTTTCATGGAACTGGACGAAGTTCACGGCTATTTTAGCCAGATTGGAGGATTTTGTTGAATTATCGAATTCATTTTCTGAAGCAAGGAATGCAACATTTGTCACAACGGATTCAACCAGAGGATTTTTTTGTCCGAGTACATCCATTATCTTTCTTTCCACGATCCGGGTCACAGAATCGGTAACGGCAATCTCTGTACCGACTGGCATTTTAATAAAGGTGTTAATTGTATTTGGCTCATTGTCGGGGAAAAACACGACTTTAGGTTTAACAACATTCCACAAGACCATTGTCACGAAAAAGAGACCAATCATGCCCCACAGCAAACGCCCCGGTCTTTTGCCTTTTAATGCCCATTTAAGCAGGTTTTCATACCCTCGTATCATAGCGGGAATTGCCCTGGTCTGAAACCTTCTGAACACTTTATAACCCCAGAGACTATGAACAAGATATGAGATAGCTACAAAAGCAATAAGATTTGCAATCCCGGTCCGTCCCAGCAAATAAAAAGGTATAGTAATTAACACTATCCATCCGGTGTTTTTAAGTACCAGCTTGCGATCAACAGGACCATCTTCATCTTCATGCTTCATAAAATCCACCGCAAAAACAGGATTAATGATATAGGCTACAATCAATGATGCAAACAGGGTAATGATAAGCGTTATCGGGATAAATACCATAAATTCTCCGACAACACCTGGCCAGAATGCAAGTGGAACAAACGGGGCAAGAGTAGTCAGTGTTCCTGAAAGGATTGGCAGGAAAACTTCTCCGGCTGCATACTTTGCAGAAGATGAAATGTGCATACCGGTCCTCCGGAATATCCTGTGGGTATTTTCAATTACCACAATAGCATCATCGACAACTATTCCCAGGGCAAAAATAAAGGAGAACATCACCAGCATATTCATTGAAAAGCCTACTACAGGGAGGACTATGAATGCAATAGCCATTGAAAGGGGTATTGAAATTGCAACGAAAAGGGCATTCACAAGTCCCATAAAGAACATCAGCACTATCGTAACAAATAGAAAACCGATGATGATAGTGTTATTTAATTCGTTGACGGTATCCCTTGTATAATGTGACTGGTCGCCTGTAGTCTCGATTATGAGGTTAGACGGCAGACGTGTTTCCTTCATCTCATCGATTATCGTCTTGATTTTATCCGATGCAGCCAGGAGGTTTTGTCCGCTCTTTTTAATAACGTTAAGCGTTACAACGTTCTGCCCGTCGTATCTCGCATAGTTTTCAGGTTCATGATATGTATCTGTCACAGAGGCTATATCATTGAGCTTCACAGTAGCCCCGCTAGTCGTTTTAAGAATTATGTTTTTGATCTCGTCAACATTCCTTACTTCACCGATTACACTTATTGAACGGCTCATTCCCTGCAGGTCAATATTACCTCCTGATACTGTCATGTTGTTGAGGCTGACAGCCTGATCCACATCACGGAATGTTAGACCTGCTGCCCTCATCTTGTACATGTCGAGGTTGACCTGGATCTCACGGTCCAGAGCACCTCCGATTTCAACCCTTGTGATCTCCTTCAGGGTTTCAATCTGGTCCTTGATCTCATCGGCATACTTCTTCAGCCTGTCAAGTGGAATATCTCCCGAAAGGTTAATATATTGAATAGGTATTTCAGAAAGGTCAATCTCCATAACTGTTGGCAGGTTGAATGCAGGATCGTTTGGAAGGTCCTTCCTTGTTTTATCGACAGCATCAGTAACCTTTTGCTTTGCATCCCGGATCTCGACTCCTGTGTTGAATTCGACAATGATGGATGAAAAATTCTGGACTGATCTCGATGTAATCTTTTTAACGTCGCTTATTGACTTGAGGTTCTTTTCAAGAGGCCTTGTAACCAGGTTTTCCATATCGGAAGGTGAAGTGCCCGGATAAAGGGAATTTACAACTACCATTGGTATTACAATTTCCGGGAATTGTTCCTTTGGAATTGTATAATAGTTCAGCAATCCGAACAAGGAAATCATGAACACCAGAACATAAACACTGATCTTATTATCTATAGCCCAGCTTGTTGCAAAAAATTCCCTGAACTTCTTTTCCATAAAAAATTGTTTTTAGGTGCTGAGGGGATCAGCCTCAAAAGGTCTTTTCATATCTTATATATTCTCCATCTATCAATTCCTGGAAGCCAGCTGTTACTACTTTATCGTTAACTGCCAGTCCGCCAAGAATTTCGGCAATCCCGTTATATGTATTTCCAATTACGACCGGCTGTTTGAATGCTCCGTCATATGCATCTTTCTTGCGGACAACATAAACATAGCTTCCTTGATTATCAGTCTGAATTACATTCATGGGAATCTGGATTGAGTGCTCGGAATGATAATCATTAATCTGTGCAATGGCAATCATATTTGCCTTCATTTCGGGAAACCTGTTTGTGATCCGGCTTTCGATCAGGAAAGTCCTGTTGACAGGATTTATATACCTGCTAACGAAATCTACTTTTGCATCGATCTGTTTGTTAATATCAGGAAATATTACTTTGATCCTATCTCCAACCTGCACCTTTGCTGCATAGGCTTCGGAAACTTCCGCACTTATCTTCAGGCTTCTAAGGGCAACAACACGGTAGGCTGGAGAACGGGGGTCCGGTGAAACTACACTACCGGTTTTAATATTACATTCCTCAATTGTGCCATCTACCGGCGACTTGATTTTAAATTTTCCAATCTGCTCATTCAGGGATGAGATTTGTTGTTCGAGAGATTCTTTTGCTGTTTTTGACTGAAGATATTGAACCTCACTTCCTATCTTCTGATCCCAAAGTCGTTTCTGCTTCTCATATAAGTCTGAAGTTAGCTTATATTGAGTTTCCAGGCTTTCAAGCTGACTCCGGTATTGCCGGTCATCGATTTGTGCTAACACCTGACCCCTTGTAACATTCTGACCTACATCCGCATATTTCGAGATTATTGTCCCGGGTACATCAGCATAAACCTCAGCATTCTGGTCGCCATCCAGCTTACCCTGAACTCTTATATAATGATCGAAAGCATTTGTCCTGACTTCTGTTGTACCAACAAACCTGAATTTCCTGGGATCCAGCGGATCAACCGCAGCAAAGTCTTTGTTAGTTTCAAGATTCCTTATTTTTTCATCCAGGACGGCCTGTTGCTTCTTTAGCTTTGCCAGCTCAGATTCTTTACCTCCGCCACATGATAATACAGTTAAAGCAATCCCTGCAAAAGCTGATATTAGTTTTATGATTCTCATATTTGATTTGTTTAGTTAATTAATAATTGTTTAAACAGTTATTCCGGTCAATTGGTTCTTAAAATACGGTCGAGTTTAGCCTTAGCGATAAGCAAAGACAAGAGTGAATTGTAATAATTGTTTTCTGCTGAAAGGAACTGATTCTGATTTTGGGCGAGTTCGAAGCTTGAAGAAACTCCTTCGCGATATTTAATGACCGTCCGGTCATAAACTTTTTTGCTCAGATCCATGCTCTCATGGTTGGTTGTGAAGTTACTGAATGCCGTCTGGTAACTGTTCCAGGCCGTTTCAAACTCCATTGTCAATCCCTGCTCCGCATCCAGTTTATTCAACCGGATTTTTTCCAGATCATATGCGGCCTGACTGACACTGGCCGATCGCATTCCACTTGTCACAATCGGGAAATTTAAAGTTGCACCGATCACATCCTTGACTGCAAAATTGAAAGAGGGTTGATTGGTTTGTTCCTGGTGACGGTAAAAAGCCGATATGGAAGGTAAATATTTTGCCTTCTGGAGTTTCAGTAATAATTCGGAGATTTTTTCCTGGATGCCGATCATCTGGTAGTCAACGCTGTTTTGTAATTTAAATTCAGGTGAAGAGAGATACATTGTGTTCCCCTGCTCAATTATGGCAGTCAGGCTGTCGGTTAACATAACCTGCTTTTCAAATCCTAAACCAAGCTGGTATTTTAAAAGTTTTACCGAAATCTCTTTCTGTGACTCAAGTGATGTGATCAAAGTTTGAATATTTGATCGACTGATATTCATCTGATCCACGTCGGTCTCCTCGTTCAGTCCCTGCTGGTTCATTTTGACCAGCTCATCATAGGTCTGGTCAAGAGCCTTCCTGCTTTCCTTCAGAAGTTTAATATTCTCCTGAAGAACAAGTAATTGGTAATAGGTATCTGCTACAGATTCTTTAATCTGATCTTCCGACTTGACAAATGCTTTCTCGGAGACTTGTTTTACAACCCTGGCTGCTTTTAATCCTACAAAATACTGTCCGTCAAAGACAAGCTGTGAAAGCGTTAAATCAAAAGTTGTATTATCCATAACTCCCAGTGGAATGGGCGGAGAGTCTTTATAGGCATTAACAAAATCCTGCTTCGTGAGAACACCATCAGGCAAAAGATTCTTATCAAGAAACGGCCCAAAGCTTATTTCAGGAACAACGAACTGGTGCAGGTAGTTTGCTGTCAGGCTTACCTGCGGAAAACCCAAAGCGAGGTTTTCCCAAATCTTTTTGTCAGCAAGACTGATATCAATTTTGGAGGATTTTACAATACGGTTATTCTCCATAGCGTAAGCCTGGGCTTCAGCAATTGAAAGTTTGAGGATTTCATTATTCCCCTGACCAAATCCTTTTAATACAAATCCAGTAGTTATAATTACAAACAGGGATTTTCGTATCAGATTCATACTAATACCTTTTAGTTAATATTCTGGACGACATTTTCAAAAATATTGTCCGGGGAGTAGCAACTTTTTGATTGTCAAGTGACTCAGGGATAAGAATCCCCGGAAATTCCGGATAATATGTTGAATGTTATCGGCCTTTATCATTAACAATTTTGTTTAATTGTTGTTCTGAGCTACCGGAAATTATTACAATAAAGAGAAAAAGATTTCCCACCTGTCCCGGCACTTTGGTCGGGACAGGAGCTGTCGTAGAGATCGAAATCCATTGATCCTGCCTGGCAACCCTGCTCAGCCGTCTTCGTCGGCCATAGGTCGACTTCTACGACCGAAGGTCGAAGCGGCTGCGCGAAGGCGATTCAGGCAGGTGAAAAGACGCGGGACTAAAACTTTTTGAGCAGATCCAACAAATTGCTGTCCAGCTTATGGCCATGCCAGTCAGCATACTCAATATCGGTACGGCGTGAATCGAGTATGCCAAAATCACCCCTGAAGTTCCATAATGCATAACCGATACCGTTACTTGTGAGAATGTCGATAACATCCCCGAACCATGCAAGAAATACTTTATGCGGTGTTTTATTATAACATCCGCATTCTCCGCAATGGACGCCGATGCCCTGATCCTTGAGGGCGATCCATGGCTTATAGAACTCTTCCAGTTGTTCCCTGCCGTAGTATTTTCCATCGATGGTGCCCGGCCAGACAGGAGTTGGAGCCTGGGATGGATCCTTCCAGACCCATGATGCCTGGTAATGAGAAACTAGTCCGGGATAATAACC
>Ga0153915_10001083_pt1 | contig 25079 bp, 19 predicted proteins | sample Opewatmetagenome_2_FD_107003 | JGI IMG/M metagenome (GOLD analysis project Ga0153915, IMG submission 107003) | Freshwater wetland microbial communities from Ohio, USA - Open water 3 Core 3 Depth 3 metaG | ecosystem: Environmental > Aquatic > Freshwater > Wetlands | place: USA: Ohio, Lake Erie...
TCCTGAGCTCCGAAGCCCATAGAGATTCCAAGTGTGTGTTTGAGGTGAGATCATGCTAAAGACGATGAGAAAGAACGTCAAGGCCCTGGCGCCCACACTGTGGATCGTCATCGCCACCTTCATCATCTCCATCTTCGCCATCTGGGGCGGCGCCGGCCGGCTGGGCGAAAAAAACCAGGACGAGACCATCGCCTTCATGGGCAGGCAACACATCTCCCAGGATTCCTACTACCAGGCCCTTCGCAACCGCCTGGAAGCCCTACAGAAAGAATTCCGCGGGCTGAACAAGAGCTTCATCCAGCAGCTCAACATCCCCCAGCAGGTGCTCGAACAGATGATCCAGCAGAACCTGCTCGGCCAGAAGGCCCGAGAGATGGGAATCACGGCGTCCAGTCAGGAAGTCCGGGACCGAATCGTCTCCCTTTTCCAGAGAGACGGCAAGTTCATCGGCTTCGACGAATACCGCCAGATTCTCGAATACAACCGGATGTCTATGGCCCAATTTGAAAACAGTCTCAAAGAGGAGATCATCCTCAACAAGATGATTCAGCTTCTCACGGCCGGGATCACGGCCACCCCCGAAGAGCTCTGGGAAAACTACAAAAAGCAGAATGAAAGCGCCAAGATCGAATACCTGCTGCTCGAGGAGAGCAAAGTCACATTTGACCAGACCTTGGCGGTGGCCGAGCTCCGTGACTATTTCGAGAAGAACAAAACGAAATATTCCCTGCCCGAAAGACGGCAGGGATCCTATATTTTCCTGCGAACCGAGGACTTGAAGAAAGAAGTGCAGGTGAACGACGCAGATATCGAGAAGTATTATAAGGACAACCTCGGCCAGTTCAAAGAGCCCGAGAAAATCAAGGTGAGTCGAATCTTCCTTTCCGCTGCGGGCAAGGACAAGGCCGCACTCCAGAAGGACGCCCAGGGAATTATGGACCGGCTGACCGGAGGAAGCGATTTCGCCCAGATCGCGCGGACATCATCCCAGGATGAGAAGGCCCAGGAGGGCGGCGACTGGGGTTTCGATGACTGGCGCCGCCTTTCCGCCAAGGAGAGGGAGGAAATCGCCAAGCTTGCTGGCGGCCAGATGTCCGGTCTTGTCGAAACGACCGACGGATTCTCCATCCTCAAGGTCAGCGAAAAGGAGCCGGAAAAAACCCAAACCCTGGACGAGGTCAAGGCCCGCGTCAAGAGCACCCTGGAGGACCAAAAGGCCAGGGAACTGGCGGCCCAGAGGATCGGCCAGATCGAAAAGACCGCCCGGCGGGAGAAGAGCCTGGACGTGGCCGCTCAGAAAATGGGCCTGAAAGTCAGGAGCAGCGGCCTGCTCAAGCAGGGCCAGGCCTTGGAGGAATTCGACCCTGCGGGCTCGGTCAGCCAGGCGCTCTTCGGCCTCAAGGAGAAGCAAGTTTCCTCGCCCATCTATGCGTTCACGGGGACGGGGATCGCCGAACTGGAGAAGATTGAGGCCCCGAGGCCGGCCAGCTTCGAAGAGGTGAGCCAAGATGTCGAGAAGGACCTCCGGTCCGGCAAACAGAAAGAGATCACGCTCGCAAAGATCCAGGCGGCCCGGCCCCAAGTGGAAGGCAAGAACTGGGAAGAGATCGCTCCTAAACTGGGGCTGGAGTTCAAGTCGGTTGCCGAACACAAGAAAGAACAATATCTAGGGGTTATCGGAGAAAGCCCGGAGATTGACCGCCTGGCCTTTTCATCTCCCCTTAATCAGACGAGCGAGCCCGTCGAGTTCGCCACCGGGTATGCATTGGTCAGGGTCCTGGAGAGAAAAGAGGCCAGCCGCGAGGAATTCGAGAAGAACAGACAGGCCGAGCTGACGAAGTTCCTCGAAGCCAAGAAGAACGGGTTTCTGCAGGCTTATCTCGACAAGCTGCGGGGAGAGAAAGACGTCAAAGTGAACTACAACCTGTTCATGAAGGTCAACAACGAGATTCTCTCACGTTTCGAAACGGGAGAGTAGCCCCCTCCGGTGCGGTCATTGGCCGGGTTCTCTCTTTAGGCTCTGATTATCTCCAAGAAAAGCGCCTTGACCCGTGCCTCGAGGGCGTTTCTGAAAGCTTCGACGCTCCGATTGAGGTCATCGGTCATATGGGGAAGGATGTTCATCGGAGCCCCGACATTCACCTTGATGGTTCCCGGGGTCACCCAGGGTTTGTGCGTTCCGAACATGGCCAGCGGCGTCACCGGGACAACAATGTTGTCTTCTTTATAGAGGACATAGGCCAGGATCGCCGGCCCCCTCTTGAAGGGACTTACGTAGGGCTGGGGACTATCGGGATAGACGCGTCCCCGTCCCTGCAGGGCTATGATGGCCCGCCCCTTCCTCAAGTAATCCTCGCATAAGCACATCGCTTCCCGCTTGCTGGCATCCAGGGCGACGGGGATGGTCCCGACCCTAGCGATGTTCCCGGAGACGAAATCGATTAAGCGCGTTTTAAGGGGACGGACCATCGAGTTGAGCATCAGTCCAAAGTCCTTAAGATGCCTTCGGAGGTGTTTCTGGATCAGGTAGTCCATGCCCTCCCTGGAGAAGAGTTGTTTGTTGGCGGTGAAGTAGATCATCCGGGGCCTGATCCGGAGCAACACGGCGACATCCTTAAACGCTCCGCAGTGATTGCCGATGATGATGTTGGGCCCTTCCCTGACGAAGCTGTCCGCGCCCCGGACTTCGATTTTCTTGCCAAAAAGCATCAGGCTCAACCATCGCTGGACCCGGGGCTCGATGCGGCTCAGAGCCCTTTCGAAATCTTCCATCTATTGCTCGCAGCCCCGTTATTCTAGCAAATCCGGCCAACAAAGGAAACCGGGCCAGGAGCGTTTGACCCCGCTTCCCCGTCGTGGTATATGCAAGGAATGACTCGGGAGGACGCGATGATCACCCTGATCAGAAACGGCACCGTCTTCGCTCCGGAACCCCAAGGAAAAAAGGACATCCTGATCGCTGGTGGCAAGATCGTGGCCATTGGCGAGCCAGGCAGAATCGAGGTCGAAGGCCCGGCCATCGAACTCCTGGACGCCTCGGGAAAGACCGTCGTCCCTGGCCTCATCGACCCGCACGTCCATATCCTGGGCGGCGGCGGTGAGGGCGGCCCGACGACGAGGGCTCCCGAGATCCGCGTCGAAGAGATCGTCGCCTCCGGCGTGACCACGGTCATCGGCTGCCTGGGAACAGATGGAACGACTCGGCACATGGAATCGCTCCTGGCTAAGGCTCGGGGGCTGGAGGCCGAGGGGATTACGGCTTATATCTTTTCCGGCTCCTACGAGATCCCGCCGAAGACTATCACTGGTAGCATCCGCTCCGACCTCGTCCTCATCGACAAGGTCATCGGGGCAGGGGAAATCGCCATCTCAGACCACCGCTCCTCTCAGCCGACATTCGAGGAGATCGCCCGGCTGGCGGCGGATTGCCGGGTGGGCGGCATGCTTGGCGGCAAGGCCGGCGTCCTTCATCTTCATCTTGGCGACGGCCCGAGGCGGCTGGAGCTCCTCTTTCGGCTGGCCCGCGAGACCGAGATCCCGCCGACCCAAGTGATCCCGACTCACGTGAACCGGAACCCGGAGCTCTTCGAGGAGTCAATCCGGTGGGCCCTGGCGGGCGGGTCTATAGACCTCACCGTCGGGCCGGAACCGGAACCGGGAAGCCCAGAACTGAGCGTGGAAAAAGCGATCGCCTTGTGCCTCGAGCGCCGGGTTCCGCTGGCGCGCCTGACCGTAAGCTCGGACAGCAACGGAAGCCTTCCCGTCTTTGACAGGGCCGGCAAGCTGACCGGACTGACCATCGCCACTCAGCAGGACCTGCTTAAGACATTCCGATCTCTTCTCCGAGGGCAGATGATCGGAGCAGAGGACGCGGCGAGACTCTTTTCGGCCAACGCCGCTGCCTTCTACAAGCTCGGGGCCAAGGGGGAGATCCGGCCGGGAAGGGACGCCGACTTGACCATCTTCGACGGCGACTGGGAACTGCGCGATGTCTTCGCGCTCGGCCACCGCTTGATGGCTGACGGCAAGGTCAAGGCCAGGGGCACATTCAGCCAGGCCGGCAAAAACTGACCATGGCGAGATCCAAGACTCCGTCCCTTGGCGTCGCGGTTCTGCCGCTCATCACCATGGGACTTCTCCTCGGCGTGGGCTACGGAGTCTACCAGATCCGGCCGCAGGTCCTGCTCATCGCCGCGGCCTTCCTGACGGGATGCCTCGGAGTTCTGCTCAAGTTCCGCTGGGAGGACATGCAGAAAGGCATCGTCGAGAGCATCGCCAAGGCCATGCCGGCGATCCTGATCATGCTCACGGTGGGCGTCCTCATCGGTTCCTGGATGGCCAGCGGCACTATCCCGATGATTATCTACTACGGCCTCAAGCTCATCTCGCCCAAGTTCTTCCTGGTCACGGCCTGCCTTGTCTCGAGCGTCACGGCGTTGGCCACGGGGACTTCCTGGGGGACGATCGGCACCGTGGGTGTCGCCTTCATCGGGATCGCCATGGGATTGGGAATGCCTCTGGGGCTGGCCGCGGGCGCCATCGTGGCCGGGGCCTATTTCGGCGACAAGATGTCGCCCTTCTCGGACATCCCCAACCTGGCGGCAGTGACGGCGGGGGCCAACCTTTTTGACCACATCAAGCATATGATGTGGTCGGCCGTTCCGGGCTGGCTGCTGAGCCTGGCGGTTTATTTCGTGGTCGGGCTCAAGTATGAAGCGGGCACGATCGCCACCGACACCATGAACCTCATCTTGGACACACTCCGGAAGAACTTCCGGTTCAACCTTCTCCTCCTTTTGCCCATGCTCATTGTGTTATATCTGGCCTTCGCCAAAAAACCAACGATCCCGGGGATGCTCCTCTCGTCGCTCACGGCCGCGGTCCTGGCCGTGGTCTTCCAGAAGGAGTCGATCGTGCGCATCGCCCAGGCAGTGAATTCGGGCTATCCCGCGGCCACAGGAGTCGAGGCAGTAGACAAGCTTCTGGCGCGCGGCGGCTTGATGAGCATGATGGAAACCCAGCTCGTGGCCTTCACGGCCTTCAGCTTCGGCGGCATCATGCAAAAGACGGGCCTACTTAGCGTCGTCTTGGACCGGACGATGAGGGTGGCCAGGAAGGTCGGCAGTCTAGTGGCAGTGACGATCGGCTCCTGTGTTGTAACGGCGCTCGTCACAGGAAGCTCCTATCTAGCGGTCATCATCCCGGGTGAGCTGCTGGGGCCGGCCTTCAGAGATAAAGGACTTGCGGCCAAGAACCTCTCGCGGATCATCGACGAGTGCGGCGGCATTATCGTGCCCCTCATCCCTTGGAGCATGGCCGGAGTCTATATTACCGGCGTGCTGGGTGTGCCGGTCCTCGTCTACCTCCCCTGGGCCATCGCTAATTGGGCGGCCCTGTTTATCCTGGCCGCTTTCGGTTTTACCGGGTTCACGATGGCGCCGAAGAGGCGCGAAGATGAGACCCAGGCCGGCAGCTAGTCCTCTTTCCCTACCTTGCCCAGGGCCTTCTCAAAAGTCTCCTTGGCTTTCTCTCTCTTCTGGCGTTCGAGCTCTGCGGTGGCCTCGAACTTTCGCTCAAATTCGTCCCGGCGCTTCTTTTCTTTCTCCAGGAGATCGTCCAGGGACCCCTTTTTCTTGGCCGCATGCCTTTCGGTTTTGACGACCTCCCGGCTGACCCCATCCACCCAGAGGACGGTCTGGCAGCACGGGCAGATAACCTCGAACACCCCGGCCTTTGTTTTGCCTTCGGTCATGGTGATCTCAATCTAGCAGAAAAGGCACGAAGTTGAAAGGGGGCTCTTCTCAGCCCTCCGAAATATCTCCGATTTTATGTTTTTTCAATATCTTAAAAAGTCCTTGCCGGGTCAGGCCGACTTCCTTTGCCGTCCGCGCCTTGTTGTGGCCGAAGCGGACGAGGGCCTGGTGGATAAATCTCTTTTCGAACTCCGCCTTGGCGAGAAAGTAGTTATAAGTGACCGGAGCGGCGGGCTTCGCCTGTGGATTGATCTTGGCGGACAGATGCTCCTCCCGGATCAGGCGGTCGCCCCCGGCCAGGATCAGGCATCGTTGAACTTCGTTCTGGAGCTCCCGGATATTCCCGGGCCAAGGATAGTTCACCATGATCTCCAAAGCTCCAGGAGAGAGGTAGGTCTTCTCCCGCCCCATTTCCCGGCTGTACCTATCGACGAAATGGTTGGTCAAGAGAAGGAGGTCGGCCCTTCGCTCCCGCAGGGGCGGGACCTCGATGGTCAGGATTCGCAGCCTGTAGTAAAGGTCCATCCGGAAGCTACCCCGTTCGATCTCTTTTTCGAGCTCCTTGTTGGTGGCCGAGATAAAACGGACATCGATGCGCCGCGTCCGGGTTTCCCCGACCCGCCTGATCTCTTTTTCCTGGAGTAGCCGCAGGAGTTTCGCCTGAAGAGGCAGGGACAGGTCTCCGATCTCGTCCAGGAAAAAGGTTCCGCCGTTGGCCTCTTCAAGCAGACCCGCCTTGTCCCGCAGGGCCCCGGTGAACGAGCCACGGGCGTGGCCGAACAACTCGCTCTCCAGGAGCTGGTCGGGGATGGCTCCGCAGTTGACGGCGACGAACGGGCCGGCCCGCCGAGTGCCCCGGGCGTGGATGGCCCGCGCAATCAGCTCCTTGCCGGTGCCGCTCTCTCCGTAGATGAACACCGGCGCATCGGCGTCCTTGACCCTCTCGATGAGTGTCTGGATCGTGGCGAAGGCCCGGCTGCCCCCGATCAGCGGGTCGGAACCCGGGGCCTGAATGGGGCCGTCCGTCTGATTGGGATGAACGAGCCCGTTCGCAATAACCGCAGCGAGGGATTGGGTCAAGAAGACGACCGTCTCCAGGTCTGCCGAGGAGTATGGCTCTTGCCCTGGCTCCCGTCCCAGACAGACAGCCCCCACCGGGCGCTCCCCGGACAGTAACGGCAGGCAAAGCAGGCTGCCGGGCCAGCGGTCCGAAGGTCCCCGGTCATCCGGCCGAGGAGTGATGTCTGCGGCCAAGAGGGGCCGTTTTTCCTCGGCCGCCTGGCGGGCCAGGTCGGAGGAGGCGGATTCGAACAAGGCGTCCCGGCCGGGCCAGGATCTTATCTCGACCGGGCGCCGGCCTCGGTCCAGGATGGCCAGAAGAACACGGCTGGAGGAGACCTCCTCGCTGATGAGGCGCAGCGATTTGGCCAGGAAAGAGTCGACCTGCTGCCGGGAGACGCTCACAATTCAAGGAACGCTCCCCCGCCGCCATTTTTCTCACCTCAAAACCTACTATTCCCATCAAATTACTCGATTTTTGGGGGCAAGCCAGATAAAATAGAAGCATGAACGGAAAAACCGCCAACCGGCTGATCAATGAGAAGAGCCCCTATCTCCGCCAGCACGCCCACAATCCTGTCTCCTGGTATCCCTGGGGGGATGAAGCGTTCCGGGAGGCCTTGCGGAGGGACTGGCCGGTCTTCTTATCAATCGGCTATTCGGCTTGCCACTGGTGCCATGTGATGGAGAGGGAATCCTTCGCCGACGAAGAAACCGCCCGGCTTATGAACGAGGCATTCATCCCCATTAAGGTCGACCGCGAGGAACGGCCGGACATCGACGCTCAGTACATGGCGGTCTGTCAGCTTTTAACCGGAAGAGGAGGATGGCCGCTGACGGTGATCTTAACCCCCGACAAGAAGCCGCTTCTCGCCGGGACGTACTTCCCCAAAGAGAGCCGTTCCGGTCTCATCGGACTCAAGGACCTTATCGGCCGCGTCGCCGATGCCTGGAAATCCCGGCGGCCTGAGCTCCTGAGCTCGACCGCGCGAATTCTGGCCGCGCTGGGAGAAACCTCGGAAACCCCGAGCGGAGGGAGGCTCTCACTTGCGGTCCTCGACCAGGCCGCAGCCGAACTCGCCGGCCAGTTCGATGCCGAATTCGGGGGGTTCGGCTCCGAACCGAAGTTCCCCACGCCCCACCACTTGACCTTTCTCCTCCGCCAGGCCAGGCGGAAGAATGACAAAAAGGCTCTGGCCATAGCCGAGAAAACCCTCCAGGCCATGCGCCAGGGAGGGATTTTTGATCACCTCGGCTTCGGGTTTCACCGTTATTCCACCGACCGGACCTGGCTCCTTCCGCACTTCGAAAAGATGCTCTACGATCAGGCTCTCCTGACCATCGCGTACACTGAGGCCTTCCAATTCACCGGCAATATCGAATACAGGCGGACAGTTGAGGAGATCCTAACCTATGTCGCCCGGGACTTGAGATCGCCGGAGGGCGCGTTCTACACCTCCGAGGATGCGGACACCGAGGGCGAGGAGGGCAAGTTTTACCTCTGGGAGTCCGGGGAGGTCGAAACCGTTCTTCCTCCTACGGAAGCCGCATTGGCAGGGTCCATCTTCAACCTCAGGCCGGAAGGGAACTTTCCCGAGCCGGGAGGCCGCCCCTCCGGGAAGAACATCCTTCATCTCGGCCGGCTTCCGGCCGTCGCTGCAGTTGGGCTCGCGACCCCTCAAGAGGACCTCCAAAAACAGATCGTCCGGATTAGGGAAAAACTTTTCAGCCGGCGCGAACAGCGTCCCCGTCCGTTCAAGGACACGAAAATCCTGGCCGACTGGAACGGGCTGATGATCGCCGCGCTGGCTAAGGCGGCGCACGCTCTCGGCCGCGCCGACTACGCTGAGGCCGCGTCAGCAGCCGCCGCCTTCATCCGAAACAAAATGACAGTCAGGGAAAAACTCCACCACCGCTCCGCCGAAGGAGAAGTGACGATTCCCGCCTTCTTGGACGATTATGCCTTCCTAACCTGGGGGCTCATCGAGCTCTACGAGGCCACTTTCGCAGCCGGCTTTCTTTCCTGGGCGAGCCGGCTCATCGAAGCTGCGATTCGCGGTTTTTGGGACGAGAAGGCCGGAGGTTTCTTCTCCACTTCCCCCGACCTCCACAGCGACCTCCTGTTAAGACGGAAGGAGCTCTATGACGGCGCCCTTCCTTCGGGCAACTCGGTAATGGTGTCTAATCTGCTGCGTCTCGGACGCCTCCTCGGACGGCCGGAACTGGAAGCCAGAGCCGGGAGGCTCATCGAAGCATTCTCGGGGAAGATCACTCTGCAGGCGACAGCTTACACTCAATTCCTCTGCGGGCTCGATTTTGCCCTGGGTTCCGGCCGGGAGGTGGTCATAGTCGGAAGGACGGGCGCTCCCGACACGCAGGCCCTGCTTAATGTCCTGCGCAAAGAGTTCCTCCCAAACACAATCGTGCTGTTCCGCCCGGCCGAGGAGAGGGAACCTGAGATCAGCAAGCTGGCGCCGTTCACGGCGGAGATGGGGTTACTGGCGGGCAAGGCAGCAGCTTACGTATGCTCCGACTATCGCTGCGAGCGCCCGACAACGAAACCGGAAGACCTGCGTTCTTTCCTTATTTAGCGCGGCTTCTCTGCAACTCTCTCCAAGCCCTAATCGAAAGGTGAGGGCCTTCGGGCAGGACTTCCTGGGCCGGCCGGGCCGGAAACGAGAAGGCCTTTTGGAGCCCGCTCCAGAGCTTGTTCCGGGAGATATGGCTCGCGGAAAAAACCATCACTCCTCGACCGCCTGAAGTTCTCACGGTCTCGATCGTCCGGATGAGTTTATCCTCGGGAAAAAAGCCTGGCGGAGCATCAGCCAGAAGCCCGGTGATCTCGGCGGCCATTTCATCCCGCGGTGTTTTCCTTTTTTCGAATGACCGGAATTTGGCTCCCAGGGCTTTTGCCCGAGGGGCCGAGAACCGGGCAAGGTAAGAGATATTGGCCTCCATAAGGGTTTTCAACTCGTTTCTTGACCGAGTGTCTTCATCTGCCTTCAACAGCGCGACCGCCCTTTCCCATGGCTCCCGTTCCTCCTGGAAAATGTAATACGCATCCAGCCCGACATAGAGGCCGCTCTTGTTCCCGACCCAGGCCACCTGGGCGGGCACCACATCGGCCAGGTAGGCAAGATAGTCCTCGAAGCTGCCCTGGAAGTGGCTGCGGTAGGTCATGGTCATGGTGATATCCACCCAGGGTGCGAAATCGGTCCAGCGCTGGCCGATGAACCGGCCGCTCTTCATCGGGTTGAGGAACACGGCGGCCGACATCTCGATATCGGGGCGGATGGACGCTGCCCTCTCCCAGGCTTCCCTAACAAACCGGCTGACAGCGTCCGAACGAAGTGCGTAGAAAAAATAGTCCAGGTCAGCCCGGTTGATGGTTTTCCCCTCGAGGATAGAGCGGGCCTTTTCTTCTCTTGATAACCGCGTCCAATCGGCCGGCCTAGATGTAAAATCCTGGTCCCAGTTCGCCTCCGGACGGAGCCGGATGTTTTTCAAAGGGACCTGTCTTTCCGGCTGGGATGGATAGAACAAGAGGTTATCGCTCCAGAAGTGCTCCAGGCAATAATCGCAAAAGCAATAGGTATCGGGGGCCGCGTCGCCGGGATAGCGGACATAATCGTGATGGATACCGTCGACGGGGTAATCTCGAACGACCTCCTCGATCATCGGCAGGAGCCACTGGTCGGTGTAGCCAGGGCGGCGGGCGGGGCACATCCAGACAGGGCCGTATGTTCTGTCCGAGGTCAGCTTTTCGTCCGCCGTGAGCCCGCCCTCCGGGCTCAGCATGGCCCATTCCGGATGGAGCTTAAAGGCCAGCGAGTCCTTAGCCTCCCCGAAATCGCACAGCCAGGCATGGACCTTGATTCCGTATTTTGGGGCTATGTTCGTGATCGCCCGCAACACATCGAACTCCCGGTAGTCCGGGTGAATGGCCTCGGGAAACCGCCGGCTGTGCCAGTAGACACGTCCCGCCATGTCCTTAACTAAAGGAACAACAATCTGAATGTTCGCCTTTTTCATGATCTGGAAGAAGGCTTCGACATCCTTCTCGCTCTTGCCGAAATCGCCGGGATGGGCCCAGACTCCCCTGCCTTCCACGGCCGTCTGTCCGCGGGCCGGCAGGATCAACGACCAAAGCATCGCCGCCGAGATCAAAACAAATTTCCTCATGGCATCCCTCCGTGTATCAAACCGGGATCTTCCTTATTACTATGCCAATCGAACTCGAACGTCAATTTCCCGAATAATTTTGATAGAATAGGGTGGACCGCGGGCAGAAAACCGGAAGACATGAAACTTGGACATGCCCTTGGCGTGATATCACTCCTGTTGGGCTTAGTTCTTAAGCCCGATTTCTGTCTGTCCTTTCCGGGCCAATCGCCGGCACGTGGGTATTCGATCCCCATCATCGATCTAGCCCGTGAAGTCGAGCGGCAGGTGGTCGTGGATAAGGAATCGGGACAATACCTCGGCCATCCGACGACCGTCCTTCTCGAGGATGGGAAGACCATTATTGCGGTCTATCCCAAAGGACATGGACGGGGGGCCATTGTCATGAAAAGGAGCTCGGATGGTGGCCTAACCTGGTCGGATAGGCTCCCGACGCCGCAATCCTGGGAAACTTCTCTCGAGACTCCGACCATCCACCAGGTCATCGATCGCTCGGGGAAAAAACGCCTCATCCTTTTTTCCGGCCTCTACCCGATCCGGATGAGTGTCTCGGAAGATAATGGAAAAAACTGGTCCGAGCTCAGGCCGGTCGGGAATTTCGGCGGTGTTGTCGCGATGTCTTCGGTCGTCCGCCTGCAAAACGGAGATTACGCCGCCTTCTTTCATGACGATGGCCGCTTTCTGAACGCCGAGGCAAGGCCGCAGAATCCGCCCAAGTTCATTGTTTACAAGACATTATCCAATGACGGCGGGCTGACCTGGAGCGCCCCGACCGCCGTCCTCACCCACCCCGAAGCGCAGCTCTGCGAACCGGGCGTCATCCGAGCTCCGGACGGAAAGCAGCTGGCCATGCTCCTGCGGGAAAACAGCCGGCGGTTCAACTCGTTCGTCTCCTTCTCAAATGACGAGGGCATCACCTGGTCGGCGCCGCGGGAGCTTCCGGGTGCGCTGACCGGAGACCGCCATGTCGGCCGGTACGCGCCGGACGGACGGCTGTTCATAACTTTCCGGGATATGACTCACCTCAGTCCGACAAGAGGCGATTGGGTCGGCTGGGTTGGGACATATGAGGATATCCTCCGGGGACGCGAGGGCCAATATCGTGTGCGGCTCATGGATAACACCAAGGATGCGGACTGCGCTTATCCGGGGCTCGAACTCCTTCCGAATGGAACTTTCGTAACCACAACCGTCGGGCATTGGACGGCGGGCGAGCCGCCCTACATCGTCAGCGTCCGGTTCAAGCTGGCCGAACTCGACGCCAGGGCTAAGGCGCAGTGACTTGAACGAGAGGTTGCGCCTGCTTCCCGTGCGGCATCCTGTCTATTGTTTGACGAACACGATGCCGGCAACCCGGCCCATGCTGAGCCTGAACCCGCTGAGCTTGTTGCCCTTATCCCGGACAAAATCCAGGTTGAAGAATCCCGCGGCGAACTGGTCTGCGGCCATGGCCTTAAGCGGAGTCGGGGGGATACTGCGGAACGTGACGACGAGGCTCCCTTTTTCAACGCCTAGACGATATTTCGCGCCGAGGAGCTCATCACTCGCATAGGTTCCGGCATAACTTCCGAGCTGGACCTCGGTCAGCGGTTTAAGGGGGGCGGCCTTGACGAACTTCGTGGCATCGCCTCTGCCTTTAAAAACGGCTGTGGCCGGACGGCCCGCTTCGGCCGGCGGGAACTCGAGAGTAACGGGAAAAGGTGCTTCAAGAGCCGCAAATGCCGTCTGACTCGTCGGCGTCAGGACAAAGTCCCGGCCGAAGACGGCTGCCTTAAGTTTGTCCTTGTCTACTGAGACCACAATCCATGTGCCGAAGCGCTCATCACGGTAGTTGCCCGCTTTCTCCTCGATTTCCTTCTGGGACAGCGGGAACGGCTTGGGCTTCTCCGTTTCGACCTTGGCCGGCTCCTTGATCAGGTCGGCCAGATAGATGTCCGCTACCTTGAGGCAGAGGTCGGTCGGGTTGATACTGTCCAGGTTGGCCAGGCAGATCACCGAGAACTTCTGCTCAGGGAAGCGGGAAATCGCCGCCCGGAACCCAGCCCAGGCTCCGCCATGTCCGACGTTCTTCAGGCCTTTATGTTCGGTGACGACAAGGCCGAAGGCATAATCCAGTTTTTTCCCGCTGTTGAGGACTCCGACCGTATGCAGCATCTCCATTAGGTCCTGGCCGAGCTTGTTATTATAGAAGGCCTGGTCCCAAAGGTAGAGGTCCTCAACAGAGGTGTAGACGTTTCCGTCGCCCGTCTCATCCCAGTTGCTCATGTTCAGCCTGTAGCCCTTCTCTGCCTGCTCGTACCCGGTGGCCCGGTTTTTGATGACCTGGCGGTGGTCGTCTTGGTAGAGAGTGTGGACCATCCCCAGCGGCCTGAAGATGTGCTCCTGGGCGAACTGGTTAAGGGATTGGGCGCTGACCTTCTCCACGATCTGGCCCAGCAGAAAGTATCCTGTGTTTGTATAAGAGTATTCATCGCCGACCGGGTAGTTCAAGTTCTTCTGCCGGAAAACGAGCTCCAGCGCTTCATCAACGTTTGGGCAATCGGACTCGGCCCGGAATCCGGCCAGCACAAGAAGTCCGTTATAGTCCCGCAGCCCGCTGGTGTGATGGATGAGGTGCCGGACGGTGATCGGGCGGCCGTACTGCGGCAGGTCGGGGAAGTATTTCCGGATGTCGTCGTCAAGCGAAATTTTGCCTTCCCGGGCCAGGATAGCTATGCATGTCGCTGTGAACTGCTTTGACACCGAGCCGATATCGAAGATCTTGTCGGACGTCATGACAATGCTGTCCTCGATCTTGGCCATCCCGTAGCCGCGCCTATAGATGATCTGGCCGTCCTTGACCACGGCCAGGGCGCAGCCGGGACTTGTCGTCGTGTCCCACTGGGCGAAAACTTTGTCCACCTTGTCCGTCGTTTCATCGCCGGCGAAAAGGGATACCGACAAGGCGGCGACAAGCAAGGGCAACCAGAGCCATTTCGAAGCAGTCCGTATCATTTTCATAATCACCTCCGTATGCAATATACTTTATTATCACGAATCTCGAACGGGAAAGGAAGAAAAATAAGTACGGACCTGAATGGGAGATACGAGCCGGGATACTCTATCCGGAGTGACAAGCTTCCCGAGATCTCGTATAAATAGGATCGATATCTTGCCAACCCAGAGGCGGTCTCGTCCGTCTTATGGGTATGAAACCGGAGATTCTGGGTGACAGAAGAGAAAGAGCTCATCGACAGGCTCACCCGGGGCGACATGGCGGCGTTCCGGGAACTCGTCGAGGAGTATAAGAAGAAGATGTATCACTTCGCCCTGGACATGGTGCGCAACCCAGCCGACGCCGAAGATATCTCCCAAGAGGTCTTCTTGAAAGCGTTCCGTGGGTTTAAAACATTTAAACGGGATGCAAAGCTCAGTTCCTGGCTTTACCGGATCGCCTATAACGCTTCAATCGACCACCTGCGTAAGAAATCTCTGGCTCCGCTGGGAGTCGAGGATATAGTTCTCGATGTCTCAAGCTCTGGCTTCAGCGATTCCCCGGCTTCGCCGGACCCCGCCCGGACGGCCGAAAACCGCCTCCTCCAGGCCCGGGTGGAGAGGGCGCTCCAAAAGGTTTCTGACCGGGAAAGGACAGTCTTCCTGCTTCGGCACTACAACGACCTGATGCTCGATGAGATCGCCGAGACGATGCAGATTTCAGTTGGGTCAGTGAAGAGTTACCTCTTCCGCTGCCTTCGAAAGATCCAGAAGGAGCTCGCCGTACCGGGAACGCCCGAACAGATGGAGGTGCCCGATGAAGGGCTGTAAGAAGTGCCGCGGTCTTCTCGTCGAAGCGCTCTACGGCGAGCTGGATCCTGAGGTCAAGGCATTCTTTGACGGCCATATCGGTTCCTGCCCCGCCTGCGCCGCCGAGTTCGCGGCTTTGACGGAAACCCTAAAAACCATGGACGGGCGGGTTCGCCCCGACCCTGGCCCGGATTTCTGGGACGGCTACTGGGGCAGGCTCGCGCGGCGGATGGGAGAGGACAAGGCGGCCGAGGGAAAGCCCCGATCCTTGGCCAATAGAATGGCCTGGATCTGGAAACTCTCGCCCCGCTGGGCTTTTCAGGCGGCCGCAGCCGTGGCCCTCATCGTCATCGGAGTCTTCATCGGACGAATTGTGTTCTCTCCCGGACGGAGGCCTGTCGATTCCGCCCGCCGGGTGGAACCGGCCACTTCGGTCCAGGCAGCCGCAAGCAACCCCGTCCTCCGCGCCCGGGACTACGTCGACAGGTCGATGCTCGTGCTCCTGGCTCTCGTGAACTATGACCCTGCGACCGAGGACCCCTACGCTTTAGATCTTCCCTACCAAAAGCAGGTCTCCCGGGAGCTTGTGACGCAGGCCGGCGCGCTTAAGTCCGACTTGAAAGAACCCGGCCAGCGCCGCCTCCGGGAGCTGGTCACCGACCTCGAGACCATCCTCCTCCAGATCGCCAACCTCGAATCCCGGAATGACCTTGAGGCGGTCGAATTCGTCAAACAAGGAGTCGAAAACCGCGGTATTTTTCTCAAGATCAACCTGAGCGAAATGGGCGGGGACCTCTCCCGGGGCGGCCGAGAACCGGCCCCGGAGAAGTCGCCTTCCCCTAAAACAAAAGCCTAGATAGAGGAGTTTTTTTATGAACAAGATGATTCGTCTGGCAGTCATCGGAGTGCTTTTCTTTTTGGCCGTTTTCGTTTCATCCGGGCCTACCCTGGCTAACGAGTCCCAGGAAAAGGACGCCGTCGCCTACAAACAAGCCTACAACCTCGTTCTCCAGGAGAAGTGGGCTGATGCGCTGAAGGCCATGGAAGAAATGGTTAAGGACTACTCCAAGAGCGCCTGGGTGGATGATGCCCGTTTCTGGCAGTGCTATGCCAGGGAGAAGCTCGGACAGCCTCAAGAAGAGGTCTTCCGCTGCTATCAGCAGTTCATCAAGGCCTATGCGGAAAGCGAGTGGGCGGACGATGCCCGGGCCAATATGGTCCGCCTGGGCAGCGCGCTCGCCAAGGCGGGAAAACCCGAGTATGAAGCCAAGATCCAAGCCATGGAAGGGGATCAGGAAACCGATGTCAAACTGGCCGCCCTCTATGCCCTCAAAGACCTCGGGGATCTGGAGTCGCTGAAGACTCTCATCAGCCTATATGACACTGCCAAGCTCGCCCAGATCAAGAGCCAAATCATCTTCATGCTCCAGGACTTCAAGTCCTCGGAAGCCTTCGTCAAGCTCAAGTCCATCGCCCTCAACGACCCCGACGTCCAGGCCCGGAGGATGGCCCTCATGTCCATGGCCCAGAACGACAATCCCGAAGCCCTCGGCCTGCTCAAAGATGTCGCCAAGTCGGGAAAGGATCAGGAGTTGAGGAAAGCCGCCCTTATCTCTCTGATGGAGTCGAAAGATCCCGCGGTCGCCACTCTTCTGATCGACATAGCGCTCAATGACCCGGACACTGAGATCGCCAGGATGGCGGTCCTGGGCCTCCAGGACGCCGAAGGCCAGGAGGCCCGGGCGGCACTCCTGCGCATCCTCAAGGAATCCAAGAACGCGGAAATCCGCAAGGCCGCACTGATCAGCATCGGAGGAAGACCTGAGCCGGAGACCCTCCCCTTCCTCCGCGAAGTCATCATGAACGGGCAGGACAAGGATCTGACCCGCATGGCCGTCTTCATGGCCGGCCAGATAGAAGGGCCGGAGTCATTGGCTCTCCTCAAAGAGGTTCTGGCCACGAGCAAGGACGTCGAGATCCAGCAGAATGCCCTTCTGGCGATCGGCCAGCATGGGGGTGAGGACGTTGAGGGAATCCTGCTGGATGCGGCCATCAATAACCCCGACGAGAGGCTCGCCGAGATGGCGGTTTTCGGGCTGCGCGACTCCACGGGTACGCTACCCACAGAAAAGCTCCTTGATCTGCTGAAGAAAACAAAATCCCGAAGAGTCAAGCAAGCCGTCCTCATGGCCTTGGCGGATGAGAAGGGCGGGGCACCGGTCAGCGTGCTCATCCAGATATTGAAGAGCGAGACAGACTCTGATGTGAAGCGGATGGTCATCATGACGCTCGGCCAGACCAAAAACGATGAGGCCGTGCCTGTCCTCCTCGAAGCGTCCAGGGACACGGACAGCCGGACGGCCACGGCGGCCGTCATGGCCTTAGGGCAGATCGGAACTCCCAAGGCAAGGGCAGCGCTCATGGAGATCATCGAGAAAAAGGAACCGGAGAAAGTCAAAAAAGAGCTGCCGGAGTGAGCCATGAGCCGTCGGAAATCTTTGGTCCTGATCGCGGCACTGACACTGGCTGGGGCAGCGGCCCTCGGGATTTCCCAGGAGGTTGTCCGTCCTCCCCAGCCCGGAGGCGATCTCGCCGCCCGGATGGAGTGGGCGGGCAAAGAAGCGGCCCGACGCGGCTTCGAAAACGGATTCTGGACCGGCTACAGCATCCGGCGGCTGATGGGCGAGCATTCTTCTATCGGGTCGTTTGATCACAGGTCTCGGTCAGAGGCGACGCTCGAGGAAATCCTGAGCGGCCGGAAGGCGGAATATCCGACGCTCTCGAGAGAGGAAAGCACCCGGCAGAGAGCAAGGCAGGAGCTGGCCGACTTGGAAAAAGAAGCCCGGCCGGAAAAGAAGGTTTGGAAGGATGTGGCTATCCTCGTGCAATACGCAAAAACCGCTAAGGTCGAGCCGGTCCGGGTGAACATGAGCAACCTTGACTTGCATTTCGACCTCAAGGGACTTCCGCTCGTCTGGGTCGGGGAAGCCGCCGACGAAGAGAGCCTGGATTGGCTGAAGAAGGCATACCGGGAAACGGCGACAGAAGAGGTCAAGGAAAACATACTGGCGGCCGTGGGGATTCACCAGAGCTCTGCCCTGGTCATCCCGATCCTGGACTCGGTCCTGGAAAGTCAGGAGGCCGATGATCTGCGCAAGAATGCCTCCTTCTGGCTGGGACAACAGAACGACCGGAAAGCCTACGACATCCTGATGCAGACAGCCAAGAAGGACAGGTCCCGCGATGTGAGGGAGGGAGCCGTTTTTGCCATCAGCCAGATAGACCTAGAGGAATCCGTTGACGGCTTGATCGGCCTGGCCAAGTCTGCGGACGATGAGAGTGTCCGCCACCAGGCCGTTTTTTGGTTAGGACAGAAGGCCTCGAACAAGGCGACTGAGACGCTCAAGAGCATGGCTTATGAAGGCAGCGAACTCAAGCTTCAAGAGCAGGCCGTTTTTGCTCTATCTCAACTCCCCGGCAAAGAGGGCGTGGACGCTCTGATCAAAGTGGCAAAGACGCATCCCAATCCGGAGCTACGGAAGAAGGCCATTTTCTGGCTGGGAGAAACCGGCGACCCCCGGGCGCTCGAGGTGCTTGTCGAGATTATCAAGGGAAAATAGGCTGCACCTCGATCCCATTCACACGGATTAGCCAGAGACCTTCACTCTCTCGAGAACTGCTTTAGACCTCGCGGCGGCCGACCACCGGATATTTCACGGTCCGGTGTCTGAAATGAAACGCCGTGAAGAGGACGGCCAGAACGGGGAAAATGATGAGGCTGGCCTCGGCCCCCATGGGCCCGCCGGTCAGCCAGGCGGCTCCGCTCGTCGCGGCATCCAGCAGCCGGCCCGTGACGGGCAGACCTCCCTGGTTACCGGTATTCGGAAACCCGAAGATGAACAGGGACCCGAAGTTGAACGTCCAATGCCAGCCGATGGCGAACCAGAGATTTCCGGTGCGGTGCACGGTCAAGCAGAAAAAGAGCGCGATCAGGGTGACGCTCAGGCCGTCCACCAGGGTCTCGTTGGGTTTCTGAGTGTAATGGAGATAGAAACCAAAAAAGGCGGAAAGGACCACCGCAGCCGGCCAGAAACGGATCCCGGAAGCCAGGGTAAAGAGCTCGTAACCGCGGAAGACCATCTCTTCCAGGAGCGAAGCGAAAAGGAAGCCGGCCGCCCAGAGGAATGTCAGGAGGACGAGATCCGTGCCTTTCAACGCCAAGCCGCGCACGGAGTAACCACCGGCCAAGGCCATCGCGGCCACGACGGCTCCGATCGTGCCCAAACCCCACAGGCTACCCTCCCAGAAAAGCCGGCCGAAGGCGCCACGCCGGGTGAAGCCGTAGTCCGCGAAACGGCGGCGCTCGATCCTGGACATAAGATAGACACAAGCCGCCGACCCCGCTAGCGACACGGCCTCGATGAGAATGAAGTTGACGGCCGTCCATTCCGGCTCCTTTCCGACGATAGGGACAAGGATGAGTTTCATCAAGACGCCCAAGAAATAAAAGGCGACGTTGAAAATGAGAAGACGCCAGCCCGCCCTCAGCCCCCAGGGTCCGAAAAGGATCCGTCTGATCAGCATCGCGAAGAAAGATAAATCGGGGCGTCATCGGATGTCAAACTGAGCTGAACCCAGGAGCAGGCAGATTCAGGTGTACGAGCGTCTTCTCGGCGTCCAGAAAAGCGGGACAATTCCCTATTTTAAGGACGGGGCGGCGGGGCGAACCCTGCGGCGGTCCCCTGGGCGCAATTTGGTACATTTCCTGCAGCGTAGAATCGCCAGGAGGTACGTATGAGAAAACCAACACGGGAAGGATTCTTGGTTCTTGCGTTCGCGGCCGTGGCGATTCCGCTTTTTTCGTTAGCTGTGATCGCCGCTAAAAAGCCCTCGATCCACCCGGCTGAGCCGCAGATGATGATGCCCCTGACAAAATCGGCGGTCGAGCTGCGGATGGCCATGCGAATGCTCTGGGAAGACCACATCACTTATACCAGGAATTACATCATCAGCTCCCTGGCCAAGCTCCCCGATGCCGGGGCGGTGGCCAGCCGGCTCCTCCGCAACCAGGACGACATCGGAAACGCCGTCAAGCCCTTCTACGGCGAAGAGGCCGGGAAGAAGCTCGCCTCTCTCCTGCGGGATCACATCCTGATCGCGACCGAGGTCGTTAAAGCCGCCATGGATGGAAAGGCCGACGAGCTGACCAAGGTCCAAACCAAATGGACGGCCAATGCCGACGACCTCGCCGCGTTCCTCAGCGGAGCGAATCCCCGCTGGGAGAAGGCCAAGTTCATTGACATGCTTCACAAGCACCTCGAGTATACGACCCAAGAGGTGGTTTCGCGCCTTAAGATGGATTGGCCGGGAGACGTCGCCGCGTACGATAAGGGCCACGCCCACATGCTGATGTTTGCCGACATGCTGACGGACGGGTTGATAGCCCAATTTCCCGACAAATTCAAGATGTGACGAGGAAACGGCCAGATTAAATCGCGTATCGGCCCTTAAACTGCGATTTCAAAGCCAAAGAGAGCGAGCCCACCTGATCCTGCCCTTTCTTCACTTGTTCGCCTTGGCCAGCTCGGCGCCCCAGGCTTTAGCCCGGTCAAGCTCGCCCTCGCGCATGGGACCGTAGGATCCCTCCACCAGAAAGCGCTGCTTCTTTGCGACCGGCCGATAGCCGCGGCTTTCCAGGAGCTTCAGGATCTTCCCGGCGGCGCCTCCGGGAGACAGCTTGAATCCTGTTTCAAAGGCCGCGGCGCGGCCGCTCCCGTGGGGTAAGGCTTCGAGCCAGGTGCGCAGCAAAGGATGGGACATGTCCGGCGGGGACGGGGCCTTACCCGGCTTCGCAGTCATGTCTCTGCGCGATTTCTCTGAAGGCATGGAGAAGCCGATGATGGGCGAGCCGGCCACGATCAGGCCGACATCCGCAAGGGCTTCTCCCTTGGCCTCGGCGGTGGACATCGCCCGGGCGTCCGGACCGAGGCCTTCGGCGATGGCACGGGCGACGGCGGCCGTGTTTCCCCAATAAGATTCGTACACGACAATGGCTTTCATTGATCTCCCTCCCTGCTTATTCAGGCCGGTCCGATGATATCGCCGGCGCTAGCACCAAGCATTTCATCGTTAGGGCCATTCTTGGCCGGCGACAGCAGATTGTCAAGGCTCCAATATCTAATGGATCAAAAAAAGGGACACATACACCGCGGATTAGGTGGAAAGCTTCATTCTCTCGAGAACCGCTTTAAACCTCGGGTCGGCTGATATCGCGGGGGAGAAGATATCGGTATAGATGTGGATGAAACACATCAAGATATCACGCTCTTCATAAGCCCTGTCCAGGAATTCGAAGGCCAGGTCAAGTTTCCCCAGGGCCCCGGCCAGCCAGGCGATGCTCGGAGCCGAAACATTTTTAACCATCTTCTTGTCTTCGATTGTCTCCTCAAGGATCCGCGCCGCTTTTTCTGTATCTCCCTTTCTCAGGAGTATCAATCCGAGCATCGCCTCCATCCAGCCGGGGGGAGCGAACAGCTTTTTTCCTTTCTCTAAGATGCCGATGGCCTCGTCCAAAAACCCTTTTTGATAATAGGCCACCCCTCCGTGAAAATAGGCCAGGCCCAGGTTCGGGTCAATCTCCATGGCTTTGACGAATTCCTGGAGGGCCTCATCAGGCCTTCCCACGGACCAATGCAGACCGACCGACCAGGCATAATAGAGAGGCATGAGAGGATCGAGCTCCAGAGCCTTTTTGATTTCCCGGATGGTCTCATCAAACCGCCTTCTGTTTAAGCAGAACCAGCCGCGCGTGCCATGAGAAAACGCATCGCCCGGATTAAGGGAAAGCACGCGATCGAAGCTCCGGTCAGCGGCCTCCCAATCCCACTCAAACCAGAACGCCAGTCCGGCAGCGATGGCGTGAGCCTCGGCCAGGCTTTCATCCAAGGACAGGGCTTTCTGGAGGGCAGACTTGGCCTTTGGCCACATCTCGGCCGGGGGGGCTAGATTCATGATGCCCAAGCCGGCGAAGACGCTGGCCATGCCCGCATAGGCCAAGGCGAAATTCGGGTCCTTGTCGATGGCAGCCCGGTAGAAATTCAGAGCCTTGCTATAGGATTCGGCACTCGGCCTGGCGACAAAATAGAGCCCCTTGAGGTAGAGGTTGTATGCCTCCGGATCTTCTGTGGAGCGCCTCCGGAGGGCGGTCTTTTCCCCGACTCTCAACGTCACCTTGAGGCTGTCCACGATCGCCGTGGAGATCTCGTCCTGGATGGCAAAGATGTCGGCCATTTCCCGGTCGTAGCGCTCCGACCATAGGTGGAAGCCGTCCTCGACATTGATGAGCTGGGCGGTGACGCGCAGCCGGTTGCCTGCCTTCCTGACGCTTCCTTCGAGCACGGCCTTGACATCGAGCTTCCGACCGATGTCCCTGATGTCGAGGTTCATACCTTTGAGGGCGAAGGCCGATGTGCGCGCCACGACCCGCAGCCCCTGGAGATGGGCCAGGGCATTGATCAGCTCCTCGGCAATCCCCTCCCCGAAATACTCCTGGTCTTTGGCCGAGCTCATGTCGGTAAATGGAAGGACGGCAATGGACGGGGGTTGCTCCCGGGCGGCAGTGGCTGGGGCCGCAGCAATATCATCGAGGTCGACCGACTTCAAGTCACCGATCAAGGCGCCGACATCAGAATAGCGGTCGAGCGGATTTTTCTGGAGACATCTCGTCAGGATTCTATCGAGCCCGACCGGAATATCATGTCTCAAGGCCGTTATGGGCCTCGGGTCGCCGTGGACAATCGCTTGGAAAACCGCCGACTCATTCCCTCCCTGGAAGGGGCCGTAGCCGGCCAGCATCTCATAGAGGGTGCAGCCGAACGACCAGATATCGGTGCGCTGATCGACCTTTTTGCCGAGCGCCTGCTCGGGCGACATGTAGGCGACCGTCCCCATAACGACGGCCGTTCGCGTCAGGTCTCCGGCGCTCTCGAGCCGGGCCAGACCAAAATCCATGATCTTGACCTGGCCCTTTGCGGTGAGCATGACATTGGCCGGCTTGATATCTCGGTGGACGACTCCCTTTCGATGCGCTTCCTCCAGCCCTTCGGCGACTTGTCGGGCGATGCCCAAAGTTTCTTCGACTTTAAGCGGGCTCTGGGCGATTCTGGCCTTGAGACTCTCTCCGTCAATATAGGCCATCGCGATATAGGCCTGGCCGTCCTGCTCGTCGACCTCATAGACCGTGCAGATATTCGGATGGTCCAGGACGGCGGCAGCCTGGGCCTCGCGGATGAACCGCTCCCTGGCCTCAGGCGACTGCGAAAGCTCGAACGGCAACAGCTTCAAAGCGACCGGGCGCCTGAGCTTGGTATCTTCGGCCTTGAACACCACCCCCATGCCACCCCGGCCGATCTCACCGCTAATCCTGTATTTTTTTGCGAACATGTTTCCTTTTTCAAGCGTTGGGACCGTTGGGGCAAGGGTTTTAGTAAAGGCGCCGAGATTCTGCCCTTCCGGCCTCAACGGAGCCGAGCAGTTTCCGCAAAACCTGGAAGTATCCGGGTTTTCGGAATGACAACCGGGACACCGCATACCTGATTTCCCTTTATGCCTGCATCATAGAAAAAGGCTGATAAAAAGGCAAACTGAGTTCCTATTCAGGCCGATAATCCGGCGGCAAGTCCCATCCTCCTAAATCACGGCCGCAGGCACAGGCTTTCTGGTACCATTTTATTTCCGCTCCGCAGCTCCTGCATGTCCATGCTATCTTCTGGGCCTCCAGCCATTTCTCAAGTCCGTTTACCTTGATAAATTCCAGGTTGGGTTTCATGGTCCAATGGTGCGGCCAAAAATCGGTCATGAATTCATGAAGCGGCCGACATGGATAGTCGCCGCAAAAACAACAGGAAGCGATATGCTTGTCGGCGGCGCATCGCCTGAACCGGCATCCCTTGACATGGTCATCCGTGCGGGCGCTGCCGCAGCCGTCACAATCCAGGGCCCCGCAGGCGCCACAATAAAGTCCGCATGGTCCGTATTGGGAGTGTTTCATGGTCAACTCATATTGAAGTCACTCTCCGAGGACAAACGGCATTCCCTGGGGATGGATTCCTCCGGGAAGGATAATAACGCTCTTTTCAATATTCTCTCGTCCATCCATTCTTAATAAAAACGAAAGTCGGCTCGCGGTTTCACTAAACCAGTTAATTCCTTCTATTCGGCCGTTCTGGGCGATCCCGATGAACTTCAGACTATTGTTAGATATTTTGCATTTATCATTTGGCTCGAGGTGAAATCCGCGGACCTTCTTGATTGGGCGCAAAGAACTGATCGTCCCGATAAAGGTGTTCCTTTCATCGCTCCACCACCTAAGGTGGCAAATGCCATTCGACTTCCAAACCAAGAATCCTCGAGGCAGGGTATGCAGCTCCCTGATGTTTTTCAAAACACTTATTTCTTCGCGCGGAGTGCGGCGAGTTAAAAGGGCCTCCATAAATTCGCTGTCAGCCTCGTTCTTCATTCCCTTTTTGGCATAGAGTTCTCCTAACGAAAGATGGAACCAAAAAGATGTTCTGAATGTCTGGGGATCGAGATGCTCCGCTTCGTTCTGCAGCGCAATTGCGTCATCGATCCTTCCTTGAAGAGATACGCGCTCGGCATTTTCCATAAGTAGCCCTCCGATCTTTTGCTGGAGCAAGCCCTGCAGCCGGGTTGATAGACTCTTTTTTTCCCGGCTCAATACCATCAGGCCATGCCTTTTGAAAAAACCGGATTCTTGATCGCTTTTTAGGCGCGCCCGGAGCGAGGATTTCAGTGAATCGAGACGCCCTAATTCTCTCCAGGCCTCGTTCGTTCTTTGGGCCAAGAGATGGACCTTGGCTAAAAGGAGACAGCTCTCGAGTTTCCGTTCTTCACCAATCCCGGGCAGGCCGGCCAAGAGATCGATCATCGGCCCAACCCTGTCGTAAAGAGTGATATCATCCCTGGGAAAATGGAGGACCCAATATTGAGACATCTCCTGGACGGAATCTGAATGAAACAACGCCTTGACCTGAGACACATCACGGCCCGGCAGACTGGAACGATTCAGAACGATGAAAAGCCCAACCCGTCGCGAAAGATCCCGAGTGATAAAAGAATCCACATGGTCTTCAAAAAGCATAAACTTTTTGGAGCTGGTAGCAGGCGAGGGCAAAGGTTGAACAAAATAGAAATCACTTCTATTTGGGGCATCGCTAAAATAGATCATTTCCTGACGCGAGACATGACTGGCGAGATAGCGATTGATCTCGCCGTCTCTTTTCA